>Ga0078894_10004460_pt1 | contig 10701 bp, 4 predicted proteins | sample LauGreSu1BDMLBSD_2_FD_67506 | JGI IMG/M metagenome (GOLD analysis project Ga0078894, IMG submission 67506) | Freshwater lake microbial communities from Lake Michigan, USA - Su13.BD.MLB.SD (version 4) (version 4) | ecosystem: Environmental > Aquatic > Freshwater > Lake | place: Lake Michigan, USA... | reverse complement strand
CCTTGTAGGTTTTCTTTTTTTCTCTTAGGGCTGTAGCTAACTTTTTGGTCTTCTTTAATTGTTTTACTGACAATATTGAAAATTTGCTCATTTAAGTTCTTTCTGGCAGACAATTTATTGAAGTTGTCTTCCAATGCTACAAATACTTCTTTTAAGAGCCTTGTTATAGTTTTAGGCATTTCATCACTGTCATTAACAAAGAGAATGTCAATTAATTCTCTATCTTGAGAAGACTTAGATTCAATTAAAGTTATAGATGAGACCTTCTGTTGTCCAATTGTGTTTTTCTGAGGAAGTTTTACATTTTTTTGTATCTCTTCTTGCACGCTTTTGTTAATTACATTTGCCCTTATAGCAAGATTAGATATATCTTGAATGTCATCTAAGTCACCCTTATGCATTTTTATATATCTAACTATTATAGGTATATGCCAGTCAATAAAGTTCATTACATCTTCCTTTTCACTTGCAAGCCTATCTAGATCTTGTGGTTTAACATTAAAGGTTGTAGTAACTAATTTTGATTCATTATTCAATATTTCTATTGCTTTGGACAGTGCAAACTGGAGCAATTCTAGGTCAAATGTTATTTTATTATCCATTACAAAAATCTTTAGCTGAGATTATACCATATCTTTACCAAACACTAATGAAATCTCTATGGTATAATTATTAGAAAAAAATATGCATTTAAGTGAAATTCGATCTCTATTTCTAAGCTTTTTTGAGGGAAAGGGACATAAGATTCTACCATCAAGTTCTCTCATACCACATAATGACCCTTCTCTTATCTTTACTAATTCTGGGATGGTTCAATTTAAAGATATATTTTTAGGTAATGAGCAGCCGCAGCATAATAGAGTTACAACTAGTCAAAAGTGTGTTAGGGCAGGAGGAAAACACAATGATTTAGAAAATGTTGGATATACGGCGCGTCATCACACATTTTTTGAAATGTTGGGAAATTTCTCATTTGGAGACTACTTTAAAGAGGAAGCAATAGGCTTTGCATGGGAGTTCCTCACAAAGGTCCTAAAGATCAATAGGGATAAACTATATGTGACAGTTTATTATAAGGATGAAACTGCCTTTACAATTTGGAAAAAGATTGCAGGACTAAGTGACAATAGAATTATTAAAATTGATACAAATGACAACTTCTGGTCTATGGGTCCTACAGGGCCATGTGGTCCTTGCTCTGAAATTTTCTTTGACCATGGAGAGCAATATGAAGGTGGTTTGCCAGGCTCAGGTAATGATGGAGATAGGTATGTGGAAATATGGAACCTTGTCTTTATGGAAAATGAACAATTTGAAGATGGCACAATGTCACTATTGCCAAAGCCTTCAATTGACACAGGAATTGGCCTAGAGAGACTAACAGCTGTAATGCAGGGTGTAAATGACAACTTCCATATAGATATATTTCATAAGTTGATTTCAGCCTCCCAGGAATTGTCAGGCAATAGAGATAATTTAACTGCCCACAAAGTCATAGCCGATCACTTGAGGGCAATGAGTTTTCTAATAGCTGATGGAGTCTTACCGTCAAATGAAGGCCGGGGATATGTCTTGAGGAGAATTATGAGGCGTGCAATGAGATATGTTCAAAACCTTGGCTATAAGAAACCATTTTTATATGGCCTTGTACCGACTCTAATTGAGATAATGGGATCTACGTATAGGGAATTATATGCTGCTGAGAGCATTATTAGATCTGTAATATATAATGAAGAAGCAAGGTTTGGTGCAACTCTAGAGAGAGGACTTAAAATAATGCAAGATGAAATACCAAATGTTAGAAATAATATTTTACCTGGAGAAGTTGCATTTAAACTATATGACACATATGGATTCCCTCTGGACCTAACAAAAGACATATTGAGACCTCAAGGTATTGAAATTGATGAAGCTGCATTTAATAGTTCTATGGCTGAACAGAGGGCAAGAGCTAAAGCTGCTTGGGTTGGCAGTGGTGAAAAGTCCCAGGAAAAAATTTGGTTTGATATAGCTGATAAAGTTGGCAGCACTGAGTTCTTTGGATACTCAACAAGCAAAATGTCAGGAAAAGTCCTTGGCATAGTTTCTAATGGACAATTGGTTGAAAGTCTAAATGGAGGAGAGTCTGGGATCGTTATTCTCAACCAAACGCCTTTCTATGGTGAAAGCGGTGGGCAGGTTGGTGATTCAGGACAATTTATAAGAGGTAATGAAGTCATTTGCACAGTGACAAATACAACTATATATCCAGGCAAGGTCTTTGGTCACCATGTTACCTGTGATAAGTCAATATCAATTGGTGATATAATTGAAGCTGTGGTTGACTCTGCAAGACGAAATAAGATTCGCTGCAACCACTCTGCCACACACTTGCTGCATAAAGCTCTCAGGAAGCACTTTGGAGATAGTGTTGTTCAGAAGGGATCACTTGTGAATGATAGTAAATTGCGGTTCGATTTCTCATATAATTCTCAATTAGATCAAAACCAAGTAAGGTTAATTGAAAGGGAAGTCAATGGTATGATTAGGGAAAACAAGGAAGTTACTGCAAAGATAATGCCTTATGACTCTGCAGTTAAGGAAGGGGCAATGGCTCTCTTTGGAGAAAAATATAGTGATGAAGTTAGAGTTATATTTATGTGTGATTCAATTGAGCTATGTGGTGGTACACATGTTAATGCCACAGGTGATATTGGACTATTTAAAATTATATCTGAGTCAGCAATATCTTCTGGAGTGCGTAGGATAGAAGCTGTCACTGCCGAGGCTGCCTTTGAACATTACAACTCAAGGTGTGACATTATCCATTGGATTGCTACAACTATTAAGTGTAGTGATGACCAAATAATAGATAAGGTTACATCATTACTCAATGATAAAAAATCTCTTGCTAAGAAGCTGAGTGATATGGAAATAAGTCACCTCGCTAAAGGTTTTGAGGTGAGAAATGGCATTGCAATTCAGGAAAAAGACAATTTGGACATAAATACTATGAGAAGTGCAGTGATGGCATCTAAGATAAATGATACAGTTATTTTATTTGCCAGTAGATCAGCCAACTCCCTTTCACTTGTAATATCAGTCCCGAAGGGTTACAAATATACTGCCAAGTCACTATGTGACACTATTTGCAATAAGTTTGGAGGAAAAGGCGGTGGATCAATAGACCTAGTACAAATTGGTGGCATAGCGCCTTCAATAAAGATAAGTGAAATCTTCAGTGTTATCTAGCACGACCCTGTCCTTTTTGAATTTTTGTTAAGTTTTCTATTTCATTTTTAATAATTCCATTTATTAATGTGTTGAATAGTTCATTATTTGTTTTTATTACTTCTCTTAAGAGGATAACATTTACTACTGCTGGTTAAGACTACCTAGTAGTTATTTGGATTAATTTATAAAGGAAAATGATGCAGTAATACAACTAAGGAATGTGAAGTTCAACTATTGATAAGTTGCTTAATGAGATTTTGTACTTTATTTTTCTTACTTGTTGTCATGTTACTTCCATCTTGTAACTCATTGGCTATATTATAAAAAATCTTGTTTCTCTCAGCGTTTTTCTGGTTCTTTTTAAACCTTGGCTTCATATCTAAATATAAGTCATTTAAGAGATTTATCTGGTTCATATTGAAATAAGAAATATTTTGCTTAAGAATTTTGACATAGTCACTGTCAGATAAGTGCTTGTTACTATATCTAATTGAGTAAATGTATGGTTCTGAATTGTAACTGAAGGCATCCCAGTCTTGTAATTTAAAGAATGCTTTAGCTCTAAGTTCATCAGCTTTAGGGCTTTTTTCATTATGAAGTAGAGCTATTGCATCTTGCATTTGTCCTGTCCCTATAAGTGATTCGACATAGAGGTACTTCCTCTCTTGTATAACTGGGTTTGTTACATTTAGTGGGAAACTAGAGAAGAGCTCAACTGTCTTTTCTCCTAGATCGTATTTACCAATGCTATTATAAGTTCTGACAAGATCATTTATTATATTTTCCTTTGATATACCGATCAATCTATTCTTTATTTGGTACTCTATGATCTTGACTGCTTGATCTATTAAATCAAGGTCTAGCATATATGATGCCGTTTGTAGAATAATTGTGTCGCCTTCATCACCTAAAGGTATCAAGTCCTTAAATTCATAGAAGAATGCCAGCTTCTCAAGTTTGGTGTCACTCGACTCATTAAAATACTTTATAAATGCTTTGCTACCCTTTGTTGTACTTATCAGTGCTTGATAAGAGCCTGAATTGATATTAGCAATAATCTTCCAAGTTCTAATTGCATCTGCTACTTCCCCAATTTCTTCATATAGATTGGCAAGTGTATCTAGTACTTTTATCTCTAGGTCATCACCTCTCCAGATTGTAGATAGTCCTTGAAGATTGTTAATGTATACTGTTTTGTCAATCTGCGAGGTTTTATATAAAGTGTTAAGGTAGTGAAATTTGCACTTTGCGTAGTAATGCATATCTGCACTATTTTCTATACAACTCCTGAAAATTTCTAGGCTTTTCTTATAATTATTAGAGGAGACATATATATGTCCTTGTAAATATTTTAATTGTTGTTTTGCTTTTAGATTCAGTTTACTTTTCGACAGAATATTTACAGCACTTTGCACAATATCAAATCTATCTATTTCAAGAGCAACGTTAGCAATTTTAAGGCAAAGTCTTATTATTATATCTTCATTATATAAGCCTAAAAAATTACTTTTACGCTCAAACAGTTTTTGAATTAACTTTTTAAGATTATAGGTAAGTATTTCTCTATTGTTGATCAAGTTATTTTCTGATAAAGCAGAGACTCTTTGCCAAAATCTTATCTCGGATCTATCTTTAAGTGGTACATTACTTATATCAATTGAGTTAAGAATGTCACTAGACTCAGCGAAAGCATCTGCCATAAAATAAATGGCTCCAATAATCATTTTTACTCTATAACTAGTTGCGATAATGTTACTATATCTATTTATAATCTCAATGGTTGATTTTGACTCTTGATACCATTGATTATTAAGTAGAAAGAGAGACAAATTTAAAAATCCTTCAGCTTTGACTGAACTATCATATGCATTATATATATGACTGTTTATTTTACTTAAAGAGTAGTTAAAGTCTTGAGGTAAATTAGCATAAAGAGATAAATCTAAGATTGTCTTGGAATTGAGGTCTAGTTTTAAAATACTACTTGCAAATCCTCCAGTCTCAGAATTTTCATCACTTGATATATTTAAGTATGATAAACTTGAGATATCGATCATATTGTTTCTTACGGAAACTTTTAGGGAATCATTAAGTTTTCTAATAACAACACCAGAGACAGATTCAAATATCATAAAGTCAATGAAGGACTTAGCTTCTGTCCTAGCAGATATCATTTCGGGTATGACAAACAATTGATCACCTATATCAGGATCAGTGAAAGAAATTATATCTCCTTTACTACTATTAAGTTGTATATCAAGAAAATTACCTTCAAAATTAATATTTTTAATAATATGTCTGTCACTATATAATTCACTAGAGAGCACAGAATTATCATATGAGGAAATCTTTACAATAAGTTCATCATTATTTCTAGAAGATGTAATTTCATAGTCATTAGGATTGTTAATTTCAAAAAAACCAATGGTATATTTACCCTTTTTTTCAAAAACCGAGAAGTTACGTATTACACTGGTAGTTCTACCTTCTAATCTACTTTGCTCAATGTTTTTATCAACTACAAACCAAAGTTTAGTTCCTCTTAAAAATACTCCAGCGTTAACCCCACCAGGCGAGTAAAATTTTATATCATTTGATCCATTAATCTCTTCAATGTTAATTCTCAACCCCTCATCGTCAGCTGCAATTGCTTTAGATTGAATGAGTAAGACAATAATTAAAATTATTCTAAGGTAAAATGAACTCATAGGGTTAAAATATGTCTTTCTTTAATCCTGTCAGGATATCAGAAAAAGGTCTTTTGACAACTAGTCATCAACACTTGCTTCACGTACGACAAAGTCGTAACTCCTAAGCTTTTCTATATCAATTGCAACTGCAGCTGCAGACAGAACTGATACTATTCTAGCAATTTCCATAAAAGTATTTTTGCTTACATTGCGCTTGAGGAGCTTTTTCTGGTGGACTTCTATACAATGTTTACATTTATTTAAAATTGATATGGCAAGGCATGACATTTCAAATAGCAGCATCTCATTGCCTGGATTAGCTATTGTGGTCATATCAAGCTCTGAATCAAATGCCTTAATCTCTTCGTCCCCACATAGGTCTTTAAAGCCATATAGGCAGTTGTTCATACTCATCATTACTGCAGCAGTTTTACAAGCATTTGCATGCGTTTCCTCTAGAACAAGTTTTGCATCGCTTCTAATGCTGTTTAATAGAGTTTCATTCCTGAGAGCATAACCTACTGTTAATGCTACTGAGTAAAGTTCTTCTTGAGAGGAAAAGTTATTTCTATCAGATAGAAAAAGTTTTTTTAAGTTACTTTTAATATCGGTTGCATAGCTAGGTAATCTCTTAACAAGAGAGCTAATTCCGTTTGTCATGGGCTTTTTAACTTGATTTTATCACCTACTGAGGCAATTGCAATAATTAAATAGGTATTCGCCTTTTAAGATAGTTATGTTAGGATTAGTTAAAAATTCTGATAATGTCAGGTAAAAACTTACTGGTAGTTGAATCACCAGCAAAAGCCAAAACTATTACAAAGTACTTAGGAAAGGATTTCACAGTGTTGTCTTCACGAGGTCACGTTAGAGCTATACCATCTAAAAGCAATGCAGTTGATACGGAAAATAATTTTGAGACAGAATATGAGATAAATCCTAGCTCAGCAAAGTACCTAGATGCAATAGCTGATGCGGCAAAGTCAGCAAAGTCCATATATATGGCAACTGATCCAGATAGAGAAGGTGAGGCAATCTCTTGGCATGTAGTAGAGGTTTTAAAAGATAGAAAGATTGAAATAGATAATAAGGTACATAGAATAACATTTAATGAAGTTACTCCCGAGTCAGTAAAGGCAGCAATTAAAGCACCGAGGGATATAGATATGAGCCTAGTGTCAGCTCAGAGAGCAAGGCAGGCACTTGACTATTTAGTAGGTTTTTCAATATCACCCATATTGTGGAGGAAGCTCCCAGGTTCTAAGTCAGCTGGTAGGGTACAATCAGTTGCCCTAAAGATCTTATGTGAAAGGGAGCATGAGATAATTAGATTTAAACCAACTGACTATTGGACCATTACAGGCCATTTTAATAAAGAAGAAACCTTCGCTTCTGAATTGAGTGAGATTAATAATGTGAAGGTTGAAAAGTTCTCATTTCTCTCAGAAGATATAGCAAAGTCTGTTATAGAGGCACTAAAGCAACTTAACTACTCAGTTACATCTATAGAGAAGAAAGAGTTAAGTAAAAATCCTGAACCGCCATTTATAACATCTACATTGATTCAGGCAGCATCAACTTCACTGAGGATGACATCTAAAAGATCAATGCAAATAGCACAGAAATTATATGAGGGTATAGCTATAAAGGATAAGACAATAGGTCTTATAACTTACATGAGAACTGACAGCATAAACCTTTCTGAAGAATCAATTGAAAGGTGTAGAGTAGTAATAAATCAACTGTATGGAGAAAAATATTTACCGAAAGAACCTAGAGTGTTTAAGAAGAAAGTTAAAAATGCTCAAGAGGCACATGAAGCAATTAGACCAACAGATCCCAGTTTGATTCCAAGTAAAATCAAAGAGTTTCTAACAGATGACGAGTATGAGTTATATAACTTAATTTGGAAGAGGTTTATAGCATGTCAAATGTCTCAGGCTAGGATGGCAAAAACCACTATAAAGATAGGAGGTAATGGCACTTGTAAAGTTGATGAGCTGGTGAAGGACTTATTTCCTTCTGAAAATATCTCAGCTGAGTTTAAAGTTAGTGGTACTATGCTTCTATTTGATGGATTCCAAAAGGTTGCATCTGAGGGACCAAGAAAAGATGAAGAGGTAATACTACCTAAAATTGTAGAGGGTGATAAACTATCTATGGTTGATATAGTCTCTAAACAACATACAACTACAGCCCCCTCTCGCTATACAGAGGCTAGCCTTGTAAAGAAGATGGAAGATTTAGGAATTGGACGCCCTTCAACCTATGCTACAATTATTAGCATCTTACAAGAGAGGCAATATGTGTCTTTAAATAAAAATAAGTTTCATGTGGAAGATAGGGGGGAGTTGGTAAATACCTTCCTAAATCTCTTCTTTACAAAGTATGTAGAGTATGGATTTACAGCAGGGCTAGAAGAGGAATTAGACGATATAGCTAATGGAGGAAAGAATTATCTTGAAACTTTAAAGGGATTTTGGGTACCATTTAAGTTTAATGTAGATGAAGTAGGAAAGATTCAAATGAATGCAATTTTAGACAAGCTACAGTCAGTACTAGATGAATTTCTATTTGATGAGAATAATAAGGAAAAGAAATGTCCTAAATGTAGTGATGGTCATCTTAAGTTGAGAAATTCTAAATATGCACCATTTATTGGCTGCTCTAACTATCCAGCTTGTGACTATGCCCATAAGTTCAAACTGTATAATAAGGAAGATGACAAGGAGATGAATGTAAAGGATTTTATCAAGGTCGAAGATCAACCACATATGGTACATAGTGGTAATATGGGAGTCTTGGCAGAGAGTGGTTCTGAGCAAATTATGTTAAATAAGGGGCAGTATGGTCACTATATATCTCTATGCAACAATGGGTTAGTTGAAAAAAACTTTACATTACCTGCCTTTGTGAATCTAGACAACTTCAACTTAGAGTTTAATTTAATGAAGAAATTATTTGACATGCCATTTGCAATAGGGACATATGAAGGTAATGAAGTTAAAGTTGGGATTGGACGATATGGACCTTATGTGCTATATAAGAAGAAGTTCTATTCAATAAAAACTAAAGATATAATAGCAGTGCTCAACTATTCCTTAAATGACGCAGTGGCTTTAGTAAGTGGTTCCAAGTAGGTAATGAAGCAGGAAATACTAGCGAAAGTTGACATATATAACTATATTAGCAAGACTGTAAATTTACAGCAGAAGGGGAGAGATCAATATCTTGGTCTCTGTCCATTTCATAGTGAAAAGACTCCCTCATTTTCAGTTAGTGTTGATAAGAAATTTTTTCATTGTTTTGGTTGTAAAGCAAGTGGCGACGTAATTAAGTTTGTAATGCTCTATGACAACCTACAATATGAAGAGGCAATTGAAAAGTTGGCAAGGGAAGCTGGCATTAGAGTGAATGGAGGAGTAAGTTTTAACCCAAATAAAGTATATATTGAGATAAATGGTAGATTCAGTGAAGTTTGTGGGAAATTCCTAAGAGATAAAACTTTTCACTATGGGATGGATTACTTAATTGGTAGAGGTCTGAGTCATGAAGTAATAGATAAGTTCAACCTAGGGTATTTGCCAATAAATAAGTCTGAGGAAGTCTTTAAGGAGTTGCTAAGTGGATTTTCACAAGATGATCTATTTAAAAGTGGACTGTTTAAAATAGGAATAGGTGATAAGCCATATTGTCAGTTTAATGGGAGAGTTATCTTTCCAATAGCCGATGGAAAAAATAGCATTGTGGGATTTGGCAGTAGAGTAATAAATGATCAGTCTCAGCCTAAATACCTCAATTCTTCAGAAAGTGACCTTTTCCACAAGTCTGAGCTTTTATATGGCTTTGATAAACTCTATAGAGATAAGCAACTTAAGGAGCTAAAAACAGCATTTGTAGTTGAGGGATACATGGATGTCATATCATTGGCAAATAGAGGTATTACAAATGCAGTTGGTGTGCTAGGTGCTAATTTGACTAGCAGTCAATTGAAGAAGCTTTGGACTTTAACAGAGAAACCAACCATTTGTCTTGACAATGACTCAGCTGGCAAAGCTGCCATGGAGAGGATAGCAATGTTAGCTGTGAAAATTATAGAACCTGGCAAGAGTATCTCTTTCCTCGAGATTAACAACTGTAAAGATCCAGATGAATTTATCAAGAAATATGGCTATGAGTATTTCATTGAGCACTTTAACAACTCAAAGCTATCGTTAGCTGATTACCTTTACAAATGCGCTGCTAGTGACTTAAAATTGCAGGATCCAGATGAAGTTGTTGTACTACGTCAACGGTTAAAGAAAATTTGTGACGAAATATCTAATGATGTATTGCGGAATGAGTACAAGAGGCACTTCAATAAGCTATTCTATAATGGCCAAACCTTTAAATATGAATTTAAAAAGATCTCAAGTCAAAAATATAGTGGTCATGAACTTAAGCTCTCACAAAAGAGTGAAAACGATGAGGAAAAAATTTGTGAACTAATATCAGAGAATTCGTTCCTTTTAATGGACCAAGAGATATTAGATGACTTTATGACTTGTAGGTTTAGAAGTGATGCTGCTGAAAATATGAGACTAAAATTAACAAGAAATATAGATGGAAGATATGCAGAAGAAAAAAATGTGGAAATAGAGAAAAAGGTTAAAAGTTTAATAATTCTGCTTAAAATACGAAATGTTCAGGAAGAAATTGCTAAACTATGTAAAAAGGATGTAAACACAAATGTTGAAGTGGAGCTTCTGCAACTTAAACAGTATGAAATTCAACTAAAAAATAAATTATCATCAACACT
>Ga0078894_10004459_pt1 | contig 10702 bp, 7 predicted proteins | sample LauGreSu1BDMLBSD_2_FD_67506 | JGI IMG/M metagenome (GOLD analysis project Ga0078894, IMG submission 67506) | Freshwater lake microbial communities from Lake Michigan, USA - Su13.BD.MLB.SD (version 4) (version 4) | ecosystem: Environmental > Aquatic > Freshwater > Lake | place: Lake Michigan, USA... | reverse complement strand
AGTTAACACTAACGGAAATATTAAATTAGAAACTAACGGTACAGGTAAAGTTGAAATCACTTATGCACTACAATTAGACAACCCCGGCGCTACTCCAGCAGCAGTAAATAATGCCAGCTTAATGTATGGCGGTACTGTAGGTGCAGGCAGCACAGGTGTTTATTTTAGAAACACCAGCAAGAATGATGAATTGATAAGCAAGAGCAAGGCTCTTGTTTTTAGTATGATATTTTAAGAGACAATAACATGATATATAGCACACGATTAACAACTTCGGGAGATACATTAGTGTTTACTAGCACAAGTACAGGAGCCCCAGTTGGCGGCGCTGTAGTTGCTCAAGATAATGCTATTACAAATATTATAGTTTGCAATACAGGTACTCCTAATTTAACAGATGAAACTGTTAACAGTTGTACACTAACATTAAATCTAGTAGTGGCTGGCGGAGTATCAAATGACACCAACACTATTGTTAAAAACCTAATTGTACCAGCAGGAGAAACTGTATTTTTTAGCGATGAAAGAATTGTATTAAAAGGTAGCACTACCTACGGCAATGACCAAGTTCGTGCTACTGCCAGTGTTGGAAACCTTTTAAGTATCACAGTGAGTGCATTGCCAGTATGAGATTCCTTAAGCAAAAAACTCTTAGCAAGTATAGTCCTAGTGATCAAACTCTGTTTACCAATCACTATGGTCGTGCTGTTATGCAAATAACAGGAGGCCTGAGATTGCCTAAAGGTACTACTGCTCAACGCCCGCAACTAAGCGGAGTTAGAACTACTGGCGCTGCAAATGGATTCATGCGCTATAATACCACAACAAATTCCATTGAAGCATACATCGACGGAGTGTGGGAAGTAGTTAGGGCACCAGGTGCAACAGCAATTACCAAACAGACACTAGGTCCAGGAAATGAAGTAGAAACAACATTTGGTCCGTTAGTTAAAATTCCAAATTCTGAAAATAACATTTTGGTATTTGTTGAAAACGTTTTTCAAATTTCAGATACAAACTATAACCTAGTAGACAACTATCTAGGTTCTGGAAATACTTATATTGTGTTTACCAGCTCAGTTCCTTTAGACAAATACATTACAATATATTACGGCTACGCCGATTAATATTAGGAGGAGCGAATGTCAGAACCGTTTGTAGCAGCACTTGGTAGGATCAGTGGTAAACTTTTAACCGCTAATCTTTTAAGAAACGGTGCAGACCTAACCTTTAGAAACGGTCCAACTTCTCCCGATCTATTATACCTAGATGTTAATAACGGTCGAGTTGGTATCAATGCTGCTCCGCCAACACAGGCCCTAGATCTAACAGGCTCTGCAAGAGTCAGTCAAAATACCATAGTCACTGGTACAAAAGCAGATGTTGGCAATTTGATTTTTAACACATCAGGTACAGTTAGTTCCTCAGTAGGACCTATTATTATTAGACCAAATGGTGTTGATGCTTATGTACAATACGGAAAAGTGCTAACACCCGAATTTGAAATCAAAGACAATTATATTAGAACTACTATAACAAATGCAGATATTTCACTATCAGCATCGGGTACTGGAAAAGTTGATATTCAAGCTAGCACTGATATTGCCGGCAATTTAGCCGTTGCGGGTAATATTCAATCAACCGGCAATGTTAGACTAGACGGTCAATTCATTATTGGTGACAGTCCGCTAGATACTGTTGCTATCGCTCCTGATTTTACACAAAGCATTATTCCTGGACTAACAGGCACTTATGATTTTGGTACTACAATTAAACGATGGAAGGATCTATATCTTTATGACATGAACGGTGCTGATGCTGTCACTACACAAAATTTATTCATCAGCGATCAAGTACAATTTAATAATGCCAATACTATTTCAACTCTGCAGAGCAACGATAATTTGATTGTATCTTCTGCTAGCGGCGTTGTTAGAATAGATGACATTTCTATAAACGGCGGAACAATTACCAACCTAACAAATGGTGCTCTTACTCTAACGCATACAGGTCGAGGCTATCTAACCATAAATGATACCAATGCCTTTAGAATTCCGTTTGGAACTACCGCAGAAAGAACGCCAGTTGAAGTTGGTGCTACTCGGTGGAACAGCGAAATTGGCTATCTAGAATGCTTTGACGGCTCAGTTTGGCAAGTGGCAACCGGTGGTGGTATTGTTATTACTTCAGCCATCATGGAAGACCTCAGTCACGTTTACACCCTCATCTTCGGCTAAATCACCAATCTGGCTAAATACTAGTAATTGCAAAAACTGACCAAGTTCTTGCGAAATTAAACTGTGGTAAACCCGCAAAGAGCCCTAACTAACTGGGATGCGAGCGAAAGCTCAAAAGTGGTTAACCGTGAAACCCGGGGTATTTAGGAGAGCATATGGCTATTGGTCGAATTTCCGGTCCGCTCTTAAAGTCAAATCTGATCCGTGATGGGGTCAATTTAGCCTTTGAGACGAACCTTCTTTATCTTGATGTTGTTAACTCCCGCGTCGGAATAAACACGGCTGCTCCTCAATACGCACTAGACGTTGTAGGCACTACACGGTCAACAAACCTCGCAGTAGGTAATCAATTAACAGTTGGAAATTTTACACTCTCTGGAAATACAATTTCCAGCAACTTGCCAACGATTACATTTTCAGCAAGTGGTGGCGAAGCAACTGCCTACCACTCTAGACTGGTAGTTAATGATATTGAATTAAGCGGAAACAAAATATCAACTACTGTGTCTAATGCAAACTTAGAATTAGATCCAAACGGAACTGGTAAAGTTGACATTCAGAGTGCTACAGACATTACTGGCAATCTATTAGTCAACGGTAATATCACCGCTACTGGTAATATCACAATTGGCGGCAATCTTACTATTGGCGATGCACTAACTGATACCATTACTATCAATGCCAGCATCCGCAGCAGTCTAATTCCTGAAACAGACAATTTATATGACTTGGGTTCATCCTCATACAAGTGGAGAGCAATTTATACACAGGGTATTTTTGCCACAAATTTAAGCCTAAGTACATTTGATATTGGCAATATACATTTAGAAAATAACGCAATTACTACAACTGGCGGCACTGATCTTATTATCGATCCTAGCGGAACAGGTAGTTTAGTAATTGGCAATTTCCATATTAGAGGAAACTCAATTACTAATGTGGCAACCGATAGCGTTACAGAACTAGCACAATCAGGCACTGGCTATTTTAAAATTGCTGGTACAAATGCTTTTGTTGTACCACGTGGTACAACTGGTCAACGTCCTACAGCATATGCTGTTGAAGGTATGACTCGTTATAACACTGATGCAAAGGCCCTTGAAATTTGGGACGGCTTACAATGGTCTAGCCCAGCTGGTACAATTGGTGCCGTTTCAGAATCAACAGCCAACGACATTGCAATTAGATTTGCATTGACAATAGGATAATATAATGCCAACCACATTCAAACACGCAGTTAATACAGGAATAGGAACAACACCAGTAGATGTGTTGCAGATTCCTGTAGGATTTAGAGCAACAGTTATTGGGTGCAATCTTGCAAACTCAACAGAATACGAAACAGTTAATGTTGATGTATACGTAGTTAGTGAGGATAGTACCCCTGCATACTATGTTAAGGGTTTGGCGATACCGCCAAATTCAGCAGTAAAAATTATTACCAACGGAGAAAAATTAATTCTACCAGAAACTTCAGGACTACGTATTGTCACAGACACTGCTGGCGGCGTTGACTCTGTAATAAGTTATGTAGAGTTATCATAAGGAACAAATCATGGCAAACAGCAATTATTACCTAGGACAAGATCCAGAAAGCAGGTTAGGTTCAACCCCAAGATTTTTCTATGGTTTCCGTAAAAATGAAAACGGTAGTATATTTTTAGAGCGTAGTGATCAAGCCAAAGGCAAGGATAGTATTGCGATTAACAATCCTGGGGATCCAGCCGAGAACTATTCCGATTTTGAAAACGGTGTAGATTTTTATGAAGGAATAGATATCAACCATAATGCTGTATTTGATAATTTAAAGTATCAACAGTACAGATGGGATGATAGGGCTATTTTTTATTATGTAGATGATGACGGTCAATTAGTAGCAAAAATTAATAACGGTCACGAATACAACAATTTTGACTCAGAGGGCTAAAATAAATCATGTCAGATTTTAAAATCAGTAGATTAAAATATACTTGGAAAGGACAATGGTCCGCTGGAACTAATTACCTAAATGACGATATCGTACGATTTGGCGCAAGAATTTATGTTTGCGTTGAGCAACATACTGCCGATACAAATTTTTATGATGATTTAAACTTTTTAAACAATGAAGTACCTCCTAGCCCTGCTCCAAGATGGGTAGTAATGGTACAAGGCGTTAGCTGGAGAGGCCCTTGGGATTCAAACACATATTACACTCGAGGCGATCTTGTAAAAAAAGGCGGCCTAACATATCTCTGCGTTGAAGAACATACATCAGCAGCAACTGAAAGTGAATTTGTTTTAGATTACTTAACAAACAACTATTGGACCATTTATTCCCAGTCAGAGTCGTGGAAAACAACCTGGCAACCATCTAGAAGTTATAATCTTGGAGATGTTGTTGTTAACAGCGGACGAATTTACAAATGTAAACTAGCACACGTATCGAGCAGCGATCCTGTTGTTGGATTACAAGGCGATTCTCTAAAATGGGATATAGTCTACCTAAGCAGAATTTGGAAAGGCGACTGGCAACTAGACACAATTTACTACGTAGACGATGTGGTAAAATACGGCGGAACTGTGTATGCTTGTACTACACAGCATCAGTCAGCAACAACATTAACACTGGGATTAGAAAATGATCAAGCTAAATGGACCACACTTCACGACGGAATTGAATACGTCGGAGAATGGTCTCAAGCGGTACAATATAAAGTTAATGATGTAGTAAAATATGGAAGCTATCTGTACGAGTGTACAGCAAGCCATACAACTAACAGCGGACTACTTTTTGATTCAGCGTATTGGCGTGTATTTTGCCCTGGACAAGAATATGATCAAGATTGGATGTTGTCTGCGGTATACCAGCCAGGCGATATTGTTAGATATGGCGGCTATTTGTTTATTGCAAAATTAACACATGTCGGTGAGGAACCAACTACTGAAACCAACAACTTTTGGAATCTATTATTTGTTAACACAAATGTTAGAGGAGAGTGGATTCCGTCTACGGCTTATCAAATTGGCGATGTAATAAGAAGACAAGGTCAATTGTACATTGCAAAACGAGATGTGACATTAATAGACACTGATTTTGTAGACGACGGATCAACAATCAATACTGAAGATTGGGAATTAATGATTCCTGGATCAAAATGGCAAGGCCAATGGGATGCGTTTAGATCCTATGTCATCGGCGATCTTGTATTATGGAGATCTGGAGCCTATAGATGCGTTGCAAAACACACTTCGATCTTAGGCAATCGACCTAACGATGAGGCCGGCATATATTGGGAAAAATATACCTACAGTGACGCACGAAACGTATTAACCTACACCGGCGATATTAAAACCTACGGCCTAACCGAGGACGGAAGTACTATAGGCGCCACGAACTTATCAATTGGTTCGCAAGGCCAGACACTACAGGTAAAAACCGGAGCAGCCAGTTGGGAGTCTTTTAATTCTTCAGCAAAGGTATACTACGTTTCAACTGACGGAACCGACGGTAGAAATACTGGAACTACACAAAATTCTCCTTGGAGAACAGTAAGATATGCATTAGATAATATCACTGGTCCAGCAACAGTGTTTGTTAAGAACGGAACATACAACGAGATTTTACCATTACGTGTGCCGTCATTTGTGGCTGTAGTAGGCGACGAACTTAGAGGTACAACTATTTCAGCGGCAGATACTATATTTTCTAGTGCAGACTCTGCTGCAATTTTAGATGTAATTGATTATTTAAATTATATTATAGAGTACTTGATTCTAGAACAGCCAATTGGAACCACAGATATAACTAGTCCGGCATACGGCTCGATCTTATATGGAAATTCTCCACAAGACTTTTCTGGAAGTCCTGGAACTAATACACAAGTGACCGCAGCAAGAGCATTACTAGCACAAATAAGAGTGAGATTAGCGAACGGAACTGAGTCGCCGGTGACTGGAACTAATACAATATCAACAAACGCAAGTGTACTTGCAGCAGCGGCTCAGCTGTTAAACAATTCTGAATTTTTAGAAACTGAAATAGCCGCGTACCTAGCATTTTTAAGATCCAGTTATACTCAACCTCCAAGATTTATTCCTGATGTTATAAAAATTGTTAACGCAGTTGCCTACGATTTAAAATATCCAGGAAATTTTGAAAGCCAGTTGACTGGTACATACTTTCACAATTCGAAAAACGGATCTGACAATAAATTATCCAATATGTTCTTAATGAGAGACGGAACAGGTTTAAGAAATTGCACGTTAAGTGGACTGTCAGGAACTTTAGGGCCGTTAAACTCGTTCCTTACAAGACGTCCAACTGCTGGCGCATACGCAAGTCTTGATCCAGGTTGGGGACCCGATGATGCAACCGCATGGGTCGGAACTAAATCTCCCTATATACAAAACGTAACAACATTTGGTACAGCCTGCGTTGGTCTTAAAATAGACGGTGATTTACACAATGGCGGAAATCAAACTATTGTATCCAACGACTTTACACAGGTATTATCGGACGGTATTGGTGTCTGGTGTAATGGTACAGGAAAAACAGAAGCAGTTTCGGTGTTTACCTACTACAACCACATTGGATATCTGTGTACCGATGGTGGAAAAACTAGAGGCACTAACGGAAACTGTTCGTATGGACAGTATGGCGCAGTTGCAGAAGGTTATGATCTAGATGAAGTGCCTATTACTGCTGTAGTGAACAACAAATACTATGATACCAACATCGCCACTATATTCACAATTGACGGTCAATTGTCTAGAGCATTCTTTAGTCATGCAGGAAATGAATACAGTGATGCAACTTATACAGTAACTGGGGCAGGAATCAACGGTTCTGTACTAGCAGAAGAATTTAGAGATGGTGCAATCTATGAAGTGAGAATTACTGATCCAGGAGACTCTTCTGGCTCAGGCGGTGGTGGCTATGCCAATGCTAGAAATAATGCACAGTCGGGAGATTTATATTCTATAACAATTGCAGGCTCAGACGAAAATGAAGCAAGCAGCTATCGTTCGTTGAGATTGGTTATAGATACCGGAACCGGTTCAGGACAGTACGGATATATTGCAGAATTTTCCGAACTTTCAAAGACCGCTTGGATAGGCAATGAATTTAAACCACAGCAGACTGTATCATCAACTTCATCAACGGGAAATAGAATTAATTTAGGTACTACTGAATATCTATCCTTAAATGACCCTATATTATTCACCGGCACAGTTGGTGGAAACCTAGCAGTAGAAACTATCTATTATGTAAAAGCCATAGAAAGTGCCACTCGAATAACGGTAAGTGACACTCCGGGTGGTGCGGTTAAACTATTAGTTAACAGTACAAGTGCTATGATCATGCACCACTTGGGTTGGAATCATTTCAAGCCAGGTACTGCTATAGCAGCTACGCTAGACACAACAACATACTACAGTATTGAACCTAGAGTTACTTTTAGTTCCGCGGGATATAGTGTAAGTACAATTAGTCTACCAGCAGCAGATGATTGGGCTGGCATAACTTACGGAAATGGAAAATGGGTAGCTGTGGCCAACGGAACAACTGCTAGCGGATCAAATGCTGCTGGCTATTCAACAAACGGAACGGCTTGGGCATCAACTAATTTACCAGCTGCTGCAACATGGGTCAAAGTTGCCTACGGAAATAATACATTCGTTGCAGTAGCAGCAAGCGGACAAATTGCCTATAGCTTTAATGGCACAACATGGAACGTTGCCACTGCACCTGTTAACACATACAGCTCAGTAGTCTACGGCAACGGTCTATGGGTAGCTGTAGCCACCGGCGGCACGGCAATTGCAACATCAGCAGATGGGGCAACCTGGACTCCAGGAACACTGCCCGAAGGCGCAGATTGGAGTGATATTACCTACGGCAAAGGCAAGTTTGTCGCTGTCTCACAAAGTGACTCGTCCACTGCACAAACAGCCTACAGCACCAACGGTACGTCATGGACACTTGGGTCATTCATTGGCGGATGTAGAGCAATAGCTTACGGCAATGATAGATTTGTAGCAATCGAAGGAGGCTATGCCGGAGCCAACAATGCTTTTTATAGCTTTGACGGTATAACTTGGACACCGGTAACCATTGACACCCAAAATTGGCAAACTGTCAAATACTTTCAAGGAACATTTGTTGCTATTGCAGAAAGCTATGACAAAGTTGCAGTATCAACTAACGGAATAACTTGGACCTATCGAAGTCTAAGCGGAACTCAATCATGGAGAGATATTGCTGGTGGAGGCGTTGGTAAATTTGTAGCAATTGCTGGCCTAGCGCCAACTACTGTTGCTAATGTATTGTTAATGGGAACACTACCACAAGCTAGAGTAACGCTGGGTAGTGGTCGTATTTCGAGTATATTGCTCTGGGAAGTCGGAAGCGGATATACTTCACCTCCGGTAATGACAATTACAGATCCAAACAATACGACAGAAGTTACTGTGGTCGTTAGAATCGGTAATGGAGTACTAGGTACTCCCTCGATTGTAGCAGGCGGCGAAGGATATCAAACATTAACTACTGGAGCAACAGTATCAGGAAACGGATTTAAAGATCAATATCAAACTGGCAAGTATCTTGTGGTCGATCAATTGACTCGTATTCCTGGACCAGGAGATAACTTAAACATAATCAGTATTGATGATTATACCTACAAGGTATTGTCAGTGATTGTCCTTGGCGGTACAGTCGGAGACTACACCGCTCAAATTGCGATAGCAAAAATTCTTCAACGAGAAGAATCGCCAGCTCATGGTGAAAGCCTAACTATTAGACAGAAGTACAGTCAAGTGCGATTAACAGGCCACGATTTCTTAGACGTTGGAATTGGAAATTTTGAACAAACAAACTATCCAAATACACTATTTCCTAACGGAACAGTGTTAGCACCAGAAAACGAAATTGTAGAAAAAGGTGGTGGTCGAGTATTTTATTCATCAACTGATCAGGACGGTAATTTCCGAGTTGGAGAAGTGTTTGCAGTTGAGCAATCAACCGGTACAGTCACTATCAGTGCTGACTTCTTTGTACTTGAAGGTCTAGAAGAATTGAGTTTAGGCGGAGTAAGCGTTGGAGGATCGGGAGTTGTAATTAGAGAATTTTCAACAGACCCGTTATTCATTGCAGATAGTAATAATATTGTTCCTACACAACGGGCAGTTAAAGCCTACTTGTCAAGAAGAGTATCAGGCGGTGGTTCTGATGCATTTACAACATCGGTGGTTGCAGGTGTAGTGAGAGTTGGACCTACTGATATCGGAACAACAACAGGAGATCAAATAGACATCCCCGTTAAGGTTAACTTTAAACAACCTTTTGAGGGAGATTTATTAGTACAAACTTACTTTCTGTCTGGACACGAAGGTGATTTGTAAGTATTATTTGACAAGCATAAATATTAATAATGGATTGGAGCTAAAATGGCTGAATTTAAACTAGGTAGAATTAGATTTGTATGGAAAGCAGACTGGGTAACCGGTACTACATACTATAAAGACGACGTTATCAATTATGGCGGACGCACTTACTTGTGCGTATCAGGTCATACTGCAAATGCCGACTTTTATAGTGATCTAGATGTTATTCCTACAAAATGGAATCTGTTTGCCGATGGTCAATCGTGGAAAGGTGAATGGCAATCAACAACCTTATATAAAGAAAACGATCTTGTCAAGTACGGCGGATTTGTCTATATTTGTACTCAAGGACATACCTCAGCAAACATTTCAGGCGGCCTAGAAGCTGATCTAGATCTAGGCGACAGCGCATTATCAAAATGGGAGTTGTACGCAGAGGGATTTGAATGGCGCAGTGATTGGAATACTGTTGTTCGATATCGTAAAAACGATATCGTAAAGTATGGCGGAAATAACTATGTCTGCAATACCCCGCATATCTCTGCAGCCACAGCATCATTAGGCTTAGAAGCTGATCAATCAAACTGGGATATTTTAAGTGAAGGGTTTGATTGGAAAGGCGAATGGGTTAATTCTATTCGATATAAAATTAATGACGTGGTACGCTACGGCGGTCAGTCATATATTTGTAATCAAGGACACGTTTCTGCAGGTGTTGTAGCAAACGGACTAGAAGCTGATCAATCAAAATGGGACTATTTCCATAAAGGTATTGAGTACAAAGGCGATTGGGCTAATTCAACTCGGTATAAAGTTAATGACCTAGTAAAATACGGAAACGGAATTTGGAGATGTAATACACATCATACCAGCTCAACTAACTTCAGTACAGTTTATTTTGAACAGTTTGTTGAAGGAATTCAATTTGAAAGTTTTTGGAGTTCTGCAACAACCTATCAACCGGGCGATATTGTACGCTACGGTGGCTATTCATACATTTCTAAAACTGTACACATTAATGTTTTACCAACCGATACTGCAAACTGGGATCTATTTACAACCTCATTTAAATTTGAAGGCGAGTGGAGTTCTGGAAC
>Ga0078894_10004458_pt1 | contig 10703 bp, 11 predicted proteins | sample LauGreSu1BDMLBSD_2_FD_67506 | JGI IMG/M metagenome (GOLD analysis project Ga0078894, IMG submission 67506) | Freshwater lake microbial communities from Lake Michigan, USA - Su13.BD.MLB.SD (version 4) (version 4) | ecosystem: Environmental > Aquatic > Freshwater > Lake | place: Lake Michigan... | reverse complement strand
CTTTTAGCCTTGTAAAATACTTAGCTTTGAGGCAATCATATATAAGAGGATCAAGTGACATTCTTTTCCTGTGCCTCTCATCCTGTTTTTCTGGATCTGATAAAAATTCATCAAACATATGAATTGACTCGCTCATACTAGAAAGAAATTTCCAAGGGGTTTAACTGGGACTTTTTATTTTTCTACTATTTTCAGTGTCATCAAGTTAGAAAAGATCAGTTCCGCATCAGATATACTATCAGGTGAAAAAAAAGTCCACCATTGATGGACAACAACAGGATCTCCATAGAAACAACTTTCTGAAAACCAATCATGTAATTTTTCAAACGGTGGACGTTTCAATCCAAGGGCTTTTGTTCCGTCATTCATAAAAATATCATGTGCCCATTCATCTGATATATATTCCTTACAAACTCGAATTGCAGCATCCCTTTTACGAAACGAAGCACCGCCTACTAAAGTAGGATTTTCTTTATCAGACTCCCACGATATAGGGCATGCGATATAATCATATTTATTCCATTCATAGAGTGGAAGTGTTTTGCGGATATAACAATCTGTTTCCAGAAAAAGCAACGATTCAGCAGGAAGAGATTCATAAAATTCGGCAGATCGCAATAGGTCATTATAGTCCTTACGACCCTGCTCACGACCTGCTGACCCATTAAACACCCTCTTACATAAAATCTCGGATGAGCGTGGACCAAGGACTTCTTTTAACCACCTTTCATTAATATCAGAACAGCATACTATAATTTTCCATCCTCTAGCAAAATATGCGATTGAATAAATTAAAAACTCCATGTGGGGATGAATGCGAGCTTCGACGAGGCAAACTGCCGCCTTGTAGATATCACTAGTAGGGCGTGGTGATTTGTATGTCTGAAACTCTTCTTTTAGCCTTGTAAAATACTTAGCTTTGAGGCAATCATATATAAGAGGATCAAGTGACATTCTCTTTCTGTGCCTCTCATTCTCGTTTTCTTGCTCTGATAAAAATTCATCTAATATATGGATTGACTCGCTCATACTAGAAAAAGAACTCTCCAAACAGTTTAACTAGGATTCTTTCCAGCACTGGCTCAACGGAAAGCCAAGTACATATTTTGACTCCCTGTTACTTGTGTAACAGAATACCCAATACTCTTCAGAAAGTCAAACAAAGCAGTATTCTTCCAGTTCGACTCGAACAGAATATGTGGATATCCGCACCGTTTCAGAGTCTCAACTCCTCCCTTTAACGCATATAATTCATTGTCCTCAATATCCATTTTAATAAAACCAATTGAATCCAGTGCTAGGCTATCGAGAGTCTTGATATGAATTCTCTCGGTTGCGAGTACAGGTTGCCCATTAGAGTGAAGAGAAGAACCTCCACCGTCAGCACTCACTATATTCAGCGTTTGAGTCCCTACTTGTGTTTCATCTCCCAGGCCAAAATTATGACAATCGACATTCATCAATCCTGATAGGGCAATGCTTCCACACAGGGAATAATAGGTCATTTTCTGTGGCTCAAAAGCATGTACTTCTTTGAAGTACTTGGCCAGGGAAATACTGTAAGATCCTGAGTGTGCGCCGATGTCTAAAAACACCTTCTGATTCCCGCCAAACTGCTTACACCACTCAATAATTTCCTTTTCAAACAGACCATTTTTAGCATAATACACCAAATTGTTTTGCGGCAAGATATATGTGAGCAATGGCTGAGTGACAATAAGACTCTGAGAAGATGTATCAGAAATTGGTTTATCATCTGGCTTCTGTAAAAGGAAATACCGTGTGCTCATATGCTTTGTTCCAAACTGGCTTTTAGATCAAACCAGGCTTAATCCCTGGCAAAAATTGAACTATGAGGGGAAAACTATTTTCAACATGTCCAACACAATGCCAGGGCATGATCCTATCACGACCGAGCGCATTCAGCGCATTGTTCAAGACACCATTGAGAAACAGAACTTCCAAGTCCTCAAGGGAACAACAACAGTCAAAACGGCAACACAAACACAAACAATAATCCCACCAGCCCCTCTAACACCAATGGCCCTCGGTCTTCCTGAAACAACAACCGAGTTCGAGCAAATTCACCATCTTGAAGAGGAACTCCTCAATCTCTGGAAACTTCTCTGGGACGAGTACGGTCTCGCAGCCTGGGGATTTACTCTCTTTCACGATGGCTCTCGTGCTTACATGACAGACTTTAGCTGTTTTGGATTTCGGATGTCTCATGGCCCAAGTACATACATTAAGATGCCATTAGAGGATTTTGAGGAGTCTAGATTCTTCGATCATGTCTGTTTCCCGCCAACAGCTAAAGAAAAACTTGGGATTGTTTCTTCTGCTCTCTAAGAAAATGGTCTGGGAGTTCCCTGCCGTTGCCCATACTCGCCTAGAATTTTGGAGTGAGCCACAATTTACTCGAACTGGAATGTGGTGGTTTACACTCTTTTTTGGTCTCTTTGGTCTTCATCACCTCTTACTCAGAAGCTCTCAGACCTTTGTACTCTTCTTGGTTGTCAATGTACTTACACTTGGATACTGGTGGATGTATGATCTTCTCCAGCTCTCAAACTATACTACCGACAAGCTCAATGAAGAAGGTCTTCATGCGCCGTGGGGTCCTCTCGGTATTGCCCAGGGAATGTGGGTCGATGAGTCAGCACCCGCTCCACCTGTAACAGAGAATAGTCCACCAAATCCCTGGTGGTTCTTGGCCTATGCTCTCTTAATTCCTGCTGCCCCTCTTTCACTCCTCATTGCTGGAGACTCTAAGAATGCCCTGTCTCGCTTTCTCGATTTAACAGTTGTTCCTCTGGGCTGGATCTTCTACGCATTCTCAGTCCTCGTCGACTACTGGTCAATTCTTGGAAATCCTGCAGACTTCTTTCTCTTTGGTGCAAAACGGACATTTCCCTTTCCTCAGGCTGGAATGGATCCTGATCAACACTCCCCGAGAATAACAGGCGTGAAGGAATTTGTTGGCTGTCCGCCTGAAGGATTTTTAATGAGTACAGCGAGATTTTTGTCAAAGGGTGTCTTGCCAGCTGCCGCTAAGTTACCTGTCATTGGCGTACCTTTAGCAGTGGCAAACAGTGCACTCCAAAGTGTTGTGGAAGCCTATGATGCCGGCAAACAGATAGCTAATCAGGGACTGAAGGCTGCTTCTGGAGTTCAGAGTGTTATGGCAGGAATCCCAGGAGCATTGAATGTGAATAGTGAAATTGCTAAATTGGAGAGAGAACTTTATGAAGCACAGCAAAACTCTCAGTATCGGCCGAGCTCATCGAGTACAATAGATAGATTACAAGGACAAATTCAAGAATTACGGCGTGGAAGAAACTCCTTTACAAGCGAAGTTGGTCGTTTGGCAAGCAGTCCTCTCCCTTCAGCCCCTCCAGAGGAGAATGATCCCCGCAGCCCACAAGGAGGTGGTGGTAGAAGCAAGAAAGAAGAAGAACCCTCTTTTACACCAACTGACTTTGTCGGCACGGTTGCCATCGGTGCGGTAATTCTTGGAGGACTAACTCTCGGTGCCAGTAGACTTCTGGAGAATGGCAACAGCGGGAAAACAGACCTTCCTCCCTCTCTCATCGCATGAGCAATTCGAGGCCATGTACAGTCCAGAGTTCAAAGGCGTAGCCCTCATCTATTTCACGGCAAATTGGTGTGGAGCGTGTAAGAGGGTAAATTGGGACTTCTTGTTCGAAGAATTTCCCGAACTTGCCATCTACAAGTGTGACGTGGATGAGAATAACTATACTCCTGGGTATTGCGGGGTGCGCAGCATCCCCACGTTTCTCATGGTCGGCCCGGCGAAGCAACTGATCGGCCCCATGCAGTCCAGTGATACTGGCAAGATTGCGGCCTGGATCAAGACAAGCCTGACCCAAGTGAACACCGCCAAGCAAATAAAGGAAAAGCCCGCATAAATACCAGAGAACTCGATGCAGTACATAGATACTGACTACCTCATTGTCGGCGCAGGACTCGCTGGACTCCACTCTGCCCTGCGCTTACGAGCCAAATACCCAAAAGCCACCATCAAGATCGCCGAACTCTACAACTATACAGGAGGCCGTGTGGTTTCTTACAAACCCCCGCAGTTTCCCCACATTCGCTGGGAGAATGGAGCCGGTCGTATTCACAAATCCCATACCCATGTGCTCAAGTACATCAAGAAATACTCTCTTACACCAGTTTCATTACCCCCAGGAGAACTTTGGATTGATTCTTTGACAACCCAACCCCAGACAAATCAATGGACTCAGATAACCTCTCTCTTGGATGAAATCATGGTCCATGTATCCCCTGTTACACTTTCCACACGGACTATCGAACAGATCTTAGTCTCTCTCTTTGGACCCTTAAGGGCATCGGTGATTCTTGAACATTTCAGTTATCGGTCTGAACTTACTACAATGAGGGCCGATATGGCCATAGAATCTCTAACAAATGAATTCAAGAACTCAGGAAACTTCTTTGTTGTGAAAGAGGGGTTGAGTACTTTGATTTCTTGTATGAAGAAGGATCTTGAGAGTAAGGGTGTAGAGTTCTTGTACGGACATCGTCTCACTGGGGTATCCATGCGGCCGAACGAAGTCACGGCAGCCCACTTTCAACTCGTGAATGAACCCAAGAAACCTAAGATCTCCATGAGTACAAAACACTTGATCTTAGCCCTTCATTCCGATGCCCTCTCCAAAGTCCCCCCTTTTACAAACCTCCCTGTACTCAAGAAGTTGAAGATGGAACCTCTCTTACGCACATACGCAATTTTCCCCACGAAAGACGGCAAGTCTTGGTTCTCTGATCTTGACAAAGTAGTCACAAATTGCCCGCTGAAGTTCATTATTCCAGTAAATCCCGCCAAAGGTGTGATCATGACCTCTTACACAGATGGAGAGGATACCAGAAAATGGTTGGCGATCTTAGCCAAAAAGGGAGAGAAGGGACTTGAGAGTGAAATCTTGAAAGAACTAAGGGCGCTCTTTCCTTCTAAAGACATTCCCAACCCTCTCTTCTTCAAGGCCCATCCTTGGTATCAAGGATGTACCTATTGGTTGCCTGGTATGTATGACCCCGAAGAAGCTAGCGAGAAGATCATGCTCCCGCTTCCTCTGAAGTTTCCAAACACTTACGTGTGTGGAGAGAGTTACAGCCAGCGCCAGGCATGGATGGAAGGTGCGATTGAGCACGCTGAAGCCATGTTGAAGAAATATTTACTTTAATCAAACAACAAAGAAGATGTCAAGTAATCACATACCTATCAACCTCTTTCACATCTTTCTGGTAGCTCCCTTTTTCATCTACGTGGCGGTCGTCAGGGGCCAGCTCTTGCCGTGGATCTTTCCTACACTGATAGGTCTGGGAGTTGTTATCTTCCTCTATCATGCTTTCAAGTCGTATGTAAAATGGCAGGCACAGTCTCCCTCTCTCTGGGTGAATCTGATCCACGTGATACTTGTGGCTCCTGTACTTGTCTATATTGGTGCAAAAGGGTATGATACTCCTCGCTGGGCCTATGAGCTGCTGGCTATGCTCGGGTTTGGAGCGTTTGGATATCACTTGTACAGCATAGTCCTCCAACTCCAGGATATGGGGTCAGCAAAAAAAGAATAGGCGAGGGCACCTGATAGTTCAACTGACAACAAGGGCAAGAAATCCCGTGACTAGAAGAGTACAATCTCCAAGAACTTCTGGACATCTTCGTCTAAGAATCGCTCATCAGGGAGGCAATCCGGCACGTGGTAAATAAAGGCCGGCTTACTCTTGAACTCCTTCTCACACCCTTTACACTTGAAAGCACCGGCATCCGTCTTCTCCTGGAGTGCCTTCACATCTGCCCCCATGTGCTTGAGTAAGTAGTGACTCCGAAGACCGCCCTTGGTCATACAGGAGTAGTCGCAAGTATCAAGTGGGCATTCAAAGTCGATTCGAGCCTCCTTCAAGTCAGCAGGGTGCTTGGCAGCAATGTGGTTTTGTAGAGTCTGCTCAGTAGACGTTTCAAAGTCACACCTCTTACACTTATGCTTGAAGTTTCCGCTGTGCTTGGCACGGATGTGCATGTGGACCGTGTTCTGGTTTGCACCATTTGGTGCGTAGTCATTGCAGTGTGGACACAGGAAGAGTCCCGATTCAGTACGCTTGTACTTGAACGTCATTTGTTTTTCATACGGAGGACACTTTAAGCACGTCAACCCGGCGAGTTCAAATTTTTCACGAGCCCGGAAAAATTTGAAGGGTTGGACATATGTGTTAAAGGAAGTCCCCTTTTATTTGTCAAGGCCGAAGTGGACCAAGCAGATCAAAGAATGATTCGCAGCAATAATAACAACTGGATCAGTGGTACACTGGAACTCAGTTCTAAAGTCCGCTATGGCATCACCAGCCGTGGTGTCCCAATCTTCCGCTTCATCCCCTATGACCGCCGATTCCCTCCCATGGCAGTGGGCTGCGCAGCCCGTGAACTCTTCTACAATGTCCACGCCATTGTGGAGCCCAATCCTTCTCTCCCGCCACCAGGTCAGCTCCACAAGGCCACTCTCGTACAGAACCTCGGCCAGCCAACCATCGAGTCTGAGACTCAAGTGCTCCTCGCCTGCTACGCCTTCGACAGTCAGAAGGAACTCCGCCGTGAACCCCAAGTAATTCCCCCTTTTGCACTTGATCCCGCAGATGTGGAAAAACGCCAAAAGATCACTGACGGCTTTACCTTTCACATTGATCCCCCAGGATGTAAGGATGTAGATGACTCCTTTACCTTTGAACGCCTGAAGACTGGAGCCTGGCGAGTTCATATTCACATTGCGGATGTGAGTGCCTGGCTGTCAGAGACCCCGATACATACCAAAATTCTCGAGCACGCCCTCAGCCGTGCCACTAGCTTCTACTCGCCCGATGGCAAGGCCTTGGCCCCCATGTTTCCTCGTCAACTCTCTGAAGGGGCTGCTTCCCTGTCACCTGGTCCCGAGAAACCGGCAGTTACCCTGAGTTTCTCTTGGGACCCCAGTCAAAATGAAGGGACACCTTGGGCATTTGAGTGGAACTTGACCATGGTCAGGGCAAGTCGTTCCTTCACCTATGAAGAAGCTTATCTGGAAAGAGATGATTACATTGAATTGAAAGCCCTCGCCGATCTCGCAAGTCACCTGGGAGGAGATGAAAACGACAGTCACACCTGGGTCCAGGCACTCATGATCCTCTATAACACACATGCTGGACTTCTCCTTGCTGAACTGCGAAGTGGTATTCTTCGTCGCCACTCTGAGCCCAAGAAGGAACAACTGGAGGCACTGCGACCCCTGTTCGAGAAGGAACCGGCTCTCAAGTTCTTGGCCTATGAGTCAGCAGAGTACTGCCTGCCAACAGAGGCGAATACGAGCCATCATGGTCTTGAGGTCGCAGCCTACGCCTATGCCTCTTCGCCTCTCCGCCGATATGCCGATTACGTGAACCAACTTGTGTTAAAGGGGATTATCAATGGAACCTACACCACCCCGTGTTCAAAGGAATTGGTTGACCACCTGAATCGCCGTGAGAAACAGGCGAAGGCATTCTCAAGGGATCTCTTCTTTCTCACCAATATGCGTAATACCCCTGTGGCAAATGTAGTTGCTCAGGGAGTTGTCTTGTCCATTGAGCAAAAAGAGAAGGAGAAGAAGTTCCAGATTCGAGTCTGGGTGGCAGCCTGGAAGCGCAAGATCACAGTCCGATGCCTTTCTGAGTTTATTAAGACAATTCCCCTGGTTGGATCAACTGTACAGATCAGCTGGTATGAGAATCCCCAGATGCCGAATTGGAAGGAGAAGATCGTGTTTAAACTCTTGGATGGAGAGCCACTTGACTAAAAACCTGCTTTCTTAACTTAAGAAGAAGACACTCCCTATTAATAAGAAGGAATGGTACAGATTTCCCTAGAACACCTCCCTTCTCTTCCAGGGGTCAAGCATCAGTTGAAGAAACTACTCGAATTTTTAGGAGATTCTTCCATTGGTTTGTGTGTGGTATCCTATGAGTGTCCTACTACGAAAGCTTACATTCATATTAACGTGGAGAGAAAGGAAAGAGAGCCAGGAACCTATTATCGTGAGGACTATCCTGTCTTTTTTTGGGTAGATCTACACAATTCCCCTTGTTTCCCTCAGGTTCGTGTCCAACTCACCTTTGAAGACAGGACTTTACTGAGATCCAAAATTCTAAAACTCCTATGATGTCTCCTCAGCTGTCCTAAATATAGTTTTCAAGACCAAATGAAATTTCACCGAGGCACCGAACTACCTTGGCGTGGTCCAGATCAACAGAACTTCCAATTGTTGTATCCAGACCCTCTTGGACAATAAGCCAAGGGAAATATGTAAAAGAGAGTCCATGGGTCTCAAGCCGGCTCGTCATCCAGTCACTTGCGTGGACATTGCCTTCGAACATGGACAGTACTTTCTTAGCACCCTCAAGGCTAATGACGTAGCCGCCTGTTAAATACTGCTCTGTTGCCTTGACCCAAGTCCACAAAGGCGCAGCTGGTTCAGACGCATTCAAGACTAGCATATGCCATCCAGGAGGTAGCTCAGTAGGTAGGCGTGCCTGCCAATCCTTGAGAAACATGGCATCATCCTCTAACACAAGTGCGTATGGAAGTTTATTGCGAACAATATGCCTCCATACATTCATGTGACTCTGGGCACATCCTCGTTGACCATTCGTCAGATAGTGAACAAAAGTATCCTTCAGAGTCTCTGGGGTGGCAGCTGGCCACCGAGTCACTTTCAGACCGAGCTGGGCACACCTGGCTTGCATGCGAGCCCAGCGTTCCGGCTTCGAGTTCAAGTTGATACAAAAGGTATTGCGAGGCGTAAATTGAAATTGTACTTGCTCCATCTGCTGTTGAAAGAAACTCTCCGCTTAGACCAAATGATTACCCTTTTACAGTCGTTCCTCATTGTCCTGTGGTGGATTGGATGCTGGGGCCTCGTGGAAACATTTGTACAGCCTCTGATCCAGGGATCTGCGATGAAAGCACTAGTTGTCTATGGAGGCATGATTGTTGCTGTTGTTTTCATTGTCTCGGCTAATCCCACGCTCCTTGAAAAATTTCAATAAAGCTTTGCGGCACACGTCTATAAAAAGATAAACAAGAAAAACCCCCAAAAGAAAAAAAGAGTAAAACAACAACATACGCAAATTGCTGGATCTGCGTTGTATTCAGCACTTGACGTTACTTTCCATTCACTTCGACAGAGTGGGCATTGGCTAGGAGTTGTACTTCGTAACCACTGTTCTAGACAGGGCCGATGGATCTTGAAGGAACATCTACATTCTGGTATTTTTGTGTAAAAGGGATTGTCTGCGGTTTCTGGGTCAAGGCATATTCCACACACATGCTCCCCTGAGCTCATTTCTCTAGTTCATTCTCTTATTCTTAGACCTGGCTATCAATGTACCGTTAAGTATTAAACTTAACGGTAATTCGTTCATATTAAAATTTGCGAACCTACGGTTCTTAATTTTAATATTCACTGGTATTTCATAATGATAGAAAATCGAAATGTCTCTTAGCGCCACACGTCAAGTAACTTCCACGATATTTAGTAAGTGGAAATGTTGCCCACTTCTTAGTTCCCAAAAAATAATGGAGTTCACTCATTAGTTCTCGAAATAAAGCCTTTCTTTCTGTATTCTCGGATTCCTCTTCCATAATCTCCTTTAACACATGCCCTTCTAATTTTTCTCTAAAGGCGTAGATACAAACTCTCGGCAATCACCACATCTCGCAGGACAAGGCGACGACTGTCCTCAAGATCACGCAGCATTTCGATCTCGCCTGCCAATGTTGCCGCTGCCTGAAACTCCTCCAAGAGCCCAGCCAGCTTCATGAGTGCCTTCAACAGATTCCCTTCAAAGATGTTAAAGGCAGTTGCCAGCATACTTAGGCTCACATCCCCAGCTATCCAACACCGAATGGGCTCCACCCACTCCGTACTGAACCGCCAAAACTCCTGGTCATCAGGCATACGCAGACGGGCCTCGGCTTCCAGTCCCCGCCTAGCATCGGCCTGAATCAAACCCAATTCCTCTTTTACACAATCCGCAACTTTCAGGTGATCAACAGGCACATTCCCCTCATCATCCTCACGTTCACCCAAGAATACGGCGAGTACCTGGAGGAGTTCCTCCGCAGTCAGAGTCCGTTTAGAACGCTGGCGCAGGAAAAGCTCCGTCATCAGAAAGGGGTGACCTTCATTGATCTCTGATGCTATCTTCCCCGCAGCCGTCAGAGTCAAGGAGTTGGGATCGCCCTTCTCTACGTATCCGAATTCCTCCAGAATCTGACAGCGAAGGCGAACAATCGGAATTTCGTGGTCCGCCTCGGCTTCCACCCTGGCTACGACCTCCTCTCGCTCCAAAACCTTGCCTTCGAGCTCCGTCATCTTTGAATACCTGTCTAGGTGGGATTTCCAGAGTGGGGATCTGTGGTCGTCCAGCCAAGTGTCCAACTCCCGCTGCGCCGCCCGCCGCTTTGCGTTTTGACCCGCCGCAATTCGACCCTGAATCTCCTGGTGGGTTCGGCAATCCTCGAGGTGCTCGGGCCCGATTTGGCGGCGCAGGGAAGCCGCCTCCTGCCGCAGGGCCTCAATCTCCTTCTTCTCCTGTGCCAGCTCAGCCAGCTCCAAAACCTTCCAATAGCTACCTTCGATCAGGTCTTTGGC
>Ga0078894_10004457_pt1 | contig 10704 bp, 9 predicted proteins | sample LauGreSu1BDMLBSD_2_FD_67506 | JGI IMG/M metagenome (GOLD analysis project Ga0078894, IMG submission 67506) | Freshwater lake microbial communities from Lake Michigan, USA - Su13.BD.MLB.SD (version 4) (version 4) | ecosystem: Environmental > Aquatic > Freshwater > Lake | place: Lake Michigan, USA... | reverse complement strand
TCGGTATAGATTCTATTAATAATGGTGTTTCCGGTAATTCTAATATAAAGATCTTTAATAAAGTTGTTGACGACTTAATTGAAGGTAAAATTAAAAATGACGACATTGTTGTGATTATGTGGTCATCATCTTTAAGGGATTTGGTACCATTTTTACCTAAAAACGAATGGGTTAGCTGGTCAATAAAACATCTAATAGAATATCCCCACAAATTCGTTGAGTCATACCAAAGTGAAAATGAAAAATATAATAATTTTTTGTGTTCATTTAAAGAATTATATGTATCCAATTTATTTAATCAAAATTATTATAACATAGTTAACCAAAACTACATTATTTTTTTACAGAAGATGTTTGATTTTTATGAAGTTAAATATGTAATGTGTGATGCTTTTGAAAGTATGATTATTGAATTAAATAAAGATGATGATAGGTTAGATATAATTGATAAAAAATATTACTGGCAGTTCGGTAAAAAAACCATAAGAGATTTCTTGAACGATACAAACAGAGAAGATATTTGGGAACATAGTGAAAATTATAAAGATAGACCAACCCAACATCCTAATATCCATGGGTATAAATTAATTTCTGATATGTTATATGATTTTATAATAAAAGCACATTATTAATTTAATAAATTTTTAATAAAAAGATAATCACTTTTATTTTTGCCTATTTGAATTACTTTGTTTTTATTATCTTCAAATCTTTGTGAATTTTTTGAATAAAATTCAATTAAAGTCTCTTTATTTTCATGTAATCTTTTTAATTCTTCTGTAATCATTTTAAATCTTTTCTTTTGATCCGGCTCATTATCATAACTATGATTAATTACATCATCAAAAAAATCAAAATCATATTTTTCTTTTAATGATTTGATGTGGTGGTGTGTTGCCAAAATAATCGGAAACTGATAGTAAAAAAATGGTTTAAATGATTTTTCGGTTATATGAATAACATTTCCTAAATCAATAAATTGTGATTCCGTAACAATATTAATATATGCGTTTTTATAATTGTGCGGTATGTCTGGTGGATAAAGCCTGTTTACATAAATTGGGTTTATAATTGTTATTTCATTATTATTATCAAATTCTAAATCATTTACTTCGGTATCACTAATTTTTATTTTTAAATTATCCATATATTCAATTTCATCATGTAGTGTCTCTAATTCACTATCTTCAAATAAAGACAAATAATTTGAATTTTGACATTTTTTAGAATATAAAGGTATAAAAGACCAATTTGTGTCATCTAATAATTTATTTTTTAACATATAAATTAATAACCCACATCTATGTATTTTAGGTCCTCTATTAAAACACATAAAAAATTTATTTTTTTCATACGCATCAAATGGAATGTCATTTTTTTCAAGGGATAATGCAACTACGATTGGTAAGTACATTATACTATATACGTTAATTTCTGACTTATAATTAATGACGTAATGATTTAATTTATAATTGTTATTAACAATGTATATTTGTTTAGGTGAAACACCAATGTTATTTAAAACGGCAAATCCATTTTCATTATCTGACTCATGATGAGAAAAAAATATAAGATTAAAATTTTTACATATTTTTAAACATTCAATAATTTCTTCAGAAAGGATTAGTTTATCGTTAATAATTTCATCAATACTTATTGAAGCATGACAAATTACGTAATAAAATTTTTCATTTGAATTGTCATAAACATCTTTAATTTTATGATTTTTAATTACAATTTTACCTGACTCATCACTATTTGAAAATGAATTAATATACGACTTTATAAAATCTTCAAAATCCCAAAAAATTTTATTCGGATAATGACTCTTTCCGTTAAAAATTGGATCATCACCATCCCAAATGTCATATACTAAATTTAAAATGTTTTTCATTTATAAATTATAAAGTTCAGGGTATTCAACAATAATGTGAACACCACCTTTCTCATATGCATTTTTATAGTGAAATTCAATCGGCTCCCAATCTTTTAAATCTATAAAATTAACATTTGTACACATTGATTTAAATTCATTAAAGTAGTTACCTCTGTGTTGATGACCTGGATCTAATGGTTTATCTGAACCCTTACCTACACGAATAATCATATTAGGTTTCCACTCACCACCACTCATTAAACCAATTTTATCAACATGGTTAACTAATTGATTTGTTGCACATATTAAAAAATCCCAACGAGGGTAGAATGTAATAACAAACTTACCGGCCATTGCCATTCCTAATGACATTCCCATTTGTGAATCTTCCATTACAGGAACCTCAATCATTTTTTCTTTAGAAACGTTAACTAATGTAGAACTCATTGGGTTTCCTGGCCAAATAATTTGTTGGCCAATAAAGACCGTATCATTTTGTTCACCTAAATACGTCATTGATTTAGTTAATGCGTCTTTATAAGGAGTTTGTTGTTGTGTATTCATTTAGTATTTAATTTTTAAAATATAACCCATTTACCTGTACCATAGTGAGGCCATTGTTTTTCGTAATCATACCAAATAATATCATTTGGAACTTCACTTTTAACCCCCCACGTTTCAATTGTCGGGGTATTTGTTGATACCCCATTATCTTCAATAACAAATTTAATGGGTAAATCAAAATTTTTGGAATACTTATAGTTTTCCATGAAAATTCCGGTTTCATATGTCATATCACCTAAGAAACACCACACCGTATCATTAATACCATTTCTTTTATTTGCAATTGCAACACCCACCGCAATTGGTATAATTCCAGCAACAATACCTGAACTATAAAATTTCTCTTCTTTGTTTATAATCGTTATTGAACGACCATCTAAAATTTCTTGTTCTAACCATTCCGATGGAACCCCTTTTAATAATGCGTGGTAATGAGATCTCCACGTTGAGAAAACCCAATCTGTTTTTTTAATTCTTCCAAAAATTTCAATTAATTGGTCCTCATTACCACCACTTAAGTGTATTGGACCCCTTACTTTACCTGATTCCCAATGGTCTGCCATCCTTCTTTCAAATTGAATAAGTCCGTGTTTGTCCCAAAGTGAATTTCTAACTATCGGTAGATTATCGTTTAAATTTTTTACCATAATACTAATATAATAAAAAATAATTAAATACCGAATAGTTTTAGTTAATTTATTGTTTTTTTAAATAAATTTTCTTATATTTTATACATATCTATATGGAAAAAATTATTTGTAGTTTAGAAGATTGGGACAGTATATTTGATTATTACAGACCCAACGGATCTTCCAAAACTTGGTATATAAAGGAATCAAAAAAATTAGCAATTCCACATACATTGGGGGAATGGAATATATTGACAGAAAAGGGTGAAATGTTTGACTTAGAACATTTAAGACATCAAACCACACCTAAAATTTGTAATTTAATTCAATATACACCAAAAAACGAATTAAATGGTTCACCACACATATATATAATTAATATATATACAAATACGTTTTTTGAAAATAATTTAGATATTGGGTTTTCATGTATTTCTGAAAATTACATAAATGATATAAGAAATGGTAAATCTAAAATATTATTACTTTTCATATATGAAGGATATTCAGGCAGAGAAAATAATAATGATTTTGAAATAATTGAAGAATGGAGAATTAAATCAAATTTACCAAAAAATTCTATTTTTTATTTGTGTGGAAATTTATTGTCAGACAAAATAGTAAATGAAAGAAATTTGGGGTTTGATGCTAAAGGAGTTTCACATTTTGAGCCGTGGAATAAATATAAAGGGAATGTTATACCTTTTAAACCAAAAGACGAAAAATATCTTTTTTTATCATATAATAGAGCAATAAGACATCATAGAGTTAGATTTTTTATTGATTTATTAGAAAAGAATTTATTAAATAAAGGATTAGTTAGTTTTAATAAGATAAATCAAGTTCCATATGAGACTGATGAAAATATAAAAGATTTTTTATTAAATGAAACACCATTAATTATTGATACGATGCCAGAACTAAAATATAATTTAGCAGTTAACATAACAGTTCAAGATTTTGAAAGAACATTTATTTCAGTAGTTACGGAAACATTAGTTGATGATGGGACTTTATTTTTTTCTGAAAAAATTTGGAAACCAATTATGGTAGGTCACCCATTTATGGTTTATGGTAATCAGTATTCGTTAAAGTATTTAAAATCAGTTGGATTCAAAACATTTGATAAATGGATAGATGAGAGTTATGATGATGAACCTAATAGGGATAAAAGATCCAAAATGATTGTTAATGAGTTAGAGAAATTTAGTTTAAAATCTTTAGATGAATTAAAAAAATTGAGAGAAGAAATGTTTGAGATATGTGAATTTAATTACAATCATTTCAAAACTTATTATTTTGAAAATTACGGTAAGACCGACGAATCTAAAACAATTAAAGAAGTTTTAATAGGTATTTGGGAAGAAATAAATAAAAATTATAAAAAAACGAAATTAATATGAGAATTGGTTTTATTGGAATTGGTAAATTAGGAAAAGAGGCTGCTGAAGTTATGATGAGTGCTGGTCATGATGTTCTTGGTTACGATGTGATGGAAATTAAGGATAGTACAATATCTATGACAACATCATTAGAAGATGTTTGTAGAGACAGGGAATTGATATTCATTGCAGTACCAACCCCACATCACAAAGATTACGACGGGAGTCAACCAACATCACATTTGGAACCAAAAGATTTTGACTATTCAATTGTTAAGGGTATTTTGAATGAGATAAATCAACATACAACAAAAGAACAGTTAGTTGTTTTAATATCAACAGTTTTACCCGGCACCACAAGACGTGAATTTATACCATTGGTTAAAAATTATCGTTTTATATATAATCCATACCTAATTGCAATGGGTACAGTTAAAGAAGATATGGTCAAACCAGAAATGTTAATAATAGGTACGGAGGACGGGTCAAGAACGGGAGACGCGGAAAAACTAACAGAGTTCTACGGAACATTCATACACCCCGAAACAAGATGTGAAATAGGTACATGGGACGATGCGGAGGCTATTAAAATATTTTATAACACATTTATTTCTACTAAGTTATCTTTGGTAAATATGATTATGGATGTTGCGGAAAAAAATGGTAATATGAATACCGATGTTGTTACAGGTGCATTAGAGAGAAGTTCGTATAGAATTATGGGACCGGCATATATGAAGGCAGGTATGGGAGATGGTGGAGGATGTCATCCGAGAGATAATATTGCGTTGAGGTTTATGTCACAAGAATATGGTTTAACATATGATTTATTTGATGCTGTAATGAAATCAAGAGAGGAACAGGCACATAATATTGCTAATAAAATGATGGAACTAAAGGATAAACATGATTTACCAATTGTAATTATGGGAGAAAGTTTTAAACCTGGTGTTCCATATGTGGATGGTTCTTACACGAGATTAATTGCTCATTATTTAAATTACCCAATGAATTTTGATTTAATAGATAGACCCGCAATATACTTATTAGGACATCGAGGAACACATAACGATACTGTTTTCCCTGAAGGTAGTGTTGTATTAGACCCATGGAGAGAAAGAAAAAACAAAGACACAGTTTATTATGGAGGAAAATAAAAAAACTTTAATTGCCAGTGGTTGTAGTTTTACACACCAACCTTGGAGTTGGGCCTATAAATTGAAAGAAATAAATGAATATAATTTATTAAATGTTGCAATGCCATGTCAAGGAAATCACATTATTGCACAAAAAGTCATTTATAATGTTAATGAACAATTAAAAACAAAAAAAAGTGAAGAAATTATTGTCGGTGTTATGTGGAGCGGTGTTGATAGACATAATTTCTTTATTGATAATAATTTAAGATTAGAGAATATTGATGGATGGGAAGAAAATCCGACAAACATAGTTGAAAACCGTAAAAATTGGGTTATAATAAATTCACATTGGAACACACCATTGGCCAAAATGTGGTATCAAAATTTCCATACATATGTAGGTGCTATGATAGAAACGTTACGAAATATTTTATTAGTACAATTATATTTAGAAAAAAATAATATAAAATATTTTATGACCACATATATGGATATTTTAAATAAAGAAAACGAAACAACATTAAAACATCCTGAAGTTGAATATTTATTTAATATGGTAAATTTTGAGAAATTCTTACCGATAAATGGGTGTCATGAATGGGTTAAAATTAATTGTAAAGATAAAGGTTTTAATAAACCTGATTTTAATGGATATGTAGGGATTCACCCAAATGATTATGGACATGAAATGTTCACAAAAGATATAATAGTACCATTTTTAAAAAATATAAATGTTAGATAAAAGAGTTGGAATTTATAATACATCACATGTTGATGGAAGAGTAGGACAAGGTTTATCTTACATTATTGATGAAATAAAAAAGTTTAATTTTAATGAAATCTTTTTTTTTAACATTATGGAAGCTTCTTTTTGTGTGATAGATAACGAAGAGAACTTTAAAATTTTTAAAAATTTATTAATTGAAGGAAATATAAAATTATATATTGTTTGTGGTGCGGAATATCAGTATCACATACATAAATCACAATATATATTTGGAAATAATCGCATAATTGAATATATTAACATATTACCGTGGGGAACCTCATTATTACATTATACAATATACCATTTAAAATCACATATACCCAATTTTGATAACTCAATAAAAAGAGATAATTTTAATTATCTTTATCTATGTTATAATAACAAATCAAGATACCATAGATGTCAGTTAATGGACAATTTATCTAAAAACGATTTATTAGATAATGGTTTAATATCTTGGAGAATGGATAGTAATCATGAAAATCAAAAATATGACTTTAAATATTGGAACGAAACTCTATTAAATATTGATTTAAAAAATGACGAAAAATCATTATCCCACGAATGGGATAAGGAAATTCTTAACACTAATTCATTTTTAACTATTGTAACAGAATCTAGTGATGATTTTCTTTTTGTGACAGAAAAAACATTTAAGGCGATTTTATTAGAACAACCATTTATATGTTTAGGTTACATGAACCAAAATTATATATTAGAAGAATATGGATTTGAATTATATCACGAAATAATTGATTATACATTTGATAAAAAACCAAATTTAAAAGAAAGAATTGATGGAGTAATAAATAATCTTTTGAATCTTAAAAACAAAAATTTAAATGATTTGAATAATCTTATTAAAGATAAGATTAAAAGAAATAAAAAAAGAGCGTTAGAAATCATAGAAAAAGATCCCTTTTTACCAAAAGAATTAATTGAATTATTTAAAGAATATACATACGAGGTACACGAAGCAATTAATCAAGAAGTAATCCCAAGCTATTTTTTAAATTCAATTAGAAATATGATTAAAAAAAATACGATAAATTTGGTATATGACGATTGGTTAGACATTTATAATACTAATCAAAATGGTAAAAAACATTTTCCTGATTTACATTTTGGAGATATGCACCATTTAATGTGGTCATATTTAGATAAAGGACTTTTTTTTGGATATCTACAAAATACATTATCGAGTAATGATAAATTTGAATTAAAAAAATGTAGATTTAATGAAGTATATGAGAGACCCGATGAAAATTTTTATTATTTCATAACATTACATGGATTTAATTATGAACAAATTTTTAAACAAGCAAAATTTGAACAATTTTTTAATGAAAATTTAAAAAATGTTTTGTTAAAATGTGAAAATTTTTACGTGGGATTTGTCACAGAACACGAATCAGATGATGAAAAAGGGTTTTTAGAACTTAATAATTTTGTAATTAAAAATAATTTAAATCCAAAACAATTTTATTTTATTAATAATAACTCATTAATTGATGATATTAAAAAAGAACATAATAGTGATATTAACGTATATAAAATTAATTTTTTACCAACTTCATCAACTAGAGTGTTAGAAATGGAGGGAGAGTGTTCTTTAATAACAGAAAAAAAAGGTAAATTTTTTATGTGTTTTAATAAAGGACCTAAAAGACATAGGTATGCGTTATTATGTTTATTGAAAAAAAATAATTTATTAGAGGATATAAATTGGTCGTTAATACCTGACTATAATCCAAATGCGGAAAATGAATTTTATAGTCACATATTTAATCCACAAGAAATTGAATCGATAAAAGAAGAAATAAAATATTTTTTAAATATTGGAATTAAAAAAAATGATTATGAAATAGATGCAAATTGGATAGACGGTGAAGGTAATTTTGTTAAAAATATTTTACCTGAATGGATGTTAGTCCCAACATTGTGTGTGAACCATGAAAATTCTTATATTAACATAACTACGGAATCACAATATTTGGATGAAAATAAAGTTATCCATATAACCGAAAAATCATTTAAACCATTTTATTATTTTCAGTTTCCTTTAATATTGGCAACTCATAATCACATAAAAAAGATGAAAGAATTATATGATTATGATTTTTTTGATGATATAATTAATCATGAATATGATAGTGAACCAAATTTCAAAAAAAGATTATACATGTTTGTAGAAGAAATAAAAAGATTGAATCAAAATAAAGAACAAATAAAAGAATTTTATAGAAATAACCAACAACGTTTTATTGATAATAAAAATAAAGTTTTAAAGATGTTGTCGGATACTTCAGATTTTACATTTTTTAAAAATTTAATATAACATGGGAACATTATGGACATTTGGATGTAGCTTTACAGCGGAATATAATCCGGTCGGTGATAAATTTGTTAGAAGTAATTATGATGAATATAAAGATTGGAGAGGAGGAACTTTACCCGATGTTTGGCCAACATTATTGGGAAAAAAGTTAAATTTAAAAGTTAAAAATATGGCATATGGTGGAGATTCAAACTATGCAATTTTTAATCAATTTTTAGAAGTGATTGATTTAATTAAAGAGGGTGATATTGTAATATTTGGGTGGACACATGTTGTAAGATTCCAAGCGGCCAATCCAGGTTCACGAAATGGTTTTAATCAAATTTTACCGAGTATGACTAATTATCCCGAAACCGGATTATCAAGTAGGGCCATAGAAGAAATTTTAGTTAATAGATCAAATCCAATTTGGTTAAAAGAAGTTCAATTATGGATAAATTTTATAAATTTATTTTGTGAAAAATCAAATATAAACGTATTTCATTGGACAAGTGATTTAGATATATTTAATTGTAATAGTGAATTTATAAATGATAAAAAATTTATAACACCACCTTGTGAAAATCCATGGGAACACCATCATATGATGCTTGGTTATTTATCTTTACCATTACAATATAGTGGAAAAATGATTGGTAAAATAATAGATGAGACTGACGGGTTAATACCTGATTGTCATTTTGGTGAACATGGCCATAGGGTACAATCTGAATACTTTTATAAACACATTATTAAAAATATAATTTAACATGAAAATAGGATTTGCAGGATGTTCACATTCCACTAATTCATATGGTTTACCTTGGTCGACACATATGAAAAACGATTTATTGTGTGAAACCATTGATGTTTCTAGTCCTGGTGCCAGTAATGAAATGTTTATTGAGAAAGTAAAAAAAATATTGGAAATTGAAAATAACATTGATTTTTTTATAATTCAATTAACAGATCCAAGTAGAATGATGATTGGTTTATATGGTAACAACCCACAAGAAGAATATGAAAAACACAATAACGTGGAGTACAGACCATCAAATATTAATTGTTATAGACAAACAAATGGAATTAGCTATTACAATTTATTAATAAATGGAGGAAAAGATTTAAATAAAATATTAGATACTAACTTTTCAACAGATATTTTAGATTTTCTTCAAGAACATGTGTTAATATCGGATTATAATATGAAAATTAAAATTTTTCATACTTTAATGACATATAAAAGTTTATTTGATTATTTTGGTAAAAAAGTTTTATTTTTTAGTTGGAATGTAGATATTAAACAATTGGCAAAAGAAAATGGGTATGGTGATATAATAAAAGAATTTGATATTATTGATGGATGTGTGGTAAATTTTACCAAAGAAAAAAAATTAACCCCTTGCGACTCAACTCATTATGACACTGAATCACATAAAATAATCTATAATGAATTTATAAAATCAAATATAAATGATTTTATAAAAAAATATAACATAATATGAGATTGATAACATTTGGAGATAGTTGGACCGCGGGGCACGGAATTGAAACTGATGTAAAATATAAAGAAGAACCATTTCCCCACATGTTCATTCAAAAATTAAGAGATATGAACTCATGGCCAAGATGGGTTTCAGATAAATTAAAATGTGAATATGTTAATTTAGGTGTTTGTGGTTATGGTAATGAATACATTTTAAAAGATTTAAAAGAAACAGTTGAGAACGGATTCATTAATAAAGATGATATCGTTATAGTAATGTTATCCTACCCATATCGTTATAAATCAAAAGACATTCACAATGTGGTTGAAATATACCTATTGATGGAAGAATTATTAGAGGGATATAAACATTTTTATTTTAATTCATTTTATCCATCATTTAGAGAAGAAGATGTTGACACTAAAAAATTACCAAAATATTTTATAAACCCCGATGGATGTGTATCCGATACATTAAGAAAGTACGAAATAAAAAATGATATTGGCGTTTGGGAGTATGGGAGTAGAAGTGTTTGGAATGA
>Ga0078894_10004456_pt1 | contig 10707 bp, 12 predicted proteins | sample LauGreSu1BDMLBSD_2_FD_67506 | JGI IMG/M metagenome (GOLD analysis project Ga0078894, IMG submission 67506) | Freshwater lake microbial communities from Lake Michigan, USA - Su13.BD.MLB.SD (version 4) (version 4) | ecosystem: Environmental > Aquatic > Freshwater > Lake | place: Lake Michigan... | reverse complement strand
CAAAACCCCTAAGGTGATGGAGATATGAATAAATTAAATTCAAAATATATAAGATGGATTTTGGAAACAGCCACAACATGCGGGGTATAGGAGAAGCTGGTTAAGCATAGCAGCCTCTCGTAACTAAGGTTAACTAACCAAATTAAGAATATCTAAAGAAGGGTGATCCAGCTCTTAGAGAGACATCAAGTGATGACTTAATAGATAGGCAAATCATATCCGTTTCATAGAGTGAGAAGGAAATACAGGAAGATGTCCTTCAGATTATTCTTAACAAAAGCTTGCTAACAATATTGTTAAAGTCAGCACATGACTTATCAGATGTCGAAGCTTTCAGCAAGTCGGATGCCTTCGCCGAGATACAGTTCCAAGGACCCAAGATGCGCACAGAATTCGTTCCTAACAACCTCTCTCCTAAATGGAACTAAAAGTTTCACTTTGTAGTAGGCGGCTCCTCAGCTGTAAGCTATAATCCATGTTTTATATCTTGTTTAGGCAGCTGATCTGAAATAAATAATCAATATCATCGTTTATGATCACGAGATGATGCTTAGTAATAAGCCAATCGGTCAGTTTCAGATTTCACTCTCTGATCTTCTCAGTCACAATGGAGTAAGTATCATATACCTTCATGTATGTGCTAGTCCGATTTTGAAGTACCCTTGGCTCCACCTCCTACCCCAGGCAAAGCTGGAGAAATCAAGACAAAGTTTTACGGGATGATAAGGTTCTCCTACACTCTTAAGAAATTGCACTCACAATCAGAGGCATTAGGAGGAGAGCATATGCCTTTGAATCAGCCTGAAAGAGTGGTACTCTTGTAGAATCAGATAGAGTCTCGATATAGACCCTTCAAGAAAGTACTTCCGACTCTTAATAGTACATAAAGAGGAGTACTCACATTTCACGTTCATAATGTCCTAAATCTTGAAGAAGATTCTAATTATGAGCTCGACTACATTGTCTAAGGGAGTGCCACTTCAACAAAGATCTTCAAAGATCGCTCAGAGAAAATCAAGCCACCCATGCAGTTTCAGAAGCCTTTCTATCTTCCTTTTGAGGGCGAAATCTTGACATCTGAGGCCACTTTCATTCTGGCTAAGAGACACATTTACGGAAGGAAAGTCATAGGCAAATTCACGATAACCTTCAAACAAGCCTACGAACTCTTGGCACCAAACACTGCGCCCTTGTCTATCATAATCGACAATTTCACTCCTGAGCCAGATGCCTAGGCCAAGTCCATTGATCGCCCTAAACCTTTTATGATTGCAACTTTAAGCTATGCTAATTCTCTCTTTACCCAGATGAGTGCAGGAGAATTATTCCTCAAAGTCAATTCATGGAACTTCAACGGAGCAGCATTTCCTTCCAATCTTTATCTACAGTTGAAGATAACCTCTTCTGGTGATTAGAAGTCTTGCAAGAGACTCTACAATCAGCAAATATTCAAATTGACTGAGGATAACATGTTAGATATTATCACTATCACAGTGGCTGAAGATCGAGCTGTGGCTTTGGATCCCAAGATCATGAGCACCTAGGTTAGAGTATTTGAACTCTTCACTGGCAATGAGATCATGGGTGGCAATAACATCCTTTACCAAAATTCTTTTCACTAAGTGGAGTTTCACGATGTTGAAAAGTAGACAGACGTTCTTTTGACATTAGCTTCCAAGTTCACTCCTAAAGCTTTAACCCTCGAGCAAAAAGCATAGCTGAAATAAGTGCACGACGATTGGCAACAGCACCACAAGAGTGGCATTATTTCTACCAATGAAGGCCAAGGAATGGAGTTGGATGTAAAGCGCATGATGCCTGAGTATCGTGATACAATTCTTTCAACTGAGGGACAGAACGACGAAAACAACATTTCTGGTTCTACAAATCAAGACGAACTACTTGGAACACAGAAGCAGTAAATGATTGATGAACTAGCCTCCCTGAACGTTCCAAATTGTCCAATCTTCACAGAGGACCCAAGGGGAATATTGATCATTCGCCTTAAGAAAATATTTAAGGAAGTCCTTAAAAAGGCTGAAACGCAAACCTAAGGAGCAAGTTTTGCTGACCTGACTATGGTTCAAATTCAGAAGTTAGAAACTGCAAAGAATGAAGTTCAGCCTTTAGACAGGATATATTTCATTTTTAGAACATCAAGAATGACACTAAGGACAAAGTCAGTGAGAGCCGATCTCAAAAGCAGGGCTGAAAATTCTCTCTTTGATGACTTGATAACTCTCAAAATTGGTGATAAGCACGAAATTATTGAAATAAAATTAATGAAGAAGATTTCCAATCGATCTGATGAAATAATAAGTGAGTGCAAATTGGTAATAAAGGATGTGATCGATTAGGGCTGGAAGACTGTGACCAAGGATCTTTTATTCGAACGAAAGAATGCAAGAGGTCTTCCTAAAGACATTGTGCAGGTTGATATGTAATATCGGGTTTCTAAGTTCACTAAGATCCCACGAGGAAAAATTGAACTTATTCTTGTAAAGGGAACTGACCTCCGCTACAAGAGCGAAGGGTATTCCCCAGTGATGGAATTCCGAATTGGAAACATGAGGATGATGATTGACGAATAGGTCATACCCATGAAGGCAACATGGAAGCAAAGAGTTATAGAGCTAGAGACTGCCTCATAGTGGGACTCTCTTGAAATCAGATTTTATAATGACCGTGAGCTTGGTGCTGCAGAGACTGCCTTCGCTCTTGCTCATTCAGAGCAGAGAAAGGTCTCAGTCCTCAACATTCTTGGTGCTTATCACAGAGCGCTTAGCTCAATTTACTTCGATGATGACAATTCATCTACGTTTGATATCGACCTCCATCAATTAAACGAATAGATGCATGGAAAGATTAAAGTTTAATTCGAATATTACCCTAACCGAGAGGGATCAGAGTATATAACAAGGCCTGAAGATTTTGATGGCAGATAGGGTGAATCTGTGATATAAAGTGAAGCTGGTAACAATGCTTAAAGGAAGTAGAATGACGGAGTAAAATACGATACGAAGCAGGGTGTGGCCTACATGACACTTATGCAGATGCAGGTGCTTGGTGTGCCTCCCAATCATTCTTATAATGTTGAGAATATTCGCCTAGAGCTGACTTACGGAAAGCAGAAATGTTTTTCAAAGATATCCACAGACTTGTCTAAGACCAACAATAAAGAAACAATCAATGACAATTTCCGTTTTGTAATTGAGGACACTTCATTGAGTAGAGGTGCTCCCGAGCAAAAGATCTAGATCCAAGCTTTCGACATAGACTACTCTGTAGACTCATCAAATGATCAGTTGGCTCATCTATTCGTGGGTGAGTGCTCTATAAACACCATTTTCCTTCGACAGTATTAATCTGAAGTGCTTCACTATGAATGCTCTCTACCAATAGCAGAGACGCATTTTCTAAAGAGAGTCAGTCTTGATCAGTAAGAGGATTTGCTTTAAAATGCTATATTGGAGAAAAAAGGGACAGAGGCTATGAATGAGATGCTTGCGAACATGCGAAAACTGCTGAAGGACGAGGATTTAGCCAAGCAACAATTTGGTGAAGAAGGGTCTGATGCTAGAGGACAGCTTTAGGCTCCTGAGCTCAAGCTGTCGTTCTAAATCTTTTACATTTCAACGAACTTTACAAGACAGCCAATAGGACTCATGACCCTCAACGAAATGGCTTTGCTTAATCTCAGCAATTTTATACCAGACTACATCCTTAAAGAAAAAGCGAACAATACAGGGGGCGTGTTCTTAGAGTTCAAGTTAAATAAGAATAAGAACCTTAGTGAGACTGGATATCTGCATACTCCGATAGATAAAGACGTCACTTCTACTGTCAATAAGGAGCAAGTATGTCTCTTCAGCCAAGAATACAATCCTATTGATGTCATTAGGATCGGAAAAGTGCATTATGTCCGCAACTCCTCTCTTCACGCTCATTCATACTTCAAATGGGAGAGACAAATAGTTTTACATACTTGCTCTCCTGATGATGAACTTGAAATTCGAATTATTTGGGAGCTCCCTTAACGTGATCCCGATGCTGCATCTCGAGGTATAACAACCAAAATAGTTGTTGGGTCAGCAAATCTCAATCTCTCTGATGTCTCCTTTTTCTGTCCAGATCGAGCCCCGAGCACTCATGAGACCTCGATAGCCATGCTTTTAGATTTTCAAATGAGTGATTCCCTGCTGAATACTCTAAATATCGGAACTAATCCTGGATAACCTACTATGGGAATAAACAGGCAGATGGATACTTTACAGACCCTTAAAAGCCATTTGGGAGCAGGATCGAAAGACTTGGCAAGCAGGATCTATTAAAAGCAGCTAGTTTTCTTAGCCGATTTCAAGTTCTCGCCGAATGATCAATTTGAAGACTGCTTAAAGCTGCAAGGACTTTAAAGAAGTAATAACATGTACATGATGCCTGTTGAAGTTGCTTATAACGATTTCCTCAACAATCAGTTCTAATAGCTTCTAAAGTAAAAGCAAGCCCCTGCCTCTTCTTCTATCACAAATCAGGAATAATTGACAAGTAATGATAGGCGCCACATCCTTATCGAGGTTGACATCAAGAATTTCAATTCCATTCTCAGGGCGATAAACATTGGCAAATCATTATACTGCTTTAATGCAATTGAGCCGCTGTAGTAATAGGACTCAGTCAAGACCTATGTGCAGAGTGTCCTTACCTAGATTGCAGCAGCCCACAATGCAGAGAAACTAAATCGATTTAATTCTCAGAATAGTATCACAAACGACTTGATTGTTAAGCAGCGAGACACCATCAGGAAGCTCAAGGCCATGGGGTATAGTTCAGGCCTGATGGAAGGGGAAATGATGGCGTTGCCTGAGGATTTGGTCAAACCAGACACATAGATTTCGAGTGAAGTCTACCCCATATCCGATTTTGAGGTTCATCAAGTCAACAATAAGTTAGAGATCTGGGTTCCAAATGACACTCAAAGAGTCATGCTATCACTTGTTGTTCAGATGGATGGAGGATGTGAAGAAATCGAGAAGTTCAGGCAACTTGTCCTTCAGCATGGTCTCTCGAGACAGTAAACTCTTCTAGGTGTTCATCGGCTAGCAAGTAGTGGCCTTCTATCTAGTCTCAACAGTTTAGTCACATCTCCGGCCTCTTCTCCAATTAAACAGAAAAAGTAAAGTTTCAGTGACTAAGGTGGAGGAGGAGGGGTCTCTGAGACCATATAGATCACTAGATTGAATAACGTTTGCTTGTATCAGGCTCTAATTGATTTGGACCCTGGAAATACATTGCCTAAGGATCCTGCTACACCATCTTATCTCTCATCTAAGCAGATCTTCATTCAGAGTTGCAATTTAGCAGAGCTTGCTCTAATAGGTCAAGATAACCACCTCTTGAGTACGCCTCAAAGTCTAGCGCAAGCCATGGTCAGAACCACAATCCACACATCCAAATTCATTGATACTCCCTCAGGTATCCTCAACATAGTCCTTAAGAACCTGGGCCATACGAGTCCCACATTCTAAAGAGAAAATTACTTCATTAGGATAGCTCTTTCGAGTCGGATACCTCGCGATCGTATTCTTGCATACAGCGGGTCACAGATTCAAGAATCATATGATACTTAGACACTCGATTTCTACCTATAGAAACCACCGAGGTCAGCTTCATCGAAGAAGACCCTAGTGCACTTGAACGAAGCAAGGAATTTCCTTCTCCGCCACTACAGCGACCAGCTTGTCATTTCTCTGCACCACAAGACGAGTTCGAATCCAGAGCAGACCCAATGCACCTTACGAACGAAGCTGGAACTGAACAATCTCGATTTGAACAAGGAGAAGATCTGTATTCAGGTTATCGGGACTCAGCCCATGCAAAAGAAGTCCCCGAACGTTCTTGTCTATTTCAATTTTGAGCTTGAGCTACTCTTCAAGCCAGCAGCCTCTACTGACAAGGAGGCTGATGAATTCGAAATCGCTCTTCAAAACTACAAAATGATGAAGCAGGATAAGAATCAATAGGGGGATGGAAAGGTGACAAAATCAGAGATAGCATTCATCAAGATGCTCTTAGCAAGGATAAAAGATGGCTAGAGAATAAAAAAACTGATTCGTTTCAGAAAAGCAGTCTTCTAAATTCGTCACATGCTTAAAACTCGCTATTAATCGCTTTGTCAGAGCAAGAAAGAAGCTAAACATCTGGCTCTAAGAGTCAATCCAAAGTCCTTCATGATGGGAGCCTCTTACGGCTCTAGCTCTAAGCCTGCCGACTTCAATAGCGAGAAGGCGATACAATAAAGAGAGATACTTCTTGAGGTAAAGAATGAACTCTTAAAAGGCCTCGGAGACAAGGCTTCGATAGTGGCATCAGCGATATCCTCATCTAAATACTCTGATATCTTATTAGAAAAAGGAAGCAGAGTCGAGAAAAATAATGTTCTGATCGTTGATTTTCTTGACACAATTTCAGCGGTTTCAAATCCTCTTCAAACTCAAGCTCTATCTCCTAATGTATCTCTGCTGTAACCACCATCTCTCTCAAGCAAATACAAGAAGATCGTTTTTGTTGCGACTTAGGACTCACAGACAGTCTTCAAGACTGAATTTGAAAATCTTGCAAACATCTCAACGATTAATGACCTGCTTAAGAATCTTCGAGTCGCCTATAAAAACGTGAACAATGAGCAGACACTTTCCTTTAGACTCCTTGCATCCCCTAGAATTATGTAGCAAACTTCAATAGTCCAAGAATCAAATAATATGATTACCATTGGAACGTCACAAATTCGGATTGGTCAGCTTGGCCTCAAGACATGGAATCCTCATGAGATGTCTTTTGCCTTTCTAGACAATATGAGTGCTTTACAATAAGCGAATAGAGGTCCAATGCGGTTAAGATTACAGCTTCTCTATTCAGAATTCACGAGAAACCCTAGCAAGGTAGTTAATGTCAATTTCCACAGAATACTGAGGATTAAAAATAGTGAGTTTCAGAATGAATCACAACAAATGACATCCACGCTCCCAGGGGATAAGAAGTTGGACCACTCTAAAATAATACTTTAGGAGTAACCCATCTATGAGAGAATAAATGAGTCACTAGCTAACAATATCGCGAGCATGCTCAAACCAACTTAGTAAAAGGCAGGTGGCATATAATCTGCTGAATCTTCAACAGGAATCCAGAATTATGGGGCAGTCACAGTGAGGATGGAGTTCGATAACTGTGTTGAAAATGAAGGACCCCTTTTGGGCGGAGACTGTCGCGAATATGAGATCAATTGCTACGGAAAACCCAATTAGCTGATCGATAAGAACCTTAACAGACTGACAATTAACAACATCAAATATGATGCCTAAGTAACCTTCAAAATCTGTATTGGAGGAAGCTAGATCCTGTCCAAATCAAGAGGAATGAACAAAGCAGGGACAGAGATAGCAGTTGCCCAATTCTATCTAGCTGAGGTGCAATCCAGCCCGATGTAGCAAGTTAACTTCTTCATACCATTGAGGATGCTGACCAAGTCAGAGGATGACATATCATCCTCCTGGGCTCGCAGATAGTACAATTTCTGGTAAAACGCTTCTTCAGGAGAGGATAATCTCTACGTTTTAGCCTCTATTTGTATCACAGATAAGACCTTTGGAGAGCTTTCTTTCAACTTTGATCGCTTGCATTCTATACCGAGGTCACTTTCTCTAAGGTGGCTCTAATGGAAGGTCACACTAGTTAAGGCTTAAGATCTGCAGAAATACAAATAGAATGGGTCTCTTGAAGGGGATGCTGGAAAAGGAAATGGACCTATATTCTGCTATTAGAGTGAGCGCATGGAGTATGATATAACGTGTTGCAAGGAAGTAGACCTGAAGACAGACTCTGAAGTCAATGTACATCTGCAAATGAAAGACATTTTCAACGAGAATAGCAATGATGATATGCTTAACCCAAGAGTCACTCTATCGAACTCAGACCAAGACACGTACATAGTGATGGAGCTTCTCGGCTATGATGATTCAAACTAAGTAGAGTATGTGCTTGGGGAGAATTAACTCTCACTCCTGAGTTTAATCTAACTTCAAATATCTGAGGCTGCTGCTGCTGCCTCTGTTGGTAATCAACAAAGATCTCTTGCCTCTTCGCCTTCACGCAGGGTTCCCATTTAAGGGGCATAGAGAGGATATGGAATCTAAAATGAGAAGATATTGGAGAATAACGCAGAGAAAAAGGTAGAAAATGAGTTTGCAGGATGCTCAAATAGGTTTTAAGAGTTGTTCAAGAGCAGCTATGTCCGTTTCAACAAGACCAAAGAAGAGCTAGCTCAGAAGAAGGCAGCTCTGTAACCTGTGCAGGCAAGCTCAGGACTCGAGAAGAAAGTTGAAGATGCTGGGCCTAGTATTAGACTAGCTCAAGGATAAAAGCAATATTTCTTAAAGGTACCTGAATACATAATGAGAGGAGGAGCACTCTTAGCAGATGCAAAAACTAGGGATGAACTCGATAAAATGGCTAACAAAGCGGTTACTAGAATGGCACTACCAGATGAAATGGGAGAGGGGAGCTCCTCGCTCTCCTTGGTATCAAAGATTGAGTTCAATTTCAGCTATAAGAAACGCACACAGTTTTCTAAAGAACAACTTGAGGCTCAAGAGGAAGCGAAATAGATTGAGAGGATTAGACAACAGAAAAATATTTCAAATATCTTGGATACACTTAGGGCAGTCATACCAGAGGTGAAGTAAAGTGCTCTTCTATATAAGAATCTGAAAAGGCTAGGTTTCGTCCTCGCTGTACACACACCAAATGAAGTTAATCAAAATCTTGATGAGATCGAAGACGATGACTAGGCAATGGATTCAGGGCATGATCAAAGATCCTCTGCTTTGACAAATCTTGAAAAAATCATTTAGACGATGAGAGATGTCCTTAAGGGTTCCTCTTAATCAAATAGAAGTATGTCTGGAGGGCCAGATATGGGTGTTTTCATTGAGGTGATGCATATCTTGACTTACCTTAAGATTATATGCAGTCAAACAGTCGCCTAACAGCATCAAAAATCACTCGAAAGATACAAGGAATCCATCTAAAAGGAGTGCCTTATCGAGGCACTGATTGAGGCTTATCAAACTGATTCTTTTGGTTCTCTTCGATCGCCTACCTTTACTATTGAGTTCTTTTCTTTCCTTGCAACTCAGCTTTCGGACTTCCCTCAATTATATTTCTCCAGTCTTAGTGGAGTTCGCCTCGAGAAGATCATTAATGATATTGATAAAGTAGACTAATCGAACTTTCACATTGTACTAGCCTATGCTAAGTTCCTTGACACTTTAGCATAATGTCTGATTGTCAGAAAAGAGCCTGCTGCTACTGATGAGAAAAGTGCTTCAATAGCTCCAGTATTCTCGGATGTGCAGATCAAACTTCTCAAAATGGACACAGGGAAGATAATTCGTGCAGTAAAAAACTTGATACAGAATATCTTAGATGGCAATCTTGAAGTCTACAATAACGCCCACGAGACGGTCACCTCTTCTCTTTCATCGACAGCTCTTCAAATCGTTCATGAGCTTATAATCTTCAGTAACGCTGAATCGAAGGCACAACTCATTGCAGATGAAGACAGAAAGTACGTTGCCCCTCTCCTATAGAGCCTCTTGAGAGTACTTATTGATTCCATTGTCTCAGGAGGTACATCTTCAGAATTCATCGATGAGCTTAAGAACAGAATAGCATATGAGGTGAAGATGATAGAGAAATTCAAAGCTGAGAGCCATCTCATGCTGACTTTTGATGTAAGTAAATTTTCTTCTTTTATACTTTTAGTCGGCTATCTTGCTCGGACTCTACAAAAAGCTTCTGGAAACCTACTAGAAATTGTAGGTATAGCATCAAATCTAAAGCACTAATATCACGCAGCAACAGTTCAGATATTTCGATCGACTGAGGCATATTCTTGAATTCTTTGCAACAGCTACAGGATCAGACACAAATACTTCGCTCTTTACGATGAACGCTTTCGGAGAAAACAACAGAGAACTTATAGGAGAGGTTATTCGCACTGCCAAGGCCCTTGCGATCGACTAAGATTTTATAATCTTCTTGGAGAATGTTGTCAAAGCAGATGCTGAAATAGAGAGTGACATGGAAGGAACAAAAGCGGGTTTCAAAGATGCTTAAGATAGGCGCTTGAATTTCTTCGTTGAAAAATACGGAGACAAAAATGCGAAGACGACTCCTGGGTTCAATGAAATGAAGAATTTGATGAATAGCGCGAAGAAGTTTTCCCTGTCGAGAATTGAATGGCTAGATAACATTTATGAGACTTAATGATGTTTAATTTCATCTTAAATAATATCATTCTTCAATTGGTCTAATTTTAGGCTCTTCTATTCACCGCTGCTGCTCCACGACTGAGAGTTTCCTCGTTGAACTTGACTGTCTTTGAGTAAAACTGATCGAGGAAATAGTTTGATCTTGTGAAGCATGTCTGCAAACAATCTCTCTCTCCTTTCGATAAGTCCTCTACTCTCCAGCTCTAGAAACAATCTTTTGAGCATTAGAGAGCGGATGTCACTTGGGCTTGTTTCGTGTACTCGATCTAGAAGAGCGTCGAGATTAGGTCTTCTTGAGAGCGGATATTGAATACATGGTTCTTATCAAGGGTGTATTGGAAGCTTCCCTCAAACTTAATCTGATCCATTAATTCTATAT
>Ga0078894_10004454_pt1 | contig 10711 bp, 5 predicted proteins | sample LauGreSu1BDMLBSD_2_FD_67506 | JGI IMG/M metagenome (GOLD analysis project Ga0078894, IMG submission 67506) | Freshwater lake microbial communities from Lake Michigan, USA - Su13.BD.MLB.SD (version 4) (version 4) | ecosystem: Environmental > Aquatic > Freshwater > Lake | place: Lake Michigan, USA... | reverse complement strand
CGATTTCGAGAGAATTAATGGATTCCCGAATTACTGGGCATGGGGCGGGGAAGACAATCTTATACACGAACGGGCAAAACAGTTCGGGCTTACAATCGACAGAAGTAATTTTTTTACGATCGGTAATATGAATATTCTTCAGTTCGCCGACGGAATGAAACGTCTCATCTGCCGCGATGAACTGGCAACATCGATTATGCCAAATAACTCGGATGGATTATCGAAAATAACGAATATTTCGCATTCTATATATAATGATACACATATGATCGATGTAACGTCATTTGATACATATATACACTATTCACAACTGAATTTCGAAGAACAATCGTTAGATAAGGTCAATAAAATCCGTGTTTCTCCGTTAAACGCTCTCCGAAATATCAAACAGCTACAAAATGAGTATGTTGTAGACGCAAATAAACAGATTCATTCCATTCAAGCAATCCAAACAGGTAAAGCAATCCAAGCTAGCCAAGCAAGTCAAGTCAGCCAAGCAAGTCAAGCCAATATGATGCGTAAAATAAATGGTGGTGTAAATACGGTGAATATGCCGATTCAAGCAAATGTACCTTTTATGTCGAACCGTAATATGATGATGAATCAAAGCACAAATCATCGTATGTTAGGACTAGCCATACCACAAGACCGCCCGATAATAACAGAACAGGAACGACAAAATCGGATTGCGGCAGATGCGGTAGCGGCAGCCAATAACGGACGGGTATATCAAAATATCAAACAACATGCTGATATATCGATACCTTTACAGCGACAAACCCATCATGCTCATTTAAATAATCGACACTTTGGAATGCGTGCTTTGTTCATGTAGATTTTCCAATCGTCACGCTCTTCGCTACTTTTCGTATCACCTTATCAATATTCCCCTCCTTCTCTCCATCCGTTACAATCTTGGCCATCGTAATGTATTTGTCATTCTCTCGGGTATTGCTATTCAAGCAGCGCGGGTTGGCTTTCGCCCATTCATTCACGAGGACCACATTCTTATGTTCCACCGCAAGAACCGCATTCGTCATTTTTGCGTGGTCGGGGCCATCGCGCTCCCACAGGTTGTTTTCCTTTACGTATAAGGTTTCGCGCTTGACATCACTACAATGTACTGGTCGCTTGTATAGGTCGGTTTTCTGGAGGTTGTCGATGAATATATTCGACATGCCTTCGACATAGCCAAGCCTGTTCATATTCTCCATGTCGGTCATGTTCAACTGGATAGAATCAATAAAATCCTTCATGTTCATCGCATCCTTACACTTTTCGTTAAGAAACATGTTCATGTTGAAGGTATTGTTATTATTATTATTATTATTACTATTGGTGTTTATTGTGCTATTAGTAATGTTTGATTTTTCTGCGAGTGATTTTATGATTTTCATCATCTCTCGATTATCTTTCAATAATTCCATAAATATTTCTTTGGATATCACAATATTCTCCGGTTCTTTTTGATTTATGGTTGTTTCACTTGATGGTATATGTAATGAATCACATGTTCGTTTATGCTTTGCCAGACTCGAATGATGAATATATTTCTTACCACATTTACAAATATACGTATTGGATGTTTCGGAGATTTTTTGATAGTCATGTAGTCGAATATGCTTCTTCGTAACAATATGTCGATTAAACTCTGTTTGTTTAAAGCATGTAAAGTCACACTTTTCGCATGAAAAATTTGGAGTTTTTTTGGAGTTTTTTTCGGTAGCCATTGATATAAATACACCATACAATAATTATTCTAAACGGACGTGAATGCCTTCAACAAACCAACCACAAAAAAAGTTCAGTCACAGATTTTTATGGAGAAAATGTGTTTTGTGAGCATAATGGTCACAAACCCATTTTTTCGATGTTTTGAATTTCGCGTTTAAAATTGACGGCACGCAAACAGCAAAATGGACATTTTTAAAATGTCCAAAAACCATGTAGTCAAAATCTCTCGTTATTCTTGCCTTCGGCCATTTTAAACGAAATATTTTCGGCGGTTTTGTCATTGAAACATAAAATCCCATCTATCAGAATCCATGAATTTCAACATTTCATGGATTTTTACAATTTTGAAGCGAATATTTTTGTCGTTGAAGCGAATACATCGCCACTGACCACCATCGGACTTCACGAAAGTTTAAAAATCCGCATTAAACTCAAACACCGTATCCGCCACCTTCTTCTCCGCTAGCGCGTATTCGCCCACCCGCCGCTCAAAAAAGTTCGTCTTCCCAGCAAGACTGATCATTTCCATGAAATCAAACGGATTTGTCGCATTATAAATTTTATCATACCCAAGTTGAAGGACGAGACGGTCCGCAACAAACTCGATATACTGGCACATGAGTTTCGCATTCATTCCGATAAGACGGCACGGCAACGCCTCCGAGATAAACTCTTTCTCGATTTCCACCGCATCACGCACAATTTCATACACACGATGACGCTGAATCTTCTTCACCATCTTCGTGTAAAGTAGCACCGCAAACTCGGTATGAAGCGCCTCGTCGCGAGAGATGAGTTCATTACTGAAGGTGAGCCCGGGCATGAGACCACGCTTCTTGAGCCAGTATATGGAACAAAATGCACCAGAGAAGAAAATTCCTTCCACGCACGCAAACGCCACGAGGCGCGTCTGGAATGTACTGCGTTTATCGCCGATCCATTTCAACGCCCAATCCGCCTTCTTCTTGATACAAGGAACGTGTTGAATGGCGTTGAATAAACGATCTTTTTCTGTGGAGTCCTTGATATACGTATCAATAAGGATACTATACATTTGCGAATGAATATTCTCCATCGCAATTTGAAATCCGTAAAACGCACGGGCTTCCGCCAACTGAACCTCGCTCATAAATCGCTGCGCCAAATTCTCCATCACAATTCCGTCACTCGCCGCAAAAAACGCAAGAATCATCGAAATGAAATATCTCTCGTCGTTATTCAACGAGTTCCAGTGTGTTACATCTTTTGTGAGATCAACTTCTTCCGCTCGCCAGAAGCAATCAACCTGTTTCTTATACATGTTCCAAATCGCATTATCTTTTATCGGAAAAAGCACGAACCGGTTCTGGTCTTCTTCAAGCAGCGGTTCGACGATTTGAGATTTTACAGTCGGGGTCGTAGACGAAGTATGGGCGGACGCAAATGGAGCGATCTCCGGTTGTCCTTGTGGTTGTTGTGGCTCTGGGCGTTCTTGATTTTCAACACTAACGGATGACATGTGACGATAATGTGATTGTACTGAGTAGTTGTTATAATAATGAACGGTTTAATACGTTTTCCTAAAGATGGCGATGGATATTATAGAATGATAAAAAAGAAAGAGTATAAATCGAATATTCCATATTGGTATATATATAATCCAATAACATGGAAACCAATAACATGGAAACCAATAACATGGAAACCAATAACATGGAAACCGATAATAAAAATATACGCACCGATACCGATATCGCTGTCATTAATTTAGACCGTCGTCCAGACCGAATGGAATATCTTTATAGAAATTCTCCGTTATCATTCCGTCGTTTTCCGGCGATCGATGGGAAAAATCTCTCGAAACATTATTTTGAATTCTCCGATTTGTTAGATACAATACGCAATCATCCGCGCGTGGTCGGTGAGGTTGGGTGTTCTTTGAGTCATTATTCGTTATGGAAGGGGCATGCGCAGAATAATCGCTCCGAGTTTTTACTCGTTTTTGAAGACGACGTAATGTTTTTGGAAAAATCGCGTGAGAGATTTGAAGATACAATACGAGATATCCGAAGACACACCGATGGCGGTGGCGGTGGTGGCGGTGGTGGCGGTGGTGGTGGTGGCGGTGGCGGCGACGACGACGTATTTACATTCGATGTTATGTATCTCGGTGGACAATGGACACCTAGTTATGATATTGATGGAGAAACACCATGCTATTTTCCTTTTCAAAAGACGACGAGTGAATCTCTCGAAACTCATTATCGGAAATCTCCCGTTCCAGGTATTTACAAACGCAGAAATCGCACACCCGCGGTGATACAAGGGACGCGTAATGTCTGGTATTCGCCATTATTTCGCACCGCAGGTGCTTACTTGGTCAGCCAACGCGGTGCGAAACGATTATTAGATGCGGTAGAAACGGATACCGCATTATTTATGAAAACGCCTCTCGACATGTGGCTTCTCGAAATGGATTTTCGCGGATATATTGACGCATACGACCGTTTTCCGCATCCATTTTATCAGGCAGGCTTTGAAATGGTTCGCGAACAAAGCCACGCAACGAATGATATTCATCGAGGTCAATTTCAAACTGTGGAACTTCCGACCAGTTTTTCCTGATATCAAACAACCTTCATCGAAAAGGTCGACCAATCAAACCCATTCGCCCATTTGACTCTTCCATCGATTTCACTATATCCTTCCTTTTGAATGATATATTGTTCATTCGCAAGCCAGCACTGATACTTGGGTTGGATATACTCTGTATACATATAATCGATATTTCGACGCTCCAAATCCGGTAAATCGGGAAATGTGTCCACCAAATGAAGAATCGGTGCATACATGTGCTTTTTCACCAAGTACGCATGATTACACCAAATCGTTCCCTTCACCCATTTTTGCGATTTGTCGATCCCGTCATATTTGGTCAAAATACCACCGAGGTATAAGATATCCCATTTTCCGTCACTTGGAAATGGAATTGTTGCGAGATCACGAATATTCTCTCGAATCACGACATCATCTTCTAAAATAAGAACGGATGAAAGCCCTTTATGTTCCGCATAACGTATCGCGTTGATATGCGAACGAAAACACCCGACGCGTGTATCTTCTTTATGAATATTGTTCAATAATACTGAATGTTGAATACCATAAGACGTCAGATGTTCGCTTACATATTTTGTTCGTTCGGGGCGCTCTTGTAGGCATATAACAACAACCTCTTCCGCGAATGGAGGGGTGGTAAGAAATGCGGCCGTTAGACTCGTCGCAGACGTCGTTCCCGCCATTTCTGGCGAGGAGGGTGGGGTCTGAATGGCCTGAGGCGTAAAATTAACGCTAGACGAAATCGAAGAAATCGAACGATCACTCAATTGGGGTGAATCATCATCATTATTATTGTCGCGGTCGTTATCATTTTCGGTGATACGTAATTTGAAATATTTCATGCGATCGTGCGCACTCGATTGTGTCGGCGCGATTACCGAGAGATACGGATTCTTTATTTCATCATAGTTATTACGTTTCATCGCCTCACGAATCCGTTCATATATCCTTTCTGAACTAACATGAATACTGAAAAATCCAATAGAAAATACCTTGTTTAAAACAAGCATCGTAACTCCAGATACTTCATTTGCGGCACTCTTGTTGATAATTGTCGACGACGACGACGAAAGCGACGATTCAATCGCGTACAGTTTGTTTTCATCAAAGAACGTCGAGAGAATTTCATATTCACTTCCCTCACAATCGATCGAACAATAATCGATATACTCTGGCGCTGAATACTGACAGCATAAATCATAAAGTGTAATCGTATCTACTTTATATGATTTGAACCCTACGCGGCTCCATTCTTCACCGTACTTATTATTTTCAAGCGCACTTTTAAGACCACTATGCGGTGGATCGAGAGATTCATAAAATATAGCGCCGCGCCCGCTTCCGTTCGATACCGATGATGTTACATTCGATACAGCCGCGCCAACAGGATTTGCTCGGGTATTTTGGAGTGCTGTTTCATAATGCGTTGCGGGTTCAACCGCGAGACCTCGCCATTCACGATATCTCTCGAAGAAGTAACTAGATGATCCGGTCTCGCCATCCCCCGCGCCAATATCAATAAAATATCCGCCATGTTTACCTTTTACAATATATTTATCATAAAACTGATCATTTCGAAGAGGGTGATAATATTCAGGATAGATTGTTAGGTCAGCGTCGTCGGTGGCGGTATCAATGACGGCGGCGGTGGTGGCGGTGGTGGCGGCGGCGGCGGAATCAGGAACAGGAACAGGAACCCGATAAATGTCAAGCTCCATCTTCTGCTTATGTAGAAACTCATTTTTACGCATAACATCCCCTAATATCGTCTCCCATAAATGCGTGCCATAGGACTCAGGCGGAAAAACGTACGGCACGGTCTCCGACCGAATAAACGCTTCGGTATCCTGCCAGTGAAGCGGCATAAACATCTTCCAGTCTAACACGCGAATCCGATACTTGTGTAGGTAATGCGGATGATTTTCAAGGAGTTGTTTATTCGAATCCCGGATATGATGCGCCCAGATTCCCAGTCGCAATCCCGACTTGAATTCGTTCAACCATAATTTGATGAATTCGTTCTTGGGTTTCGCCGCCAAAAACGCGTTGATGAGTGCGCCGCTGCCCCGACCATTCGCACCTTCACGTTCTTCACTTATATAAAAAGAATGACCCGACGCGAATACTTCATGAAACGGACGAACAATAATCATATCGATATCCAAATAAACGCCACCATGCTCATACAATAATTCAAGGCGCGCGACATCCGCCTTATACTGGAAATGCTTGAGCTCGAACCCGTCGTAATACTGCGGGGCATCCATCTTGTGAATGCTCACGCGCGGATGCCCTTTAATATCCTGCCAGTAATGGTTTTCTGCGGGGGGTTCTCTCGCATTATAAATCCGGATTTCATATTCAGGCATATATTGTATCATCGAATGAATACACCGATGATGAAAATTATAGAACTCGGTCTCGCCGAAATAAAGAAGATGGATGATTTTGGGAATTTCGGCGCAAGGGTCGGCGGGATATAACATACCAAGATTAGCAAGCGACGCTTCTTTGATGAAATCGGGGAGTTCAGACTCGCTGTCGTTGACGCCACCGCCGTTCGTGGGCGAAGGTGTATCCACAAGTTCTTCGAACTGCTTGATTGCCTCGGGTGGGTTGAGCGTGAAATTCGAACTCGCGCGATAAAACCGGACATAATTCGTGTCGCGCTTGTTGTAGGTTGGAAAATAGTCCAAATACATGTCGGCAACGGCAACGAGTTTTTCATGGTTTTTATGATAATGATGCTGATTATGAATTTCTTGTAACATCTGATTGCGGTCCATGTATTTACTGCTGTTTTGGTAGTATCGATGACGAATACGCCTATCTGCGGATATAGGTTCAGCCTCTGCCAATCCATTTTTGTTTGCGTGAGATTCCAGCGAAAAACAATAGCGCCCCCATACCATACCCCGAGACCGACATTCATTATCAATTATATTATCCTTTACCATAAGATCGTAATAATCATCAAACCCATGTTCTTGAATCATACCGGCTGATATCATTTGTTGCCATGCTTTTGTAGGTTCGATCGTATAATGCGCATGGCGTTCGGGGATTCGACATATATCATCAACCGCGACTACAGTATGCGGGCCCGCTGCCAACCGTTGCGAATTCAAAATATCCTTCATAGGAATATCGTTTTGGTGCCCGCCGTCAATAAAAATAAAATCGAAACGGAGTGGCGGTGCTGTAAGCGGGTTTTTCATTCGATGCGCAACCTGCTCTTCATATTTCGGGATCGTTGTTGTGCTATCTCCTGTAACGAGTGTATGACGCCCCGGAAACACCGAGTCGATATAACGCTTCGCCGCAAAAACGTAGGCATATTCGCCTAAATCAAAACTCACAACCTTGGTGGTGGGTGGTGTAATCGCGAGGAAGAGGAGAGCGGAATGTCCAGCATTAAAACCAATTTCCATAATTGATTTCGGCGATGACTGAGACACGAGCTCACGAAGTCGCGCAACCTGATGAATGAGTTGAAAGGATCCGCCCTCCATAATATGGTAATCCGCGATGGCATTTGTAAGACCTTGGAGAAGTTCTTGATGATGGGCAGCCCGAGTGCGTTCATGTGGGTGTGATAACTGTGACATTATAGAATTCGAGAACACGAACGGGCGAATTTTATAATGAAATGACGATTTTATATTTATATGTATTTGTATGTGCTATTTACGGGGCGATTTCGGTAGCAGGCGCAGGCGCAGACGCAGGTTCAGACGCAGGTTCGGTAGCAGGCGCAGGCGCAGGTTCAGGCGCAGGTTCAGTAACAGGCGAAGGTTCAGTAGCAGGTGCGGTTTCGGATGCAGGTAAAGACACAGGCCTAACATATTTTGGATTTGGCTTACGAATCATTTCACTAACGATTTCACCTACATCATTTTTATAGACGAATGCTTCTTCATAAAATTCCGGTTCAACATATGGCACAAATTGAAGGTTATGACGAGCACATATAATATGATAGACGATTGTATCATCTGTTCCCCAAGCTGAGTATTGTAGCCCGTCGATCGTAATTTCGCAATCTTTTATTCCTTCTGTATTACTCACTAGCTGATATTTAATTGTTGCGCTAACAGTAGGATTAATATTTATATATTGAAGCGCAATCCTAACATCGGGATTAGATGTTCCTAGTATAATTCTTAATAAGCTCATTTGATTTATATAATATATATATAATTCCGATTTCAAAACGTACATAATTATAGATAAAATCTTTACACTCGGATACATCCAAATATTATGAAAACGTTGGTAAACTAACAGGTTCTAAATTCATAGTGACATGCTCGATTGCCGCACTAGTATTATTATAACCTCCAACGCCTATACTGGTAAGTGTGATCTGGTCATTAATTGTATCTGTTCCTACGCCGGTATAAATAGCTGAAATTTCAGATGCGGTTAAAACTCTATTATATATTCGGAAATCATCCATAAGCGTGCCGTTTTTTACAAAGAGATCCGGTATTGTCGAATCACCTCCCCCACCAATTCGTAAACGCTTGTTTGCATCTGCAACAGAAATATATGATGAACCGCTTTTAGATTCTCTAAATACTCCATCTGTATATACACTTAGAAGACTAGTACTACTAGAAATAGTAATAGCAAGATGTCTCCATACTCCATTAGAAAAAACAGGAACAGTGGCTGTTGCTTGATATGAGGACCATGGTGAACTACCGCCACCAGTAAGAATTTGTAATTTATTTGCTGCATCTATATAAATCGCATATCCTCTTAAATTCGTATATGGATAATCTCCTTGTCTACATGTCGCGAGAGATACCAACGAACCGGTCAATGATGGTTTCACCCACATTGCAATTGTAACTTCATTTGGGGTAAACCGGAAATCATTATTATTTATTTCAAAACAATTTGATCCGTTGAATTGTGCGGAAGCTGTTCCTACTTTAAAATCCGATGTACTATAAGATACAGCGTTATGGTTTGTTAGTGTATTACCGTTCGGTGAAGAATCGTTTGGATTACCCTCAAAATTATACCATGCTACTAGTTGTCTATTTGAAGCGGCTATACTAGTAGAACTATATATATACGATATTTCAGATGCGGTTAATATCCTGTTGTATAAATTAAAATCATCCATAAGCGTTCCATTTACCAAAAACAAGCTGGCGCTTTGTTCATTTGTACCCGCTCCAATACGCAAGTTTGTTGTTAGATTTCTTGTATATCCCAACGTAGTAGTCGTAACAGCAACTCCATCAATATAGACGACAAGAGCGGATGTAGTTCGATTTAAAGTAAATGCAAGATGAATCCACCGATCAACACGTGCGAAATTATTATTAGATACGGAAGTTTGTCCTGTAAAAGTGGTTCCATTCAAAGATGACCAAATTTCTAAATTACTACCAACATTATCTGGTCCAATAAGCAACATCCATCCGCTCCATGGACTAGCACCACGACATGACGCAATCGTTTGATAAACCGTACTCGTTGTTTTAGGTTTAATCCAGAGAGTAATCGTTAAATTATCTGGTGAAAAACGACCATCGTTGGTCACTTGAAAATAATTACTTCCGTTGAATGACGCAGCAGCAGAACCACGTATGAAATCAGTTGTAGTATATGTTACACTACCGACATTTGTAAGAGTATTACCATTCGGTGAAGAATCATTTGGGTTACTATCAAAATTATACGAAGATACTAATACGGAGGAGACAGTTGGCGCAATATCAATTATTCTATTGAAATAACCGTGATAGATGTAACTTGCAGGGCTATTCGCGATTTTACTTGTCCATGTCCATTCTCCTGAACATATAGTTTGTCGCAATATGTCGTTGTTCTTCTGTTTTTGTAAATCAATATCAAACTTGATTGTCATAAAGGACGCAACCTGTGGTAAAGCAACATTCGCGAATATCATCGAACCATCTTGTTTGATTGTAAAAAGAGTGGTGTTCGCGTTATTATAAATATCTTGATTACTCCATGTAGAGCTATGTGTAATGTTAAATGTTCTTGATAAATCATTTGTATTAGTTGAAATACTTGGATAACTATGATTATTGTTGAAAAAAATAATAGGATAATCGAAAATACCTGTGCCTAATTTTATTTGTATAACGCCGCGCAGACGGGTTGTAAGCATATTGATGTTCAAACTTCCAAAATTCACCTTTGTAATTTTTGCACTACTATTGTTGAGGATATAATCCCACGAATATCCGACACTTGTTGTTGAGCCACCACTACCTCCGCCAGAACCGGCTGGACCTGTCGAGCCCTGAATACCTTGAATACCCTGAGCACCTACAGCACCGGTTGGCCCTATCGCGCCTTGAATACCTTGAATACCTTGAATACCCTGAGCACCTAC
>Ga0078894_10004453_pt1 | contig 10714 bp, 9 predicted proteins | sample LauGreSu1BDMLBSD_2_FD_67506 | JGI IMG/M metagenome (GOLD analysis project Ga0078894, IMG submission 67506) | Freshwater lake microbial communities from Lake Michigan, USA - Su13.BD.MLB.SD (version 4) (version 4) | ecosystem: Environmental > Aquatic > Freshwater > Lake | place: Lake Michigan, USA... | reverse complement strand
GAGTCAGCCAATACAAACGATATCCATTTCGCACGCACTAACACTGACCTCAAGGATAGTACTATTCGGCAACCAAATAGTGCGGAAGTATTTGTCAAATACGACAATACCCAGTTTGGCATGTCCGCCATGAGGCTGGATGAAAAAATCGAATATATTGAACAGAATAAGACAGTGGTGCGTGCCAGATTTGCACCCGGCAAAGAATTCAGCGTAGCATCTCTGCTACTTCTCCCCCGAGAATTTCAGGAATATAATCGCAGTTCACTGCCAAGTACAAACATCCTAATGCGCGCCTTATACAGTGATATGGAATTGTATCCCTTCTTATTTGCATCCGTCATTCCCAAACATGTATCCTCACTGAACGCAGACAAAGCGTGGATGCAAATGTTATCTGGCAAACACCCGAGATATCGTTCGATTGAAATTCGCCCCAGTGTCCCCGACATGGATACCTTTTTGACCCAATCCGTTCCTAAAACATTGGATATTATCCGCTTCGTGCGTGAAACAATGCCATACCACGTGCAAACGACGTTGCGTAAATGCATTGAGTATTTGGAACCCTACGGAATTACAATGAAAGATGCGACGTATTCTATGCGTGAGTTTATTTACTCCAAGTGTATTGGCCATATACAATATTTGATACGCAAGACGCGCCGCGATATCCAGGAGCATAATAAGCGACAACAACGTCAAAGTAATTATGTGGCAGAGAACCGGTTATTGAATGATTATTTGTCGGATTTCGGCAGTGCTCTCTTTTCCAAAATGATGTATGACAACATTATGTTATTCAACGATGCTGGTCCCCGCAACCCGGAAGATGAAGCAATGCAGACCAAACAAAAGGAAAAGGAGGAATTGGGGGGTATGCCATTTGTCGTCAAGGAATATTCGTCAGAGGAGGAACTGAAACTGGATAATGGAAAGATGGAATTGGTATGTGACGCTCAATTCGATGACACTCCTTATTTCCTGAAAGATATGATTCCCTTGGAAGACGAGGAGGATACCCCCGATGAGACCAAATATAAAGAATATTTGCGCGAGGTGCTTACTTTCCAGTATGATTGCGGCGAAATGGTGTCCGACAAATTACTTGATGCAGTTGTATCTGGCAAAAGAGTGGTTCGAACAGATGAACTCGCGGTAATCCCCTTAGCTGGTGGCAAATATGCGTATTACAAGTACGGAGCCAATCATGAATGGAAGTTTTTCAAATCCAGTGATATGTCTCCAAGAATTCCCGTCAAACCAGACCCGAAAGAAAATAAATGGCTGGATAAATGCACGGAGAAATTAATCGAGAAACGCACGGAGAATTTCTTGAAGAAAGTGGCGGAGAATAACCCTAATATCAAGTATGAGGATATTTTGGACAGATACAATGTATTGAAACAGCGCAATAAATCGCTTGACAGATACCTGCGTGAAATCTCGGAGGAATACCAGAAACGCAAAGAGTTGCGCAGTGCATTTCAGATGGAACAGCGCCTGAAGTATAATAATATTGCCACCAAATACACTGCAGAAGAACGTGCACTTATCAAACAGCAAGAAATGGAAGGAACACGCGTCATCCAGTCGCCGCATTTGCCTTTGGTCTATTTTATTCAATCGATTGAGGACTTACAGAATCGCAGTGAATGTATTCGTAATTTTAAGGCGAAGTTTTGCCGCGAGGCAATTCCGCCCGAGGATAAATACTGGTATTACTGCAAAGACACTTCCGCGAAATTGTTGCCGACATGTATATACGAACTCGCGTTAGCTAGCCATACAACATCTGCCTACCGCTCAACAATGGACCGTATTTGTCGAAACCAGGGTATTTTGAATGAAGATAGAAATGCATTCGTGGATAAACACAGTGGATTTTTCTTGTGTAAGATTGATGATGTGGAGGATGTACAATTTGACGACCACGACCGTGTTATATTTGCCGCTGCGCCCCTTGAAAAAGAAGACAAGGACGAGGATGATGCTGCGGTCAAAGTGGATGCGAGGGATGCAATCTATGTGGAAATACTGAAACGATTCCAGACAGTGCTTGGGTTTGATAAAGACACGTCGGTCGATACGCAGTTTGTGATTCGCTTCGCCCGTGAAGTCGTGGAGAAATATACCAATGTGTATAATGATTTGAATACGGAAGCCAAATACCGCGCCTATTTCATTGAGAAAAAGCAGGACTTGAGTAAACAGTTGTCATTTGAAACTTTCATGAAACTCATCCATATTACCATGATATCGATTATGTTATTAATTGGTATCCAAACAGCAATTCCACGAGTATCTTTCAAATTGGACAAAACAAACGCCAAAAACTGTGTACAGAAATGTATTGGAATTCTAGACGCCTTCCCGTTTGTCAGCGATGAGACAAAGACCACGAGTATTCAATGTATGTTGTGTGTGTCCCAGGTGGTCGCGAAATCGTTCCGTATCAATGGAATGTTTCCAGAGCCAGTGTTCAAGGATTATTTGAAGAAAATCATGAGACTGAGGGAAACACACAACGTCTTAGAGTTGGAACTGCGATACCGTATTTCACGGGAATATTCCCAAGTAATGGCGCCCTGGGGACTGTCTTCCTCAGTGAACGCAGTGTCTGCTGAAAATGCGATTATTGAATCTGGAATATTACGTCATCCCGCCACTCGATGGCCGGATTTTGCACCACCCCTGATACCTTTTATGGTAGATAGCCCAGATACAAATGCGGCATGTAATGTGCACGGTTCGACACGTATGCTTACGTATTATATCATACAGAAAATCCAGGAGATAGTTCGTAAAAAGACGCCACTGTTGTCCACTTTATCCAATGTCCCGTTTTTGCAAAATGCCTGCTGCAACGACGGTTCGTCTATGATAACACCCTTACAGTATTTCAATACGGAAAATGCGTTCGATAATGCAGTGAAATGCTGTGTGAAAATCAGCGGTCTCAAGCGAAAACACGAGTTTATGTCCAAACCACCGATGTTTTATTATACTGGGTCTCATTCCATCATTGAGGAACCCACTGTATTAAAAATGACATTGAAATACAGCGCAATATTCCACTATGCCCAATTCCATACAAATCGTCTGCCCAATTATTTGTTGCCTCTCAAAGATAAATTGCAGAAACCGGAGGGATATGTGCCCACTGACTCAGTGGAATTAAATATTTCCCGTGCATCGGAAATATTACTCAAGAATCATAATGCTATCTTTGAAGAAGTAATGAAAATTATTCGATTGAGGGGCCAAATAAATGTATCAGCACCATCCCACGCCGAGGATGCGTTAGAAGAGCGGGAAGTCGATATTTGGAGCAATATGTCCGGCGCAGAAAGAAACGCGTTCTTCGAGAGACACACTGCGTATATGAATGCCACTGTCATAAAATCGTTCTTTGAAAGTGTACATCCCAGCCAAAACGATGCGGCGAATGCGCGTGGCAAGTTCCTGGAGAAAATCGATGAGTTGACGTTGGGTATCACTCCAGAAAGAGTGCGATTCCTGCAGAATTGTATTTATTTGATGACCCGTCTTATCCCAGCGGTGGTTTGTGGTACAAATGGGAATCTTATTACAGCACAAAACGAGGGAGAGATGATGCCCGACCACTGGGGTTTGTTCTCCTACCATAAACGACAAATCTGGAACTCCGTTTTACAGGAATGGTCCACTGTGTTTAGTAAATACGCGAATTCTATGGAAAGTGGTGCAAGAGGCGATGTTGATATTGCCGAACTCATGACGGAAGTGGGCGAAGAGGAGGAGGACGGCACCAACTTTTTGGCAAAATGTAATTCGGTATATAACAAGTTCGTCGTTGCCCCGCCGCAGGACTATGATATTGTGGACTTACACGAACTCATGAAATTTGGACTTTTCCAGGTCATCGACTTATACATCAAATTGTCCTGCTCACACTCCGACAAATTCAAATGGTGTCTTAAACAGGGCGAGAAGTACAATGAACTGGATGAATATGTATTAGACAAGAACCTGAATACCACAGTGTACAATATGTTGCACGAGATTATTGACCACCTATTGCAGGTGAATTCGATGGTAATGGTTGACTACTCTACTATTCGCAGAAAAATGATGAAGATTATCCAGGCGGAGAAAAAGACAGTCACTGACAAATTCAAGAATATGAGTAATGATGACCGCCGTGTATTGAATATGTTCAAGAAATATAAATTGGAAGAATGGAATGTAACCGATATTAACAAATACGGTTCCAAAACATTTAGGGATGGCACAGAAGTTGCGGGACTCGCCCAGCAAGCGGATACTCTTAACGGACGCGAACAGGTCGAAGTGGAGAATGAAACGCTACTAGGAGGAGCAGAGATGTTTGAAGAGCATGAGTAATCGTCATCCACGTATGCAAATGATATATATTATTTTATAAGGGTGTAATGCCATATAAAATAATAGACAGTGGCGTTTGAAATATAGTTCACCATTTACCTCCCATAAGTATATTCAACCTCAGCCATATAAAATAAAATGCTGGTAAAAGTTCAAATTGAGATACCGCAGGGCCAAAACGTGAAATATGAGATTGACCATAGCACGAATGAATTAATATGCGACCGTTTTTTGCACGGGCCGTTTGCGTACCCATTCAATTACGGATATATTAAAAACACGATGGGGGGAGATGGAGACCCACTCGACGCGGTGGTTATTTGCGACCGTATGTTATTGCCAACATGCACAGTGAACTGTAGGGTAATCGGCGCACTAATGACATCGGACGAAAATGGGCGTGATGAGAAGATATTGTGTATCCCAGATAGTAAAATAGACCCACGTAGTAAGGATATACATAATTATACCGATTTAAGTAAACACACGCTGAATGAGATACACTACTTTTTCACACACTATAAGGATATGGAGATGGGGAAATTCATCAATGTGGATAAGTTTGTAGACAGTGATTATGCCATACAGATTGTAGTGAATAGCCAAATAAAATTGCAGAAGATTAATGACAGGGCATAATATATGTCCTTGCCGTATTATCGCCGACGTTATACACGTAAACGGGGTACAATTAAAAAAACCGGTGGTACAATCAACAAGACCGGTGGTATAATTAAAAAAACCGGTGGTATAATTAAAAAAACCGTTGGTACAATTATTATATGCACACCCTTTTATGATATTATACAGTGTATACCAAATAACAAACTAAGTGATTATTTGATAAAACGGCCAATAGATGTATCTTTGCTAGAAAAACAATACAGTGGAATGAAATCGAAACTAATGGAATCCGGGTGCAGAGTGATTGACCTTCATGACCACATAAGTGCTAGTATACGAAATAACCCAGAATATGTGAATTTCATTTTCACACAGGACCATTTCATTCAAACAAAACGAGGAATTATAATGGGAAGAATGAAAGAACCAATTCGTCGCGGAGAACCTAGGATTGCCAAAAAAATACTTAAGGAGAATGGTATTGGTCCACTGTATACAGTGAACTCTGGATTCTTAGAAGGCGGTGATTACATTTTGCACGACAATGTATCCTATATTATGGATGGTCCTCGCACCAATAACCAGGCAATCAACGAACTATTCCACAAAGACTTGTTTGGCACACCCACCGTTGTAGTCTTATATGGTAAAATGCCTGACACAGACATGCACCGCATCCATTTAGACATTATAGTAAATTTTCTAGATAAAAACACAGTGGTTGTTTGGAAAGGTGCTCTCGAGGGGAAACACAAGAAATATGTGAAAGTGCTGGATATGCGCGGAAATATCCTAGAGGAGGATACAAGTCTCCGGGACTACCTTATAAAACATTCCTTTACTATTGTGGAGGTAAGCACAAAGGAACAGATGGAATACAAGTGCAATTTTGTGAATGTGCCGAATCTAGGTGTTCTATCACAGGCGCCACTGGAGGGTACCCCTACCACTGTACTTGACTTCAGTGAAGTAAACAATCTATATGGTGGTCTAAGATGTTCCATCAAAGTCATTTAGCAAAGACGCTGAATCTCATAATTTTTTTATATACGAGACAAGTATATTGTCTTGTATATATGGCCGCATCATCACTTGAACTCAAAAAATTCGATATGCGTTCAATCACCTTTAGGCCAAACGAAAACAAAGGCCCCGTAATTGTCATGATTGGACGCCGTGATACAGGAAAAAGTTTTTTAATCCAAGATATGTTGTATTTTCACCAGGATATTCCCATCGGCACTGTGATATCCGGCACAGAGGCGGGCAACGGGTTCTACGCTGCCCACGTGCCGAAATTATTCATCCACGATGAATACAGTTCAGTCCTTATAGAAAATGTGCTTCGTCGTCAAAAGGCGGCGCTCAAGCAGGTCAACGACGAGATAAAACAGTACGGCGGAAGCCGGATTGACCCACGCACGTTTATTATCCTCGATGATTGTTTATATGACCAGTCGTGGACTCGTGATAAGTTGATGAGACTTCTTTTTATGAATGGCCGACATTGGAAAGTAATGTTGGTTATTACAATGCAATACCCTTTAGGCGTTCCGCCCGTGTTGCGTACAAACATTGATTATGTGTTTATACTGAGAGAACCCGTTCTAACAAATCGCAAACGTATTTGGGAGAACTACGCATCTATGTTTCCTACACTCGAATCTTTCTGCGCCGTCATGGACCAAACAACGGAAAACTACGAATGTCTCGTTATCAACAACAATGCAAAGTCCAATAAACTCACGGACATGATTTTCTGGTACAAAGCGGAGAGTCGTCCGGGCTATAAATTAGGGGCAAAAGAGTTTTGGGAGCTGTCCAATAATTTAACAGATGATGATGGCGAGAAAGAATACGACCCCAATCAATCCAAGAAAAGGTCGGGACCGGCGATACATGTCAAAAAGACGAAATGGTAAAGCGGCGTTTTAGTAATTGTATAAAGGTGGTCCATATTTGGGCAAACAATTTTTGTATTTCCCGGTCGTTCTCGACCACTTTTTGCATAAGTTCATCTTTAGATTGTTGCCGCATATTTTCTTATATAAAACCTTATAAGACAATATTTGGGAGGATTATTTTTTAGCAGAGAGTATTATATAAGGAAAAGGAAATGATGAACGATTACTATTTCAATAATTTAGGACGTATTGGTGCCGATTCAACCGACTCCACACAGCGCGCATTGTCCAATACACGATATGCCAATTACGTGTTATATAACTATACCAATCAAGATACTCGCTCCCAGCACGTGAATTTCGCGGTGGAGCAGCCTTCCGTCATGTTCAGCGGTGTTGCGCACGGAAATGGTCTTGGTTCTGCGGAGGTGGCAGTGGAGTCTGACCTCTTTTTCAAAGACCGTACTACCCGTTCTGACCATAAACTGTCATTATATTCTCGCCCATTTGCAACTGTTCCTTATTTAGGACGTGGCTGGGCTGACCCATCCATTGAGTCCCAATTACAACAGGGCGAGAATGTTCGTGATATGAAGAGTGTAGCTACAATCATGGAGAACTCTTTTATGTCTCGCACCTTATACCCGGTCGATGATATCCAAAAGAACGAAATGGTTCAGGCTCAGTCGCAAGCACAGGCAATTGATAACTTGGTAATGAATGGCTGGGTGAATGGAGGTATTGATTCCCGCAAACTTACCTATGATGAACTTACCAAATCAAACCACAGACCATCGGGTGGAATGTATTAAAGGAATGTATTAAATAACAGATTCGTTGTATTATAACGTATTATAACATATTCGTATTTCATAAAACGAATATATTATGTTATCTGAAATCGTGAACAATGAACGCACCGATAAACATACGACACATTCTTATTTAGGATTGTACCAAGAACTATTAGTGGATAAAAAAGAAACGGCCAAACATGTATTAGAAGTTGGTATAGATAAAGGTGGAAGTATAAAACTCTGGCGTGATTTTTTCACAAATGCAACAGTCTATGGTGTAGATGTAATACCGGTTGAACATATTTGGGACGGATTAAAGAGATTGAATAATGTTGTTTTGCATGTATCCACTGACGCATATGATGAAACGTTTTTTAAATCAACCTTTTTAGACAAAGGAATCAAATGCGATTTTATGCTCGATGATGGGCCACATACAATTGAAAGCATGATAAAATTTATTAAATTATATTCTCAACTACTTACTGAAGATGGTATATTAATCATAGAAGATGTTCAAAATATATCTTGGCTGGAGATATTGAGAGATAATGTCCCGGATGAACTAAAACAATATGTGAAAACATATGACCTGAGAGAAAATAAAGGTAGATATGATGATATTGTTTTCACGATTGATAAACGTATCAGTGCTTCGGTATAGGACCTTCGGTATAGCCTTCGGTATAGTACCTTTGGTATAACCTTCGGCATTAACCATATAAAATAATACAACTGTATATAAATCACTACTATGTACTGCACCGAGCCAGCCTTTATTGAATATACATCTAACCACGAATTTCGCGCAGCATTTCGTCGTCATATGGGTATGGACGAATCCAAACTTCGCGCCAATCTCATTACCGAGTTCGGAGAATCGGCAGTCAACGAAATGGACGAAGAAACCCTCGATGAACTTTTATTAGACCATGACCGAATGTCCGCCGTGATGAACGACCTTCTCTCAAAAACCAAAAAAAATATCCAATTCATATTGCTATATAAATTAGGCGCGGCAAAATGGATTTCAGAGGATATTGGTATTGGACAGTGTATATTATTTACCTACGACTACTACTACTTATACCATTCTTGCCTGTATGTATATTTGAACCACCCCGAACAATGGGGCGAGAAATGCCCCTACTTCATACAACTTCGGGATAAACTTCAGGAACGTTAACCGGCTCCGCAATTTCAAATATTTGGGCACGCGCACACTGTATTGCATCAAACACCCCCGAACTCTTACATGAATCCTCATTTATTTGGTGTAAGAATTCATCCGACTTGCGATAAATCACCGCAACCAGCTGCGCAAACTTCGTATACTTTTCAGGGAAATCATGAACTTCTGCCATATAAACATTTACAAGATTCACATGAATGAATGTGTATAGTTCCCGGATGTAAGACAACTGTGTTGCCCCATAAGTATCACTTACCGTCCGGACCAAATGATTCATCTCCGCGACAAAATCCTTATAAGTCATATAACTAACACGCATTTTTTTATTTCGGGTTTGCATTATCGTGTATGTGTGTGGGGGATATTATAATATTTAATGAATATGTTGGATATTCATTAAACCGATTTCATTTTTTATTTGGTATTATGTCCGCTCTACCATTATCCATCCCGGGATAGAAAACATATCCCCGTGCCACGGTACAAGTCCATCAAACGAACTATAAAACACATTTTCTGTGTAGAACCCCAAATATCCAATTAACGCTGAATAACTGCCATGCGATAATATAAGGTTTTTACAAGTACTCCCAAATTGAATGGTTTGTATATCATCCAGTTTTACCGGTAATACAATCCTGTGTTTATATAAGGTACGTATCTTAGTAATAATTGGATTACTCAAATCGTCGGATGCAATATAAATGTGTGTATCTTCGTCCATCTGAATACGTTCAATCGCATTCAAATAGTACTTTACACCCGGATTATAGATTTCCGCATCTGTAAGCCTTACATGAATAAAAATATCATTGTTCTTATCATACCTATAATGGAATAGATTGCGGTCCATAATCGTTTGTTTTTGGTCCCGAAGTGATTGGTATAATAGAAAAGATATTTCCTTCGTCTGAAAATAATCCGCAGCATTCACATTGTAGTCTATTTTGTCCGCATTTAAAATGTCAAAAAAGTTGCCATTATTTAGATTCACTGTTTTTAGGTGTTGTTTGGTGCCTCTGTTATATAATACGATACCCAATTGATTTATCTTTTCGTAGCCAAATAAATTCAATATACGCAAATTATGTTTTTCTGCAATCTTACTAACCGCAAAACATTGAAAAATCCAGTTGGCGAATCTACCCGTGCCGTTTGCAGTGGACATATATACTTGTATTTTTTGTGTACATTTATATAACTTTCGTTTTATCTATATCGAAAAAGAATAATTGAAATAGTCGCCCGTTTTCCTTGGTTGTGCCAAAGTAGCAAGAGGCGGAATGTATCATTTTTGCGTCAAATAAAACAACTCGGTTATATACATTCCCTACGGAATCCACCATTTCAAATTCCGTGGAATCTAGAAACCCATTCTTAAACACTGTGCTGCTTTCGCCGGTTGCTACTTTCATTTTGTGGGTATATTTGGACCTATAAAAAGAGGAACCTGTATTTGGCGGGGCGTCCGGTGTCAAAAATAGAACTCCAGCGTATTCTTGTTGGTCATAATGGTACACTATTTGGTCGCCCGCAATACAGTACTGAAAACATCCGTTCGTGCCATACTTTTCCCAGTTTATTATTTTCGCACCCATCTTTGACTCAAATAATTCTTTCAGGCCGGGGAATCGAAACACTTTGTCTGTGCGACACCCCTTGTGATATTCTTTATGTTCCACGAAAATCTGGTCCAGCGCGAATTTACGCACGGAGTCAGGGTCAGAATATACATTGTCTATGACAGTGAATGATGGTATTACCGCCGTGTTTAAACTGAATGCCACCGGCCCAGATATCTTAGACTCATC
>Ga0078894_10004451_pt1 | contig 10718 bp, 8 predicted proteins | sample LauGreSu1BDMLBSD_2_FD_67506 | JGI IMG/M metagenome (GOLD analysis project Ga0078894, IMG submission 67506) | Freshwater lake microbial communities from Lake Michigan, USA - Su13.BD.MLB.SD (version 4) (version 4) | ecosystem: Environmental > Aquatic > Freshwater > Lake | place: Lake Michigan, USA... | reverse complement strand
GCCCGTAAGAAGATGGCGGGCGTTCTCGGCGTTACATTCTTGCTCGGTGGACTACAGGCGCAGCCGTTCTTCACCGCGGTTATCGGCACGCTAATCAAGGCGATGAAACCGGATGACGATGAAGACGACGAGTTTTTCGACTGGGAAAACTGGTTCAAGAACTTCATGGAAGTAAGTGTCGGCGGGTTCCTTGGTGACATGGCGCTCAAAGCCGGGTTGGAAGAAAAGACGGCGAAGAAGGTTGGGACTAAGACCGCGGAAGCTATATCGGGTGGTATACCTGCAGCGGCTGGCGCTGCGCTCACGGAGCGTGTAAGTCTCGACCCGGCTGACCTGTGGTATCGCAGCGGTCGGTTCTCTACGGACTATCGCGAGTCGCTTATGGAGACCTTTGTTGCGAACGCGGGCCCTGCTGTGGGTCTGGCCATGAACGCGGCAGACGCGGCCAAACTAATGGAAGAAGGTAGATACCAGCGTGCGTTTGAACGCATGCTCCCTGCTATTGTCGCCAAACCCATAACCGCGGCTAGGCTCTCCGAGGAGGGTGCAGTAACCAACAGCGGTGTAACGCAGATAGAAGAGTTCACAGCCACGGAACTGGCTATGCAGGCAATAGGTATTCAACCGGAGCGGCTCGCGCAAAAACAAAAAGCCGCTATGGCTGCAAAAGAAAAAGAACAGAAGATAATAAGTCGCCGCACGGCTGTCATGAACCGGCTGTATCTGGAGCGGAATAGCGAGGACGGGTTTGAGTATGCTTTAAAGATGCGGGAAGAATACAACGCAAAGTATCCTGATTATCCAATCACCGACAAAGACGTAGAACGGTCATTCAAACGGCGAGACAAGGACGCCATTGAAGCAACAGATGCTGGGGTCAAACTGAATAAAAAGCTAAAAGGCAGAGTAGCGCCAATGACGCAGTACGCTCAGGACGAAGAGGACTAACCTACTTTACCCGCCAGACTCGCAGTCCGCGGACGCCCTCTTCGATAACGAGGCGTATTGCTATCTTGAATCGGAACCGTTTGACGCCGCGCCGTATCTGCTTCCGGCCTTCTTCGGCATGGATGCAGGGGAGGAAAAAGGAGCAGCCTACCTTGAACCTCCCCCAGTCTATTGCGTAATTAACGCCATCAACTCTCATCTGACTGCGGTTGTCCCTGCGATGCCTTGGCCGCTTCGATGTAGGCTTCCGGGTCTATGAAGTCACCCTTGGAGCAGTCGAATACGTAGCAGTCCACGGCGGGCACGGTGTTCATTTTGGTTCCTTTGGACAGCCGCTTCTTCACGGTGCCAAGATAGACCCCATCCGTAGTGAGGGAATTAAGGACGTCCTTGACGGTAATCTGGCGCTCGGCACAGTAGCTGCGGAACTTTCGGCTGGCTATAAACAGCTTTTTGGTGTCGGGTTCCATACGTATAACCAACTCATTCCGTGGCTCTACGATCGGCAGCATCTCAACCCCCGTGCGTTTGTCGGCCAAGTCATTGATAACCAGAGTGTTGTGGCGCTGCTCGTTCCAAAACTCACCGATGATGCTGGCATGGCTGGTGCTTGGCGGCTTGATATCCAAGCGCATCTGGGAGAACTCTTTCACAAGCCACCGGAAAACCCGGCCGATGTCGATATCAATCAAGCCGAGCCTGCGTGCGAACAGGGCTCCTGCCAGATTACAGGCAGCCACCCCAGACCAGAAGCGCTCCCGGTTGGTAAAACCTATCTTCTTATCAATTAGGACCTGCATCTCCTTCACCTCCCGGATGCGCTCGTCCAGATTGCATACCAAGTCCCGCAGGTAGATGCGCCCGGCGTGTCCGTAGTTGGTGTGCAGCAACGGGAATATCCCACCTGCCTCCTCTTTCGACAGCAGCTTCACAGGGGGAATGGTGTATTCGATGAGCCGCATAAGCTCGCCGTCGGCTGTGTCCTTCAGGGTCTTCAGTTTCTCCACCGCCGAGGCGTTCGAGCTGCAAGGGACGATGGTTTCCCACTTGGCAAAATTGAGCCGCTCGGCGTTCTCATTCGACTTCATGCGGCCTCGGCCTCGGCCTTGTGAAACAGCGTAGGCAAAGTCTGAGAAGTCGTCCGGCTTCATCTTTGTGATTTCATCCACACCGATAGGAAGGTTATTCATGACACCAAGTCGGTGCAATCGGACGTTAAGGGTATCCCGCTGTATGAGCATGACTTCCTCCGGATGGCTGTAAACACTGTGCATCAGCAAAAGCGTGGTGGTCTTGCCGGTGCCGGATTCGTTGTTGATCATGTTGATGATTGCTCCCTTGAGCCCAAGGTGCTTGAGCAAGGGTGCACCAAACGCCGAGAAGAATCCAAACGCATGGGGTTCAAACCCGGGCCGACCGTAGACGTCGGCTACCTGCTTCCATTTCTCCAGCGAGCCGACGGGGGTGAAGTAGTCAGCGATCGGCGCTGTGTAACTGGACGGCGGGCTGTAGCGATCTCCGTCGGCGCAGATTTCCGTGTCACCTACGATGAATGATCGGTTTTTGTCCGTCCACCCAAATTGGGTACGCATTATTTCCGCTCCTTCTCTGCATTGGAGTTCTTTTACGAACGCGACGATGTACGCCATCACCGAGTCCATCTGTTTCTTCATGGCGACGATGCCATACCACGCGAGCTTTTCCCGCAGGCGATCTGGGGTCAGCAGGTCTACCGCCGGGAGTGCGAACTCCCGAACACCGTCTTTGGGGGTGTGCAGTCTGAGCCATACCACCTCGCCGCTCTGGGGGTCCCGCAGCCGCTTGACCACATACAGGTCGTGCTCATAGATGAGCTTCGCGTCCTCTTCGCCGTCCTCATCGTCCTCGTCACCCCCACGGCGATACACCCCGCCGGTCTTACCCCTGAAATACGGAAAAGGGTATGCGGGTATGGTATAGGTGGCTGGCTGAACTGTGGCTGGCGCGGCGCTGCCCGCTACGTTGGGGGTGCCTGTGATGACATTGTCTTCGGGGGCAGCCGCGAGCACCTCTTGGCCCAGCACTATGGGGGACGTTATCTTGCCACTGTGCGGGCAGCCCGCGCACCCGGCCGGGTTTATCTTGGCAAAGGATTCGCAGGTATATGGGCCCTTAATCCGACGCGCTTTGGCCTCTGTCTCCGAAGCCGAATACTCCGGGTGCTTATGGGATACTTCGTGGATAGCCGCCTCGGAGTCGCTGCAATGCACGGCGATCGACAGCGCCGCCCTCCAGAGGGGTTCCTCGATAGTCTCCTGTTCTTTGATCGCCTTGTCCAACTGGGCGCAGCCGGAACCGTCGGATATCTTGGTTACTATATTAGAGAATAGACACTGCTTGTTCCCGATGAGCATTCGGGTTAACTCGCTGAGCTCCGAGGGAGGGCGGCTCGGCTGTGCTTCAAGGGATACCCCCAGCTTGCCACGGAACGCCTCAAAATCCACAGGTTTCTGGGCCGTGATTACTCGCACGGGGAGCGGCGGGCTGGTCTTGAAGTTGCTGGTGCCCGGCAGTCTCAGGATTGATGCGGCGTCGGCGGTGCGGCTAGGATCAGCGTGAAGCCCTCGTTCGTGGCACAGCTGCTTGAGACGCTCGGCTACCGGCTTCCACTCCAGTCGAGTGAGGTCTTTGGTGAGGCACCAGTAAACGTGGATACCCCTGCCGGAGCTAACCAGTGTCGGCTTTGGTAAGCTGAGATCGGTGCAGAATTTGCGCAGTGCAACAGCAGCGTCGGTTTGTTCGGGGTACGGCTTGCCGGGGCCGCAGTCCAAGTCCAACCAAAAAGCGCGGATAGCCTTTACGTTATCCGTCGTGCGGTTCTCGTTCGTCTCATACTTGGCGCATGCGAAGTATGCGTCGTAATCCTTGTTCAGCAGCTCGGCTGCTTCCTTCTCTACTTCTTCAATCGTCTGTACAAACAGTTGCTTTGGTGCGCTGGACTTTTTCAGCCCCACGACGCAGTACAGTCCCTCTGCGGACAGCACCGCATTTAATAGCTGTTTGATCGCCATGTTTGCCCCAAGCCGCGAAAAAGAAAGCGTCAGGGGGGCGCGGCGAAACCCCCTTTTCGTCCCGTCGGACTAGACGCCCTGCTGCTCAGTTATTGTTTAGCCTTCCCGGTTATCTTGAGAATCTTTTCGGTGTGCCGCTTACGCGGTATCCACTCTCCGACGAACCATTTGTAGATGGTCATCCGACTTACACCGAAATACTCCGCCACATCCGATACGGGAATATCTTTGCGAATACAGAACTTCCCAAGCACAACGCCAAGGCTGCTCTTACTATCCGCAGAGTTTACGGCTTCAACAATTCTCGTCGTGTAACCGCGGTTGTCCATAGTTACTCGTCGTCAGTAGACCAGCTGCTGATAACGTCGGCGAAGTCTTTCTTGGGGGCGGGCTCTATGTTTTTCTTCGCCGTGCGCTTCTTTGGCTCTTCAACAACTTCTTCAGGCTCTGCAGCTTTCGGGGCGGGTGCAGGTGCAGCCAACTCCGGAGCTGCCGCTTCTTTCTTTTTCTTCGTAACCGTGCGAGTCACTGCAGACTTAGCTGCGGGGCTGGCTCCCTGTGCGCGTGCAGCTGCGGTCTCCTCGGGGGTGAGGTAGCGAACAGGACGGAACACCAGCTTCGGAGTATCGCTATCGCTGTCCAAGCGCATCTCTGTAACGATGCCGTCAATATCGCAACCCTGCGAGCTGACATATTTGGCGTACTGCTGGAACGGCATGTTATCCGCATCACCACGACCGAACACTGACTTGCTCGGGAGCACGAGCTGGTAAACGTCACCGCCAATGTCGTCGGCCAAGGTCACCGCGAGGTACTGGTTGTATTTGCACGCACGGGAATCGTTCTGGCCGGAGCCCTTGATATTCTGCGGGCACTTCTCACAGAGCGAAGCTTGCGGTGCTTCGATGCTGGCGTCGGGATACTTGCCGTCGTTTGACCAGCAATCCGGGGGCAGGTTTTCGCCGGGAACGTATTTCTTCGCGTGGTAGGTACGAAAGACGCTCGGCGCACCACCTACGACTACGACGTTCATCGCACGGTTCTCGTTCTTGGCGACTTCTTCGCCGTCCACGATGAGGCGGAACACGCTACCGCGAATCGAGATTTTCTTGGAGCCGATGTTACCAGCGAGAGCTTTGGTCAACTCGCTACGCCCGTTGGTCTTGAGGTGGGCGGGAACCGCTTGTTCAAACAAAGAAAGTGCAGTCATTTTAATCTCCTGTGTGAGTGACTGTTTATTTGCGTTTAACAGCGAAATCGTACTCGCTGTCTACGTTCAACCCCGGAGGATGAGACTCCGGGTTACTATCAAGAAACTCTTTCATGTTAGTCTGATGAATTCGTTTCTCCAACAACCCAATTACGTTGTGCTCCTGAATGAACTCATAGAATTTTTCCCAGTCGTTCGTCCAGTAACGCTGCTTGACGGTTCTGTATGCGGTGCCCGCAGGTGTTGCAAAACTGGTAGCACCGGTTTCTTTCGCGATGTCGAGCAGTTTAGCCCGCAGTAACTTCATCTGCTCGTCAAACTCTGTGTCCTTATCCTTATACGCACGGTAGTTTGCTTCTTTTGCGTCTCGTATCTTGATGTACGTCGCTACAATCTTCTCAATCGGAACTTCCATAACCACCTCTCAGATGTGACGAGGACACACTGTAAAATAGAAACTATAGTGTGTCAAGAGATAACGGGAGTTTTTATTCAGAAATTTCGCTGCGGTACAGATCGATGATACGAGAGTGAAACTCCAACTTGTTCTGTAACATCTTATACAGCTTGGTCTCTACCGGGCTGCCTTCGATGTGCACTACGGTAACAGGATTTTTCTGCCCTTGTCTATGCACCCTAGCATTCGCTTGCAGATATGACTCAATAGACGTTACTGGAGCGTACCAGATAACGATATTAGCCGCGGTAAGAGTGACACCATGAGCGGCGGCTTGTGGCTGTATCAACAAAACTTTTGGATCAGGCGTCTCTTGAAACCGTTTGAATATCGCCGTCCTGTTACCCACACTGACTTCGCCGTTAATCACAGCGCAAGTGATGCCGTTACTCGTAAGGAACCTGTCCAGCAATTCGATCGTGTGCGTGAACGGCACAAATACAAGCACCTTGTGCGTGGCCTCCTCAACTGTCTCCAGTATGGCGGTAAGTCTGGACGACACGTCAAACTCTATTACGTTTCCAGCGTCGGTGTACACGGCACCGCACGAAATCTGCAGTAGCTTGGTAAGGTTAGCCGCTGCGTTTACCGCGGACACATCCTCGCCCGCGGCCTGTATCAGCATGTCCTTCTTGAGAGCTTTGTAATACTTGAGCTGCTGGGGGCTCATCTGGGCATAGCGTGACGTATGCGTTACTTCCGGCAAATCCAAGCACTGGTCTTTGGTGTACCGGATAGCGGGCTGCAACAGGCGATGCACGGTGCTTTCAGCGTTTGCTTTCGGAATCCATTTAAACCGCGTGAGCTGCTGCATGACCATATCGCGAAACGCCCCATACAGCATGGGGGTTCGGTGCGGCACACACATTTTGGCTAGGCCGTAGGCGTCTATGGGCGACTGCGCTGCCGGTGTACCCGTCATCATCCACATCCAAGTGTTCTCGGTTACAGCGTGCCGCAGGGCCTTGAACCTTTTTGTCTTGGCGTTCTTGTACGCATTGGCCTCGTCAACGATAACCAGATCAAAGCCACCGTCCCTTATCTCATCTTTGACGATATCGATACCGTCGTAGTTAATGATAACGAACTCGGCTCCGCCCGTTATTATGGCTCTACGCTTTGCTCGGTCTCCATAGGCTACGTCTACTTTGCGGTGCATTGCGAAGTTAAAGAGGTCAGCCTGCCACGCCGACTGCATAATCGATAGCGGGCATATAACCAGCACGCGGGAAACCACCCCTTGCTTCATAAGATAGTCCGCGGCCCATATAGAGGCTGCGGTTTTACCCGTGCCCTGCTCATTAAAACAGAAGGCTCTCTGATTCAGACTAAGGAAAGAGGCGGTATCCCGCTGGTGCGCCATCGGACGGTGCATGCCGGGCCAGTCGTAGTCCCGCAGTATTGGGGACGGCACGTTCTTAAATCCAATCTTGCGTAGCGTCTGCGCTTCACGCAGTCCCCAATACACGGCTACTTCGGATACCCCGTCCTGTTCGCCGTCGTGCACTTTGCTTTTGCGGATAGTCTCCGTGATACGTGCTGGCTCTCGCGTACGAACCAGCAGAATCTTGTCTTGCACGATGTCCATGTGGCTCTTTTACTTGTTCTTCTTCATTGTATGGTCGGAGTTGCGGGGGTAAGACCGGTTGTCCGATGCGGATACGGCTCGCAGGTTACTGCGCACGGTGCGGCCCCCTTTGCTGAGCGCTTTCTTGTGGTCAACGTCTTTTCCGTCGCCTTTGTGCACTACGCCCGCACGCTCCATAATGCGCCTAGCTTTATTGCGTTCGGCTCGTTTCTTTTTGACAGCCTCCGTGCCGTCGTAGTTTTCATACTCTCGCTTGTAGGGTCTGGGTTTGTTCACGTAAGGCATTTAAATTCTCCCGTTGTGTTCACAACTAACCACCGCGCAGTATCGGCGGCACGTAAAATTCGGCTTGGGGTTCCATACGCCCGTGGTCATGGCGCTCTCCAGCCGGTTGATCTCCGGCAGCCATCTGGCCCAAGCGTCGCTCTCTGTGGCTCTAACGAATTCGGCCTTGACCAAGCTCTCCGCCACAAGGAATAGCAGCCCAGCCTTCACTGACTGTATGTGCGGGAAGTGCTTAAACACCAGCAGAGACAGCAATTCTAGCTGCTTTGTGTCAGCGTACATACTGCTCTTGCCGGTCTTATAGTCCACTACGCGGGCTTTGTTTCCGTTGATCACCAGCAAGTCCGCGATACCACGGAACCATACGTTCTTATCCCTGAAAGCGCACGGCTCGAACTCCTTGGTCAGCCCCAGCTCAAGCTCGCAGTGCTTCTCCCCCGGTAACGCGAGCATCGCATCCAGCTGCGGCTGGAACTGACTGTACTTGGCTGGCAGCGGCTCTCCATATCCTACGTACCGCTCCGCGGCTTTGTGCACTTCAGAACCATATAGCAGGTGCTGTTGCGGGGGCTCGACGACGTCTTTGGCTATCCGCAGGTGAAAGTACTTTTTCGGACACTGCTGGAACAGGGAGATGCTGCTATATGACCACGTATAGCTAGGTGTCTCAGCCGGTATATTTTGTTGTTGTGCCATAGTTGCGTCCGTATTTAACCTCACAGTTTAGCGGCAAAGTTAGCGCCCACTTCGGCCTCCACCGCATGCAGTCCTGCACATACCTCACCGCTTCTTCCCACTCGTCTTCCCTAGCGACGCAGGTAACCGCATCGTGCACAGTTAACACGACTTTGTATTTCCTCGCAACCCTTAGCATTTGCTCCCCGATGACACACCGAGCCAGCGCCTGACACACGTTCTCCACTATCTTACCGCCGTAGATACGCACCGGCCCGCGGCGAGTCATGTAGATATAGTCGGTGCCAGATGATGACGTTTGCCGTAAATCGCCGTAACGCAGGGGAATACCGCTGGGCAGGTCGAACCCAATACCCGGGAGGAACCTGACCGCTTGCTCCTGCATGCCGAAGGGGGTGGTTTTTAGTTTTTCAGAAGTAAGCGCGTCAAGGCATTTGCTAGCCTCGTTCCAAAGCCCGGGGATATGGACAAACTGATCCCGGTACGTAGTCATGATGAGCTTGCACATCCCTTCGTCCAGCTTCACGCCCATCGCAGCGAGTTGCAGCTGAAACTTAACCCATCCCATGCCGTAGCCGCATCCCAGAACCGTAGTCTTGCCTACGAAACGCTCTCCGTCGTTGATGTCCGCGATCTGCTTACGGTAGATTTTAGACGCCATGATTTTATAGACGTCTTCGCCCTTCTCAAACGCCTCTACCAAGTCGTTCTGACCCGCCAGCCAAGCCAGTATCCGCGCTTCAATCTGAGAAGAGTCGGCGTCGATCAACACGTAGCCTTCAGGAGCGGCGATAGCCGACTTCAACTTGGACTTGCGCGGTAGATTCTGCAGGTTCATCTTGTCATCGCCACCCCACCGACCAGTGTGCGCGGCGTAATATCTCAGCGGCACCGGCATCTTGCCGCGCTTGGCAATCCCGCACATACGCTGGGTTCTCGTCTCCTCCAACGTGCTTTTGGTGCCAAGCCTTGCGGCAACCAGCGCTTGCACCCGTTCATCAGAGTGCTCGGCCAGCGCCTTCAACCCCTCGTCGTTTTTAGCGAACGCATACGTCCGCTTGTTCGTAGTGGGGCTTATTTTAGTGGGCGGGTACACCCCCAGCTCACGCAGCGCGTCCGCAAACTTGTCGTTGGACATCAGCATCTCTCGGCTAGACGCCGCTTTAGCTATCAACTCCTCCTTGCGGTCTACGACGTCAATCAGATGCTGTTCAAGCAGGGGCAGGTCTAGCTGCAGCACTGGCTCTGTGAACATCCGCAACGTCAGGTCTATGAGCTTCAACTCCGTCTTACTGAACTTGTCGTTCAAAAGATGGAACAGTTTGTAAGTCAGGTCAACGTCGTTGCGGCAATAGCTCCCATAGCGCGATAGTTCTTCCGGGGTGAAGTCCGCCCGCCGTTTGCCCATAGCCATGACAACCTCAGTGCCCTTGACGCCCAAATCGTAACGCTCGGCCAGTTTGGATAGACTGTTACCAACCTCTATCCCGCATACAGCACGGGCCATCGACAGGGTATCCAGCAGGACCAACGGCTTGATGTTGAACCGCCAGCTAAGAATAGACCCATCGAACATCATGTTGTGGGCTATGACGAAGCACTTGTGCATCTCGAACTTATCAAGGAACGCAGCAGTCTCGGCGTGGGTGCCGCTAAACCACTCCGTTTCTCCGTCATTGACCTTAACGGCCACACCGATTACCTCGAACTGATCGTCGCGAACATACTCCTCCGTAGTCATTTTGGAGAGGCTGTATTCCTTGCTGTAGTACGTCTCCGTGTCAAGTGTAATTAAGTTCATTATACGTCCTTATAGGTTTCGCGCCTGACGACAAGACTTATGACACGTTGTGACACTTTATACTTTCTGGCTAAAGGTATCTGCAGCATTAAGCCCGCGTCATACGCGCTTCGGATTTCTATAACTTGTTGTGGTGACAGCTTGGCATTTACGTGCTTACTCCGGGGTTGTGTCTTCCTCCCTTTGGCATAGGCGTCGAGCAGATTAGTTCGCATAGACCCCAGAAACAGATGCGCCGGGTTGCAGCATACTCGGTTATCACAAGCATGGAGCACGAACCTCCGGTAGCGCTTCGCCGCTCCTAGCTGCCTAAGCCCCGTCGCCAGCGAGATACCACCTCTCGACAGAAGATAGGCCACCCGGTGTGCTTGCACATGCTGACCATGCCAAGATAAGTTGCCGTAACCGCCGCTTGTTCTAGCTCCTTGCCACTCCCAGCAATCATCAGGCCCCTTTTTGCGGACCCGCGACCAGAAGGTTTTTGGCGTGTTTTTAGCGCTCATAATCGCTAGTGTAATACGTCTGCTAAACAACAGTCAATACTCATACTCATACCCATCCCCCATGTTATCTCGCATCTCTTCCAACCTCCGTCGTGCGCTAGCACTCTTGGTCACCTGCTCCCGTGTGTTGGGTGGCATGGTGGGTGCCTCATGCTTTTTGTATGCGCGGCGCTTTTCTTC
>Ga0078894_10004449_pt1 | contig 10720 bp, 9 predicted proteins | sample LauGreSu1BDMLBSD_2_FD_67506 | JGI IMG/M metagenome (GOLD analysis project Ga0078894, IMG submission 67506) | Freshwater lake microbial communities from Lake Michigan, USA - Su13.BD.MLB.SD (version 4) (version 4) | ecosystem: Environmental > Aquatic > Freshwater > Lake | place: Lake Michigan, USA... | reverse complement strand
GCGGTGCACGATGCCGGCGCGCGGCACCGTGGCCAGCTGCGGGGCGTGGGCGAGCAGGGCATTGAGCAGCGTGCCCTGCCAGTTGCCGCTTCCGGGATGGACAACCAGTCCGGCCGGTTTGTTGATGACGATCAGCGTGTCGTCTTCATGAACGATGTTGAGGGGGATGTTTTCCGGACGGAAAGCCGTTTCCTCCGGCGAGAGCGCCGGTGCGACGATGATTTTTTCGCCGCCATGCAGCTTGTCTCGCGGCGCGGGGCTGCGCCCGTCAACCGTGACCCGTCCTTCCTTGACCCAGGCAGTCAGCCGGGCACGGGAATACTGCGGCATCAGCTGCGCCAGCGCCTGATCGAGCCGCAGGCCTGCACATTCCGGCGGAACCGCAAGAGTTTGCGGGGCCGGGGCTGTTAATTGGGTATAATTTTCGGATGACAAATCAAGTCTCTTCAATGCGTCGCATTCTAACGGTATTCATCGTGGTTGCCGCCGGGCTGCTATCCGGCTGCGGTATTTTCAGCGGCAAGGAGTTCGACGAGACCCGCGGCTGGACGGCGGAGAAACTGTATGCCGAGGCGCGCCAGGAACTCGCTAACCGCAACTGGGAAAACGCGATCAAGCACTATGAGCGCATCGAGTCTCGTTATCCCTTCGGCCGGTATGCCCAGCAGGCGATGATCGAGGTCTCCTACGCCCACTGGAAACACGAGGATATTGCTTCGGCGCTGGCGTCGATCGACCGCTTCGTCAAGCTGCATCCGAACCATCCCAGTGTCGATTACATGTATTACCTGCGCGGTCTGATCAATTTCAATGATGATCTCGGCCTCCTCGGTTTTTTCAGCGGACAGGATCTGTCAGAGCGCGACCCCAAGGCGGCTGCAGATGCGTTTTCCGCATTCAAGGAACTGGTGACGCGTTTTCCGGATAGCAAATACGCACCGGACGCCATCCAGCGCATGAACTATCTGGTCAATGCGCTGGCTTCCCACGAGGTCCATGTTGCGCGTTATTACATGAAGCGCAAGGCCTATGTCGCGGCCGTCAATCGCACACAGTATGCGTTGAAGACCTACCCCAGCGCACCCGCCAATGAAGAGGGGCTGGTGATCATGGTCAAGGCCTACGACGCGATGGGAATGAATGCGCTGCGCGACGATGCGGAACGGGTGATGAAAAAGAACTTTCCCGATAGCGTTTATCTGAAGGGCGGTCCGCGCAAGGATGTGCCCTGGTGGCAGATTTGGAATTACTGACCGGCATGCCCGCGTTCAGCGGGCGAAACGTCTGACTGCCGTCATCAGTTCCGCAATGCTCTTTTCGCCATGGCCGGCCTTGACCGCGGTGGCAACGCAACCTCGCGTGTGATCTTCCAGCAGTTGTAATCCAACGGCATCCAGCGCTGACTGGATTGCAGCGACCTGGGTCAACACATCCACGCAATAACGATCTTCCTCGATCATCTGTGCGATGCCGCGCACCTGGCCTTCAATCCGTTTCAGCCTTTTCAGTAATGCCTTCTTGTGCGGCTGCACGACGTAGTGCTCATCATCAACCGGCGACGCGCAGTGGGGTTCAGGCGACGTCATAGCCGGCATCGCTGATCGCGGTTTTGATGGTCGGCAGATTGAGCTTGCCGGCGTCGTAGGTCACTGTGGCTTGCCCCGGGTTGAGTGTGACCTCGGCGCTGCTGATGCCGTCCAGGCTACCCAGTACGCGTTTGACGCTGGCCACGCAGCCCATGCAGGTCATGCCGGCGACGGAAATGGTTGTAGTTTCCATTCTATATCTCCTTGTTTTTAATAATAAACACTACCGCTTGCCGTGCTGTGGCCGCCAGCGTTTGAGTAGCAGCGAATTACTCACTACCGAGACCGAACTCATCGCCATCGCGGCGCCGGCAATCACCGGATTGAGCAGGCCCGCAGCGGCCAGCGGGATGCCCAGTACGTTGTAGAAAAATGCGAAAAACAGGTTCTGCTTGATCTTGCGAAAGGTGTCCCGCGACAGCCGCACCGCATCCACAGCGCTGAGCAGGTCGCTGCGCATCAGTGTGACGTCCGCGGCATGCAACGCGATATCGGAGCCGGCACCGATGGCAAAGCTGACCTGGGCTGCTGCGAGCGCAGGTGCATCGTTGATGCCGTCACCGATCATGCCGACGCGGCGGCCCTGTTGCTGCAGGCTGTTGACAATACGGGCTTTGTCACGCGGCAGCAGGTCGGCTTCGAAGCGGTGGATTCCTGCTTGTTTTGCGATGTGTTCTGCAGTACGCCGGTTGTCGCCGGTGAGCATGATGATTTCGATGCCCAGCGCCTGCAGAGCGGCCACGGCTTCCGCCGAAGTGGGGCGCAGCGGATCGGTAATCGCTATCAGTCCAAGGGCGATACCGTCGTGGGCCACTGCAATAACTGTCTTGCCTTGATCCTGCAGTCGGGCAACTGTGGAATCGCGCAATGTGACGCCTTCGGCAGCGATGAATTGCGGCGAACCGAGGAGGGCGACTTTGCCTTCGAGTAGTCCTTGCACGCCTTTGCCCGGCACTGCAGTGAAATCGCTGACCGGTACCGGACTGATGCCGCGGCTATGTGCATGTTCAAGAACGGCGCGCGCCAGAGGATGTTCGGAACCGGCTTCCAGTGCGGCAGCGACACCCAGCAGGACATTGTCAGTGCTGCTCCCGAAGACCTCGCAATCCGTGACTGCGGGTTTGCCCTGGGTCAGGGTGCCGGTTTTGTCGACCACGAGTGTGTCGATATGGCCGGCGAGTTCGAGGGCTTCGGCATTTTTGATCAACACGCCGGCGCGTGCACCGGCCCCGCTGCCGACAATGATTGCAGTCGGCGTTGCCAGCCCCAGAGCGCAGGGGCAAGCGATTACCAGCACGGCCACTGACGGTACCAATGCGTCAGCGAATGAGCCGCTGTACCACCACCAGCCGGCAAATGTCAGGGTTGCAATGACAACGACGACAGGTACGAACACGCCGGCAATGACGTCAGCGAGGCGCTGGATCGGCGCTTTCGATCCCTGGGCTTCTTCCACCAGCTTGATGATCCCCGCGAGTGCGGTGTCGGCGCCGATGCCGGTGGCGTTGCAGCGCAGCAGTCCCTGCGCGTTGATAGTGGCGGCGTATACCGGACAGCCGGCGTTTTTGCTCACCGGCAGGCTTTCGCCGGTCAGCAGCGATTCATCGATACTTGAGCTGCCGTCGATGACAAGGCCGTCCACCGGCACCGCGTCGCCTGGGCGCACGATGAAAGTCTCGCCCACGCGCAATTGCGCGACCGGGATTTCGCGAACCTCGTCGTTACGTTCAACGCGTGCGGTCTGCGGTTGCAACCGCATCAGTTCTTCAATCGCGGCAGAGGCGCGGGCTCGGGCGCGTGATTCGAGCAACTTGCCGAGAAATACCAGCGTAATGATGCTGACTGCCGCTTCGAAATAGAGGTGGCCCTCCAGTCCTGCGAGCACGACCGCAGCGCTGAAGAAATACGCCATGCTGGTGCCGAGCGCTATCAGTACGTCCATATTCGCACCGCCGCCACGCAGTGCATGATATGCGCCGATGTAAAAGCGGCTCCCGATCCAGAATTGCACCGGCGTCGCGATTAGCAACTGCGCCAGCGGCGGAAACCAGGATGCGTGGTGGACCCCCGTCAGCATGTAAAGCATCAGGGCCACAAAGGGCAGCGTCAGCATTGCGGAAATCGTGAACAGGCGCAGATCACGCTGATAATCCGCCAGACGTTCCGCTTTGCGCTCGGCGTCACTGTTATCCGTCGGCTCATGCGCGTCATAGCCGGCTTTGCGAATGGCGGCGATCAGATCGGCGGGGGCGAGCGTTCCGGCCGGGTATTGGATGTGCGCTTTTTCAGTGGCGAAATTCACTGAGGCATGTACGTCCGGCAAGCGATTGAGTATTTTTTCGATGCGCGTGGCGCAGGCGGCGCAGGTCATGCCGCTGACCGGCAGATCAATCGTGGCTTCTTTGGGCGAGGCGGATGTTGTTGAATGCACCATAAATTTAATATACCCCTATAGGGTATATGAGGCAAGGGTGCGGGATTGTGAAAATAAATTAATAAAAACAATAATTTGCATGAATAAAAAAGGCGTCCGGTTTGGACGCCTTTTTACCGGGCGAACAACTTCAGCCAGCGGTGAGTGCGCCGTTGACGACCCGTACCTTGCTGCCGGGTTGAAAGGCAGGCTGCGAATCAAAGGAGAACGTCTGCGTGGTACCGTCTTCCATTTTCACGATCACGTCGTAGCGCGTCGATGATTTCGCGTTTTTTTCGATCTGGTGTCCGGCATAGGCGCCGCCGGCCACGCCGGCCACCGTGGCGATCTTCTTGCCGGTGCCGCCACCGACCTGATTGCCGAGCAGTCCGCCAACGACACCGCCGGCAACGGCTCCGAGGCCTGAGCCTTCGCCCTGTTGTGAAATGGCGTTTACGCTGGAGACCACGCCACAACTGGTGCAGACCGGCGCAGCCGCCTTTACCGGTTCCTGTGATGCGACTGCAGGCTGGGACGGGGCTTGGGCAGTGTTTTGGCTGGAATTTTTAGCCGCCGTTTTCTGCTTCGGTGCAGGTGATTCAGTTTTGAAGGTCTTGCTCTCTTCAGCCGCAGATTTTGATGCAGCCGTTTCCAGTGTTGATTCCTTGCCTTTGGAAAACGAGTTGGAGATCAGCCCGGTCATGACACCGACACCGACGATGCTGAACAGAATCACGGAGATCGCGGCAAGTGCGATCAGCGGATTGATTTTTTTAGTTTCCTGCATGGTGACGCTCCTCTCTTCAAATGAAGATGCGCCATCCTAACTGTTGGCGGGTTTCAGCCGTATGAATAATGTCACACGGTTACAAAGCGTTACACGCCGGTGTGCGGCATTTCACGGGGAATTCCGCAATTGAGCGCTTATCCGCTTAATTCTTCACGGTTTCCGAATTGGGAGAGTGCTTCGGGATTGGCCAGGGCTTCGAGGTTTTTGACAGGCTGGCTGTGAACGATGTTGCGTACCGCAAGTTCGACGATCTTGCCGCTCTTGGTGCGCGGAATGTCGCTGACTTGCACAACCGCTGCAGGCACATGGCGCGGCGTGGTGTTGTCGCGGATCTGCCGCTTGATCTTGTCGGAGAGTTCGCCGTCCAGAGTGAGGCCATCGCGCAGCCGCACGAAGAGGACAACGCGGACGTCATTGGGTTGCTGTGGCGGCCAGTCCTGGCCGATGGCCAGGCTTTCGACGACTTCGTCCAGCCGTTCAACCTGACGATAGATTTCAGCGGTGCCGATACGCACGCCGCCGGGGTTGAGTACGGCGTCCGAGCGACCGAAGATCATCAGGCCGTCATGTTCCGTAAGTTCGACGTAGTCGCCGTGGTGCCAGATGCCGGGATAACGTTCGAAATAGGCGGCGCGATATTTTCTGCCGTCCGTGTCGTTCCAGAAACCTAAAGGCATCGACGGGAAGGGGGCGGTGCATACCAGTTCGCCTTTTTCGCCGCGTACTGGTCGGCCATCGTCATTCCAGACTTCAATTTTCATACCGAGGCCGCGGCATTGCAGTTCGCCGCGCCAGACCGGCAGCGTCGGGCATCCCAGCGCGAAGCAGGAAATGATGTCGGTGCCGCCCGAGATGGATGCGAGTTGCAGGTCAGCCTTGATGCTGCGGTATACGTAATCAAAACTTTCTGGTACCAGCGGTGATCCGGTGGAGAGCAGGACACGCAGCGACGACAGATCGTGGGTCTTGCCCGGTTCCATACGCAGCTTCGCCAGCGCATCGATGTATTTGGCGGAGGTGCCGAATACCGTCATTTTTTCTTCGGCGGCGTAATCCCATAGCACGCTGCCCTTGGACACAAAAGGCGAGCCGTCATAAAGCATCAATGTGGCGCCGGCGGCCAGTCCGGACACCAGCCAGTTCCACATCATCCAGCCGCAGGTGGTGAAATAAAACACCCGGTCACCGGGCTTGATGTCGGTGTGCAGTACATGTTCTTTCAGGTGTTGCAGTAGCGTGCCGCCGGCGCCGTGAACAATGCATTTCGGCACACCGGTGGTGCCGGATGAATACATGATGAACAGCGGGTGGTCGAAAGGCAGTTGCGCGAATTCCAGTGGACGCGCTTTGAACGGTGCAATGAAATCATGCACGCTGACGGCGTTCGGCAGTCCCGAGAGATCGGGGGTGCCGCAGCTATATGGGACGACGACCAGTTTTTCGACGCTCGGCAGTTGCGCCATGATCTCGCGCAGGCGCGGCAGGTTGTCGATGGTGTTGCGGTTATAGAAGTAGCCGTCGGCAGCAAAAAGAATGCGCGGCGCGATTTGGCCGAAGCGGTCAACTACCCCTTGTACGCCGAAATCGGGCGAGCACGACGACCAGACGGCCCCGAGGCTGGATGCCGCAAGCATGGCGATGACCGTTCCGGGCAGATTGGGCATGTAACCGGCGATACGGTCTCCGGGTTTGATACCGGCGGCACGCATCGCCTGTGCCATGCGCGACACTTCATGCCGCAATTCGCTGAAGCTGATCCGGCTTTTGATCCGGTTTTCGCCGCGGAACACGATTGCGGTTTCATCGCCATCGCGCCGAAGCAGGTTCTCGGCGTAATTCAGGCGGGCGTCAGGAAACCAGCGCGCGCCGGGCATTAGCTGCGGATTTACCAGGACAAGCTTTCCGCTTCGGCTGCTGATGACGCCGCAGAAATCCCACACGGCCTGCCAGAAGGCTTCAGGCTGCTGAATCGACCATTCGTATAGCCCGGTGTAATGGCCCAGTGCAGGGCCGCCGTTTTGCGCGATGTGGCGCATGAATGCGGTCAGATTGGCGGATTCAATCTGTCGCGAACTCGGTTGCCACAGCGCTTGATTCAAAACAGCTCCTTCGACTTCTTTCCGGTGACGCTTCCGAGCGACGGATTATTCCGGACGCATATGCGGGAACAGTATGACGTCGCGGATCGACGGGCTGTCGGTCAGCAGCATCACCAAGCGGTCGATGCCAATGCCGGCGCCGCCGGTCGGGGGCAGGCCGTATTCCAGTGCGCGGATGTAATCGGCGTCGTAGTGCATGGCTTCATGGTCGCCGGCTTCCTTCTGCTTGACCTGCTCGAGGAAACGCGCGGCCTGATCTTCCGGGTCATTCAGTTCCGAGAAGCCGTTGGCGATTTCACGACCGGCGATGAACAGCTCAAAGCGTTCAGTGATCTCCGGATTGGCGTCGCTGCGGCGCGCCAGCGGCGAGACTTCCGCCGGGTAATCGATGATATAGGTCGGATCGAACAGTTGTGATTCCGCGGTGGCTTCGAACAGCGTCAGTTGCAGGCCGCCGAGGCCGTCGCTTTCGCGGAACGCGACTTTCATCGCATTGAGCCGGTTGACGATGCGGTTCCGGTCATTGAGTTCTTCGTCGGTGATGTCCGGACGATATTTGCGGATCGCGCCGGTGATGGTCAGACGTTCGAAAGGTTTGGCGAAGTCGATAGTCTTACCCTGATAGTTGACCAACGCATTGCCGGTGACCTGTTCCGCGGCGCGGCGCATCATGCCTTCGATAAAGGTCATCAGCTGCTCGTAGCGCCAGTATGCGGCGTAAAACTCGAGCATGGTGAATTCCGGATTGTGCCGGGTCGACATGCCTTCATTGCGGAAGTTGCGATTGACCTCGAAGACCTTCTCCAGACCTCCGACCACCAGCCGTTTCAGATACAGCTCCGGCGCGATACGCAGGAAGAGTTGCATGTCGAGCGCATTGTGGTGGGTGACGAAGGGGCGGGCTGCTGCCCCGCCGGGGATCGGGTGCATCATCGGCGTCTCGACTTCGAGGAAGCCGTCGTCGATCAGCGTGCTGCGCACCGACTGGATGATCTGCGAGCGGCGGGCGAACACCGCACGGGTATCTTCGTTGACGATCAGGTCGACGTAGCGCTGGCGGTATTTCATTTCCTGGTCGGTCAGGCCGTGGAATTTTTCCGGCAGCGGGCGCAGGGATTTGGTCAGCAGGCGCAGGGTTTTCGCGCGCACCGTCAGCTCGCCTTTCTTGGTCTTGAACAGTGCGCCTTCGACGCTGATGATGTCGCCACTGTCGTAATGCTTGAAGGCTTCCATCACTTCTGCGCCGGTGTCGTCTACCGAGACATAAACCTGGATGCGGCCGCTCATGTCCTGAATCGTGGCGAAACTGGCCTTGCCCATCACGCGCTTGAGCATGATGCGGCCGGCAACGGCTACGTTCACTTCAGCGGCGGCGAGGGCTTCGGCTTCGGTTGTGCCGTGTTTGTCCTGCAGCGGCTGCGCCAGATCGCGACGCACGAAATCGTTGGGGAAGGCGACGCCCGCAGCGCGGATTGCATCGAGCTTCTTGCGGCGCTCGGCAACGAGTTTTTCGTCGCTCTGTGCGGCTTCCGCTGGATCAGGATTCGGGTTGTCGATGCCGCTGCTGGTTTTGTCGGTCATGATTAAAGTCCTGATTTGAGGCTGGCGGTAATGAATACGTCGAGGTCGCCGTCGAGAACGCCCTGGGTGTTGCCGATTTCAACGTTGGTGCGCAGATCCTTGATGCGTGACTGGTCGAGTACGTAGGAGCGGATCTGGTGTCCCCAACCGATGTCGGTCTTGGCGTCTTCCATGGCCTGCTTCTGCTCGTTGCGTTTGCGCAATTCCAGCTCAAAAAGCTTGGATTTGAGCATGGCATTGGCTTCGGCGCGGTTGCGGTGCTGTGAGCGATCGTTCTGGCACTGCACGACGATGCCGGTGGGGATGTGGGTGATCCGCACCGCCGAGTCGGTCTTGTTGATGTGCTGGCCGCCGGCACCGGATGCACGATAGGTGTCCACGCGCAGGTCGGCCGGGTTGATGTCGATTTCAATCGAATCATCGACCTCGGGATAGACAAATACGCTGGCAAACGAGGTGTGCCGGCGGTTGTTGGAGTCGAACGGGGACTTGCGAACGAGGCGATGGACGCCGGTTTCAGTGCGCAGGTGGCCGAAAGCATAGTCTCCGGAAATTTTCAGCGATGCGCTCTTGATGCCGGCGACGTCGCCTTCGGATTCTTCCAGCACCTCGACCTTGAACTTCTTTTTCTCACAGTAGCGCAGGTACATGCGCTCAAGGATCGAGGCCCAGTCCTGCGCTTCGGTGCCGCCGGAACCGGACTGGATGTCGAGAAAACAGTTGTTCGGGTCCATCTGCTGCGAGAACATGCGACGGAATTCCATGTCCTCGACGATGCCGGCGAGTTTTGCCGTATCCGACTCGACGGCGATCAGGGTGTCGTCATCGTTTTCGGCGCGGCCCATTTCCAGCAGCTCTTTCGCGTCAGTCAGTTCGCGATCAAGGTCGCGCAGGGTGACAACGATGTCTTCGAGGGTTTTGCGTTCGCGGCCGACTTCCTGGGCGCGTGCGGCGTCATTCCACAGCGCCGGATCTTCGCTGAGTTTTACGAGTTCTTCGAGACGGCGGGTCTTGGTATCGTAGTCAAAGATACCTCCGCAACCCCTCGGTACGCTCCTGGAGATCCTGCAGGCGATTGGCGATGGCGTTGAGGCGTTCGGCTTCCATGGGGGTTTCCGCAAAAAACGCCTATTTTACCGGAACGGCGGCACCGCCCCGGCCGGCTTGTCCATTACTGAATGATGCTGAGGTCAGTCAGAACCTCGCCCCGGCCCTGCGTGTCCTCGGGAGGCAGCAGCCCAAGCTCAATCATGCGCCGCAGATTGATACGGAAATTCTTCGTGGTGGACAACTTTTCTGCCCGGTCTGCGAACTCGGCGGCCGTCATTTGTCTGGCGCGCGGCGCAGCGATGAGAATGCGGTTGCTTGTCCCCGGGACTTGCAGTACATGAAGCTCGGGGAAGGTGGCCCGGTATGTGCGAACCATGGCCTCGTAAGACGGCCTGACAGCGGTGCTCCACAGATTGCCGACGACGATGCCGTCGTTGCGCACTGCACTATGCACCGCACCAAGGAATTCCTTAGTGGTCAGGTGCGTCGGCAGGGCATCCGCACCGAATGCGTCGAGAAAAACCGCGTCATAAGGTCTGCTTGTCTGTTCAATGAATTTCCGGCCGTCCATAACGTGTGCGCGCATGCGCGCATCTTCCCGAAAACCGAAGTGACTTTTCGCTACGGAGACTACCACTGGATTAATGTCGACCGCATCGATTTCGGCATCCGGATAGTGCTTTCTGAGAAATGTCGGCAGTGTCCCGCCACCAAGCCCGATGACCAGAAAGCGCTTCGGTTCTGTGCACAGTGCCAGTCCGGTCAAGGCGAAGGAGGGATACGAAAGTTCGAAGTGATCGGGGTCGCCGAGTTTCACCATGCTTTGCCTTGCACCGTACCTGCTGAACCGTAGCGCCCGGAGGCCGTTGCCCTCATCAGTAACAATGACAGGGCCGTAATCAGATTGGGTTTCGTAAAGAACAGTGTTGGCTGAACAGGCGAACTGCGTTGATGCAGTCAGTATTGCGATCGCCAGCATGGCCGAACGCAGCGCGTGACCGGCAGAGTTCGTTGTCATCATGATTTCTCCTTCAGGAATTTTTCTTGCGGAGCCTGAGCCGAATTTTTAATGGTTTTTTACCAGTCTATTGGATTTCCCCGGATTTTTCCTGCCGCGAAAAGTTTGTGTGCAGGCGGCTCAGGCGATTGGTTTCCACTGGTCGAGGATCAATTGCAGGGTGACTGCGCCGTTGTAATGGTT
>Ga0078894_10004447_pt1 | contig 10722 bp, 8 predicted proteins | sample LauGreSu1BDMLBSD_2_FD_67506 | JGI IMG/M metagenome (GOLD analysis project Ga0078894, IMG submission 67506) | Freshwater lake microbial communities from Lake Michigan, USA - Su13.BD.MLB.SD (version 4) (version 4) | ecosystem: Environmental > Aquatic > Freshwater > Lake | place: Lake Michigan, USA... | reverse complement strand
TAGTTGATGTTAGTCCATAATCAAATTCAATTTCTTTTTCAAAACCTAAGGCTTCAAGTTTTTGTGAATTCACTGAATATCTGAGATCATGCCCAGGTCTATCGGCAACATATGACTTCATACTTTCATCTAGACCCATTAAGCTAATTATTTCACTGGCAAGGTCATTGTTTGAAAAGTGAGAACCAGTTCCAATGTTATAGATTTCGCCAGGCTTGCCCTTGTCCAGTACCGTTTGAATTCCACGAGCATGATCTAACACATGGATCCACTCACGCACATTCTGGCCATCACCATAGATTGGCAATCTTTCACCAGAGTTTAGTTTGTTAACAAAGACTGGTATGACTTTTTCAGGAAATTGGTATTTTCCATAATTATTGCAACACCTAGTTATTCGAACATCTAGCCCATGAGTCACGAAATAACTGCGTGCTAGTAAATCCGAGGCAGCTTTACTTGCCGCATAAGGTGAATTAGGCAGAAGTGGGCAATTTTCATCAGCGGAACCCTCGAGTAGTGATCCATAGACTTCATCTGTTGATACATGAATAATGGTCTTAACCCCAGCGTTACGGGCAGCTTCAAGGACATTAAATGTACCAAGGACATTAGTTTGAATAAAAACCGATGCATCGTTAATAGAGCGATCTACATGAGATTCAGCAGCAAAGTGAAGAACATAGTCGTGGTTTTCCATAGAATTCTCAAGGAAAAGTAAATCGCATATATCACCTTCTATAACAGTTAACCTCGGATCGTCAGTAAACTCTTGGTAGTTTTTTGGGTTTGCTGCATATGTGAATTTGTCATAAATTGTCACAGCAGTCACTCCTGCAACCTCTTTGAATAGGTGCTCGATATAGTTTGAGCCAATAAAACCGGCTCCACCCGTGACGAAATATCGCATTCTGAAAGCCTACTGCAAGTTTTCTAGGGTTAAGAGTAGGCTCTGAACATGACTTGCTCTTCATTCATTTCAGAGTTCTCTCGGTGGGTTTCGTGAAGGGCATAGTTCTTGCTGGCGGACTTGGCACACGGCTTCGCCCACTTACGAAAGTTGCTAGCAAGCAATTGCTCCCAGTTTATGACAAGCCATTAATTTATTATCCTCTTTCTACTCTGATGCTGGCAAATATTAAAGAGATTTTAATAATTGCAGTACCTGGCCAGATTGAAAGATTTAAGGAATTATTGGGTGGAGGGCAAGAGTTTGGACTCCAGATTGACTACAAAATTCAAGAGAAACCAGCCGGTATTGCAGAAAGTTTGATTTTGGCTGAGGAATTCTTGGGAGGTTCAAAATCTGCATTAGTCCTTGGGGATAATCTGTTTCACGGTCCTGGGCTTGGTCGCAGACTAGAAGCATTCAATAGTGTGAAGGGTGCTCAAATTTTTGGGTATCACGTTCAAGATCCAAGTCCATATGGCGTTGCAACCATTGACCAAAATGGAGTTGTAATCGCTTTGAATGAAAAACCCAAGAATTCGCCATCAAAAATAGCGATTCCAGGACTCTATTTCTTTGATGAAACTGCACCTCGTCGTGCTCGAGAACTAAATCCAAGCGCTCGAGGTGAGTTAGAGATTCTCGATGTATTAAAGTCGTATTTATCCGATGCCGCACTCAATCTTGAAATGCTTCCTCGAGGAACAGCATGGTTTGATTCTGGAACTTTCGATGATTTACTTGAAGCAGGAACTTACGTCAAGTTAATGCAAGAGCGCACAGGTGAACGTGTCGGGGACCCTTTAGAAATTGCGAAATATCGGGGGTGGGTAAATTGATCCCCTTCAACTTGCCTTATGTACCTGAAATCTCGAAACAATATGTTCTAGAAGCGTTAGGAAGTAATCATCAACAAGGTGATGGACCTTTCACCGCCAAAGCTTCAAAATTGATTTCGGATTTAGTAGGTGGAGGGCATGTTCTCCTAACACCTTCTTGTACTCATGCACTTGAGATGGCAAGCATGCTTGCCAATCTTGGCCCAGGAGACGAAGTTATTTTGCCTTCTTACACTTTCACCTCCGCAGCTACCGCGATATCGAAGTTTGGAGCAACGCCAGTTTTTGTAGATATCGAGATGGAAACCAAAGGAATTGATGTCAATCAGGTTCGTGAAGCCATTACACCCAGAACCAAGGCGATTTCGTGGGTCAACTACGCCGGCGTAGCCCCTGACATCGAAGGACTTCAAGCGCTCGCCAAAGAATTTGGTCTGCTGTTGATCGAAGATAATGCGCATGGCCTTGGTGGCGCACATAAGGGCAAACCTTTGGGTAGCTTCGGGGATTTTGCAACTCAAAGTTTTCATGCCACAAAAAACATTCAATGTGGAGAAGGTGGTGCGCTCATAATCAATAATCCAAGTTACATTGAAAGGGCAGAGATTGTTCGCGAGAAAGGGACCGACCGTTCAAAATTTATCCGAGGTGAGCGCCAAAAATATCAGTGGGTTGATCAAGGTAGCAGTTATTTGTTGGCCGAAGTTTTAGCAGCTCTACTCATAGGGCAGTTGGAAAATTACAATGAAATTCAGATGAGTAGGCTAAGAATATGGCAAAGATATTTTGATAAAATTTCAATATCAGGAGATGAAATATTCACAGCTCTCCCCAGCATTTCTAGTGATGAGATTAATCTGGCGCATATGTTTTATGTGACTCTTCCAGAATTGAATGTACGTGAGCGAGTGAGAATTCAATTACTAGAATCTGGTATAACTTCAACTTCGCATTACTTTCCACTCGGAAATTCTTTGGCAGGCAAAAAATTAGGTCGATCACATGGTGAAACAAGTAATTCATTAAGATTTAGTGAAACAATTCTTCGACTACCTTTGTATCGAGGCTTGCAAGATGAACAAATCGAATGGGTACTTCAAGTACTTTTCGGCGGCCTACGCACGTAATTTTGGACAACAATGTGATACTGGCTTAAAACTTTAGCTTTCCAACTTAACTAAATTTTCTTTTTCTAAACCTTTGATTTGATTCCCAAGTTTTCGTTTAAAAGCGATTGGCAATGATGTATTTGAAGTTGCCACTTAAGGAAGTTATGAAAAATCATAAAGTTTGATTAATGCTTTTTAACTGAAAAAGTCCAATATGGTTCAATGTCTGAAAACTTCAAGGTAGAAACATCAAAATCGGCGGCACGTAGCATTTCTGTTATATCAACCTTACTGAAACGTTGTTCAAGCGTCGTACCGAAACGATCGAGTGCATCATTTGCAAGCATCACAAAGGGCATATCCGCGTAGTGATGTAGTGGAATATTTGAATTGTTTATCCCAAACTTGCTTAGTACTTTAGAAAACCTTGCCAGTGGCCAGTAAACAACTGCGGCAATGGCTGAAGTAATAATTTGTTTAATTCTTTGTGGGAGACCAGAAATAACTTTGCGCACCACATTAACGACTTTGAAGATCAATTTGTAGAAAGTCGGTTTGTTCTCGAGGTTGTAATACAAATAGCAAAGAAAAACTCCCCCGGGCTTAATCCTGCGTGAAACATCTTTGATTGCCAGACCTGTGTCAGGAATATGATGCAAAACGCCAAGTGACATCGCTAGGTCCAATGATTCCAAAGGAATCGAGTTTGCACCCACAGTTTCTTGCAGCACTGAAATCTTTGCTTCACCCGCAAACTTATTTTTCAAGACGGTGCTTGCACCGTCACTTGGCTCTAGCGCATAGACTAGAGAAAAATATGGGGTTAACCTTGCAGCCCAACGACCACTTCCGGCGCCAAAATCGCCCGCAATAGATTCTTTAGGATCAAATTGCTTTAAATCAAGTGGGGTGCAGTAGGCCTGAAATTGGGCATCTAGGGCCTCAGATGTATCAGTTTCGCCATAATCAAAGGTTGCCCACTCATGACCAAAGGAATCAATGACTCCTTGGTCTAAGTTTTCATCTTTTTTGTGAGGGCTCACCATTACTCCTTTGGTTTCCAAAGCATGCCAATTAAACCAATGATAGAGGCATGTGTATTTAGATTTGATGAAACTGATGCCCTCTGCAATAGAATTAGCGACATGGCAAAGGTAGGAGTCACTGGTGGGGCTGGCTTTATTGGCTCAAATTTAACCAAGCGGCTAATTTCCGAGGGGCATGAGGTTGTCGTTTTCGACGACCTGTCCACAGGGCTAATCTCAAACGTCGATCAATCTAAATGCGTTTTTCACAATGCTTCGATCACTAACCCCGAGGCACTACACACCGCACTCAAGGATTGCGGAACAATCATTCATTTAGCAGCTAGAGGCTCAGTTCCTCGTTCCATCAAAAACCCTGTCGCCACACATGCTGTCAATGCAACAGGCACACTAAACATTTTAGAGGTAGCTCGATCAAGTGGTGCTCATGTGATTTTTTCTTCTTCTTCTTCTGTCTATGGTCGAAATATGCAACTCCCCAAAGATGAGTCAATGTGGCTCGGCCCAATGACTCCTTACGCTGCTAGCAAACTTGCGGCCGAAGGATACGTACAGGCATATGCCTCAGCATATAAAGTGCCAACGACTATATTGCGGTTCTTCAACGTTTTTGGTCCAAGCCAACGTCCCGACCATGAATATGCAGCAGTTCTGCCAAAATGGATTTGGCTTGCTATGCAAGGTAAACCAATTGATGTCTATGGGGATGGTACGGCTTCTCGTGATTTCACTTACGTTGATACGGTCATAGATATTGCAATGACGGCGATGGATGAGAAAGTGTTAACAGAAGGAGCCATGAATTTGGCCTATGGAAATAGAATCTTTCTCTGCGACACAATTGAATTGTTGAGAAAACACTTTCCAGAATTGAAGGTTAACTATGTCGCCGAGCGCTTGGGTGATGTTAAAGAATCACAAAATGCACCTGTTCTCCTTAAGCAACTCTTCCCTGAGGTACAACCCAAAGAGTTTGAAACTGCCCTGACCGAGACTATTGATTGGCTCAAAGAGTTTGGTCAAAGCGTTGCCAACGGTCCAGCGACTTCGGACTAGCCACCTCTTTTATGTGTGGAATAACCGGCGGGGTCGGAATTAGTGCCCCAAACAAAGGGCTCTTAGATGCTCAACTTAAATCAATCGAACATCGCGGCCCAGATGACACAGGGACCTATTTAAATCAAGGAATTAGCCTAGGAATGTGCCGGTTGGCCATTGTAGAAGTTGCTGCCGGGAGGCAGCCGGCCTTTGATGCTTCCGAAGAGATTCGAATTGTCTGGAACGGCGAAATCTATAATTATAGAGAGCTGCGCTCCGAGTTAGAACAACGCGGTGTGCATTGCAGGGATTCCAGCGAATCAGAAGTTGTCATTAATCTTTACCTAGAATTTGGTTTAGATTTCATCGACAAACTCAATGGAATGTTTGCCATCGCAATCCATGATTCACGCGATAAATCTCTTCACTTGATTCGTGACCGGATGGGCAAGAAACCATTATGGATCTCACATCTAAATGATGGAACGTTGTTTTTTGCATCTGAAGTTCGCGCCTTAATGTTGGCACGTCCAGATCGCACGCTTCGAACAGATATGGTTGCCGAGGTTATGCAATATGGCTACATAAATGCCCCACTTTCAGCCTTCAATGAGATTAGACAAGTGCCACCTGCTTCAGTTCTCACCTGGCATGAAGGCAAGACGTTTATCAAAAAGTACTGGGAGCCGGATTTTGATACCAAAGTTCAGATCTCTTACGAAGATGCCCTGGAAGTAACAAAAAAACTAATTGAAGAATCAGTCTCACGACGATTGATATCTGAGCGCCCTCTTGGATCATTTTTGAGTGGAGGCTACGACTCAACAATAGTCACTGCCTGCATGGCAAAGTTAATGAGCAAAAAGGTTCAAACCTACTCGATTGGTTTCGATAGCGCACAATTTAATGAGGCCGACCACGCAAAGCAGGTTGCCAATTACCTGGGTACTAACCACCATGAGGAAATTCTTAGCCCAGATCCTGCATTGGTTGTTGAAAAAATCTCGCAGGTACTTGACCAACCTTTTGCCGACTCTTCAATTGTGCCTACATATCTATTGGCCAAGTTCGCACGTGAAAATCTGATAGTTGCACTTGGAGGTGATGGTGGAGACGAAGTATTTGGTGGCTACGACCGTTATTTAGCAGCACCCGTGATGCAAAAACTCAATCCTTTTCTAGGTCTTGTTCGATCAGGGTTAAAGATTGCTGGGCAACAATCCTTTGGAAATACTCGAAAGATAAATCGAGTTGGTTCACAGCTATCTTCAAAGGCTTCACTTGCAGCTAGGTATAGTTCGATTTTATCTTTAGCTCAGCCTGATGAATTATCAACTCTCCTTAATCCGAATTTCCAAACCAAAGCGGCAGAAGTTGCCAACCTAAACCAATTTGCTAAGGGAAATCTCTCATCCTTTGATCGCATGATTCGGTCTGACTTGGGCGCGTATTTGCCAGGGGACTTGCTTGTAAAAGTTGACATAGCAACTATGGCAAATAGCCTTGAACTTAGATCGCCGATGCTAGACGTCAATGTGGTCGAATGGGGCCTATCTCTACCACGTAAGTACAAAATCAATGGTTTCGAAACAAAACATATTCTGAAGGATGTGGCACGTTCATTGGTCCCTGCAAACCTAATTGATCGTCCAAAAATGGGCTTTGGAATACCCCGAGCTGAATGGTTGCGCACTGGGATGAAAGAAATGGTTATAGATACGCTCACAGATACATCAGCGATGCAGAGGGGATGGTTTAATCAATCCGAAGTAACGAAATTGATTAATGCGCACATGGGTGGCCAAGACAAAGACAGTATTCTATGGCCGATCTTGATGCTGGAGCTTTGGGCTAGGACTTGGCTTGATTAGAAACAAGTTTTCTATAAAGTTCTTCGTGGTCATGCACTAACCGCTCAACACTAAAATTTGCCAGTGTAAATTCACTTGCATTTAAGCCAAGAGTATCTCTTAAATCCTTGTCACCTGCTAGCTTCTCAAGTGCATCAGCTATTTCTGTAATATCTAAGGCCGTAATTATTCCAGTCACGCCATTGGTTACAACATTTGCTACGGAGCCAACGTTCGTAGCAATTACTGGAAGGCCAGCCATACCCGCCTGAATCAAACTAAGAGGCGTACCTTCATTATCACTTGTTAGAAGCACAATATCAGCTGATGACAAAACCATTTCAATATTACTTTGCCACCCCAAAACCGTAACTGGCAAATTCTCCTTAATAATTCTTTCACGACACTTTTGTAGTAATTCTCCATCACCTGCCATAAAGAAATGTAGATCAATACCACGGTGTTTAATCTCACTCACTACATCAAGAAAACGGTCAGGTCTCTTTATTTGAGTTACTCTACCAATAAATCCGCACTGTAGTTTTCCAATTGATAGATTCAGAGACTCAATAGCGACAGACTTCTTAGGTAGAGTAGATAGTGTCAGCCCTGGAGGCATCAATTCAAACTTTTCTAGAGAGCCAACGCCTACACCGAGCAAATCTTGGCGCACACGGTCACCTACCGCAAGGAGCCTATGCGTGAAGTAAGCAAGCAATTTCTCAATTTTGATTACTAGCGTCGTTTTAAAAGTGCCGAAGTATCCACTTAATAAATGGCCATGGTATGTGTGAACTCGAATAGATTTTTGTAACGAAAGTATGGAAGCCATGCGACCTAAAACCCCTGCTTTTGCAGTGTGAGTATGAATTACATGAGGTTTGAAATTTCTGATTTCATTCATTAAGGCTATGAAAGCCCTTAAGTCCGCTCGAAAATTGACGCGCTTGCCGAATCCCTCGATTCGATGTGCGTTTACATCAGTAGCAATTTTCTCTAAATAATCTTCCTCATCCTGAGCGCAGAAACCTGTATACAAACGATGTTCAAATTCCTCCGAGTTGAGGCCTCGCATCAATCCCGAAATTTGAAGTGCGGGTCCCCCGATATTCATTCGGGAAATGATTCGCATCACCCGAATAGGCTTTTGATCATAAGCTGAGACCACCATGTAATCTTCCTGCAAAAGGCCATGCAAAACCCAGTTAACATCCCATAAGTTACAGAATAAATTATTTTTTGGCACCTAACAAAGCCGATTTTGCCGAGAAAACACATGGCTCTGGCTAAGATTCCATCTATGGGCACCCCAAGAACTCAAACTCTCGCAATCATTGGCCAGGGCTACGTAGGACTCCCATTAGCTATGGCGGCGGTTGATGCTGGGTGGAATGTTATTGGCGTGGATGTGATTGAAGCAAAAGTTGGGGAAATTAATTTAGGCTTGAGTCCGGTTGAAGACGTTTCAAATTCTCAACTGAAGTCAGCTATTGAGTCAGGCGCATATTTCGCTACAACTGATTTTTCAAGTGTTTCAAAAGCTTCAGTCATTACCATCTGTGTTCCGACACCATTAAACGACAAGCGAGAACCTGATCTATCATTGCTTCGAAGTGCGGCAACTGCAATCGCTCCCCATGTAATGAGTGAAACATTAGTAGTGAGTGAATCTACTTCATACCCTGGAACACTACGCGAGGTAATAATCCCCATTATAAATGGTCTTAAGCCTCATGGCGCTACTGGAATTTCCTTTGCAAGTGCTCCAGAACGAGTCAACCCAGGAGACCCAGTTTGGAATCAACGGAATACACCCCGCCTTGTCGGTGCAATTGACGAAGCTTCGCAAGAGAAGGCACTTACCTTTTATAATTCTATTTGTGACTCTGTAATCTCGGTATCAACTCCAGAAGTTGCTGAAGCTTCTAAACTCTTGGAAAACACCTTTAGATTAGTAAATATCGCTCTAGTCAATGAGTTTACTCAGTTGTGTTCCTCGAGTGGAATTAGTGTTCATGAAGTTATTGATGCTGCTGCCACCAAACCGTATGGATTCTTTAAATTTATACCCGGCGTAGGGGTGGGGGGGCACTGCATACCTGTTGACCCTCTTTACTTAACCTGGTGGGGGCGGCAGAAAAATTCTCCTGCAAGTATTGTGGAGATTTCAGACTCAATTAATTACAAAATGCCTCAGTATGTTGCTAAGTGTGCGCTTAAGTTGATCGAGCCAGCTGCTGAAAAACCCAAAGTTCTCATATTGGGTGTTGCATATAAACCTGGCGTTGCTGATGTTCGTGAAACTCCAGCTTCTGAGTTGCGTAGAAAGTTGATTGAATTAGGTGCCGAAGTGGCATGGCATGACCCACTTGTTGAGTATTGGGAGAATACAAAATGCGTCAGCAATGATTGGGATTGTGACATTGCAATTGTGGTCACAATGCAGCCCGGAATAGAGATTGACTCCCTTCTAGGTAAAGGTTCTAAAATCCTAGATTGCACAAACACCTTTCGAGGCAAAAATGGAGTCAACTTTTTGTAGAGTTGCTCCTAAGGTCTTGGACGATGTCCAGAATTATGGTGTCTAGATTTCGTGTTGGCTGCCAACCTACTAAAGAGCGAATTAGGTCAAGATTCGGTACACGCCGTGCCATATCCTCAAAATCCCTGCCGTAGACTTCTTCGTATGGCAGATAAACAATTTTACTGTTGGAATTTGTAATTGAAATTATTTTCTGCGCCAAGTCAAACATAGATATCTCTTGATTGTTTCCAATATTTATAGTTTTTCCAACAGTTTCAGGTGAGAAAGCAACTAACATGACTGCATCAACCACATCCATAACATGTGCAAAACAACGTGTCTGGCTCCCATCACCATAAATACTAATTGGCTCATCGTCTAGTGCAGATTTTACAAACCTTGGAACAACCATTCCATAAGATCCCAATTGACGAGGGCCAACTGTATTGAAGAACCTCACAATTCTTGTTTCCAATTGATGTTCTACAAAATATGCATAAGCAAGCGACTCATCTATCGCCTTAGCTTCACTGTATGACCATCTCAAAATCGATGGGCTGCCAATCACTCTGTCATCTGTCTCTTTAAGGGAATCAGAGGTGTTCTTTCCATAAACCTCGCTGCTGCTAGTAAGGAATACAGGGAGGCTGTATTTCAAAGCTACTTTAAGGATGTTCTCTGTTCCTTGGATATTGGTGACCATGCTCGCAATTGGCTTTTTGACAATATTGAAAACCCCTACCGCGGCAGCCAAATGGAAGATGTAGTCACTTTCACTCACCACAGCATCTAGAAATTTCTCGTCCAAAATAGATTGTTTGTGAATGGTCAGTCTCTTATCGTTAGCCACACCAGATATATTTGAAAGCAAGCCTGTGCTCTCATTATCAATGATGACAACCTCATTATCATCTTCTAAAAGGCGTGCTGCCAAATGCGAGCCTATGAATCCTAGGCCCCCAGTAATCAATATACGCATGAATGAATCATACCCTTAAGCCTGTCGGCATTGATTCACATCTATCACCAATTATGCTCAAGGCTATGTTGCAAATCAAGCAGGTAATTTCAATCCACAAGCTAAAGAAAATCGGCAGTTCAGCTGTACTCGTAGCCGCGATAATTTGGGGCCTAAGAGTAATAGTTATTGAAGGCTTTGTTCTATCTTCACCGAGAAATTGGGCGGGGGATTTCACCTCTGCTTTTTATGATGAAATCTACTGGAAAGATGATGGATATATGTATGGCCCTGTATTCACGATCGTTAAATCGATCTCAAATCAATTCCCTAATCTATTTCGAGTAGAAATGTTCGCTGCAAGTAATGTTCTAGTATTTATTGCAACTCTCCTAATTTTGTGGAAGGT
>Ga0078894_10004444_pt1 | contig 10726 bp, 7 predicted proteins | sample LauGreSu1BDMLBSD_2_FD_67506 | JGI IMG/M metagenome (GOLD analysis project Ga0078894, IMG submission 67506) | Freshwater lake microbial communities from Lake Michigan, USA - Su13.BD.MLB.SD (version 4) (version 4) | ecosystem: Environmental > Aquatic > Freshwater > Lake | place: Lake Michigan, USA... | reverse complement strand
GCCGATGAAGCCGGCGGCGCCGGTGACGAGAACAGTCATGAGACGGGGTCAACCAATCATGTTATGCACATTTTGCATACGGAAAAACAGGCAACAGGGCCTGTCATGGCTGCGCTCAGGTTGAGCCTGCAGCCAGCCAGGGCAGGAGCACGCTCAACTGCCTCAGACCTTGATTCACTCTCCCACAGGCTGGATCGACAGGGGATCAGCAAGAGCCATCAGGCCCCTCGCAGCTCCTGCAGCAGACGCAACTGACCCGGCAGGGGATTGGTGCCCGGATGGGCCTGCTGCAGGTAGTCGAGTGCCTGCTGCGGCTTGAGGCGATGCTGCTGCACCAGCCAGCCAAGGCATACCAGCGGAGAACGCTCCATCGCCGCCAAGCAATGCACAAACACCGGCCCGGCCTGGCGCAGGGCAGCCAGCGTCTCCAGCGCCTCTAACAGCTCCGCCAGCTGGGGGGGACGACCGCTGCGGTGATCGGGAAGCACCAGGCGAGCACAGGCGAATCGCTCATCAAGGCCCGCTGGAGGGGGCGCATCCTCAAGGCTGCAGAGGCTCAGAACCCCCTTCACTCCATCCCGCTCCAGACGATCCAGGTGGCGCTCAGCCCGCGGCGCTGGTCCCACCGCCAGCTCATCCACCAGAACCCAGCTGATCCGGAAGCGGCTCTGCCCCTCAGCGGTCATCAGTTGTTGTTGTTGAGCAGCTGGATCAGGGCGAAGATGTTGGCCATGCTGGTGAGTGGCGCACCAACGGCCGTGAGAGCATCGCTGGCAACAGCGATGCCACTGCGGTTCACCAGCACCGTATCGCCTTCGCGCAGGGGGGGATTCTTGCCATTGCTGGCACCCTGACTGAGGTTCAGCGAGAAGCGCTCACGGGTGGCCGAGCCATTGCGATTGATCCTCACCAGCTCGACGCTGCTCTTGTTGGCCCTCCAGCTCTTGGCCCCCCCCGCCGCCATCACCGCCTGCACCAGAGGCGTGTTGGCCTGAAGCTGCACTGGACCAGGCCGCTCCACCTCCCCCACCACATTCACCGTGATCTGCTTGGGAGAGAGGTTGGCCGCTGCCAACTCAATCGATTCGGCCACGGGCTGCTCGGCACGACCGATGCGAATCGTGTCGCCGTCAAACAGGTAGGGATTCTGCAGTTGGTCGCCCCGCTGCAGCAAGGCCAGCAGATCCAGGTTGGCCTGCTTGAAGCTGGGAGCCTCACCGGGCAGACGCCGCTGCAGCGTGACTGCCCGCAGATCGGCATTGAGGGTGATGCCGCCGGCCTTCTGGATGGCGTCCACCACGGTGGGCAGTCCGCTGATCGCCGTGGTAGGGCCGCCTTCCGTCTGCGCCGTTTCACTCGTCGTGAGCGAATACAGGCCCGGCCGCTCCACTTCGCCCACCAGGGCCACCCGGATCGGCCGCGGCCGCACAACCTTGAGCAGCAGCGCCGGCCGCAGCAGCTGGGGCTTGTAGAGGCTGGTGATCCAGTAGGTGGCCTGGTTGAGGCTCAAGCCTGTGAGCCGAATGCTGCCCAGCAACGGCAGTGCAGCTGTGCCGTCGTTGAGGATCTCCAAGGTGCCGGAGAGTTCCGGGGCATCAAACAGCCTGAGATCGAGCTGATCGCCTGGGCCAAGCAGGTAGCTGTCGTCGGCCATGGCCGCCCGCGGCGCAGCTGGAGCGACCATCTCCTGACTGACAGGAGCCGCCGCCGCCGTTGGAGCCGCCAAAAGCAACGAAGCTGACAACAGGGTCAGGACTCGACGCTGAGAGAAGGACTTCACAGACTGGCCACACAGGCCGGGCGGGTACGGCGCCGTCACCATAAACTTCCAAAGCAATGAGAGACCATCCAGATTTGGAGGAGATGTCCACCCTGCTCCCCCGGTCTGCTGATCCATCTGCACCCGCCGCTGGCGACTCACGGCCCACAGCGGCAGATCCCATCAGCCAGCCGCTCAACGACGACGGCGCTCTCAATCTTCGTGAACTGTTGCGCGCCCTGCGCCGGCGCAAACGCCTTGTCGTTGTCACGGCCGCTGCAGTGCTGGTCGGCGCCGGGCTGTTCACCACCTATCAACGGATTTTCAAGCCTGTCTACAGCGGTGGCTTCCAACTCCTGATCTCAGACCCCGTCAGCGAAGACTCTTCCGGCGGTCACAGGCAGGAGCAGGCCAGTGGCAGCGCCTTCGAGATGCTGGCCCTCAACAGCACCCGTAGTGATCTGCCCACTTTGTTCGAGGTCTTGAAGAGCCCGATGCTGCTGCAACCGATCGCCCGGCAGTTTGGCGGCAGCCTGCCTGGCTCGATCGAAATCAACAGCGGTGGCAGCCAACGCGGTGGCAGCCAACGCAACGTGGCTCAAGGCGTTCTCACGGTGGGCGTCACTGGACGTGATCCTGAAAAGCTGCTGCGCCTACAGCAGGCCCTAGCCAAAGCCTACCTGGCTTACTCACTGAGCCAGCGCCAACAACGCCTTGCAGAAGGGCTGCGCTTCCTCGATCGCCAGTCACCGGCCCTGCAAGCCAAGACAGACAAGATTCAGTCTGAGCTGGCCACCTTCCGCCGGCGCCACAATCTGCTGGAGCCCAAGGAAGAGGGGCTGGCGCTCAAAACGCAGATCGCCACGCTGGAAGCGGATCGCCGCAGCCTCGAGGCTGACCGCAGCCGCCTGCAAACGGCAAGGGAGGGCATTCTCAGCGGTCAGCTCTCTGCCCGCGGCTTCCAGGAAGCGATCGGCTCAGGTGGTTCGAGCGAAGGAACCGGCGGAGGCATGGAGATCGCCGGACGAGGGCAGGGGCAGCTCGAGGAGCTCACCAAACTCGATCAACAGATCGCCGATGCGCGCAGCCGCTATGCCAGCAACTCGCCGATGCTGCTCGGCCTGGAAGCCCGTCGCCAAGCCCTGTTGCCGCTGCTGCGACGTGATCAACTCAACGCCGTGGATGCCGCCCTCAACCTCCATGCCGCCCGCATTCGCAACGCCCGCAACCAGCAGAGCCTGCTCGACGCCCAGTTCTTACGCCAGCCCGAACTGATCAAGGAGTACGACGGCCTGCAACAGCGGCTGCTCATCGCCCAGAACAACCTCACCGGCCTGACCCAGGCTCGCGAGAATTTCCAGCTTGAGATCGCGCAGCGCACCGAGCCCTGGTCAGTGATGGCTGATCCACGGGTCAATCCCACACCGGTGCTGCCCTCGCTACCGCGCAACCTCAGCCTGGGCCTGTTGCTCGGCCTAGCCGCCGGTGCCGGCGCCGGCCTGCTGCGCGACCGGCTCGATCACGTGTTCCACTCCCCGAGCGACGTAACGGAGGAATTGCACCAACCCCTGCTCGGCCACATCCCGCACGTGGCCTTCTTCAAGGGTGTCCGCGAGGACAAGCGCTTCCTGATCGAGGAGCTCGACCGTTCGGTGACAGACAGCACCGACTCCGGCCTCAGCGGCTACCAACGCTTCTTCTATCAGGAGGCCTTCCGCAACCTGTTCACCTCGCTGCGCTTCCTCAACTCCGGCCAGCCCCTGCGCTCGGTGGCCCTCACCAGCTCCATTCCCGCTGAAGGCAAGAGCCTGATCAACGTGCTGCTGGCCAAGACCCTCTGTGAAATGGGCCAGCGCGTGCTGCTGGTGGATGCCGACCTTCGCAAGCCGCAGATGCACCACCGCCTCGGCGTCAACAACCTCACGGGCCTCTCCAACCTGCTCACCGAGGACGATGTGCACTGGCCCGATGTGGTCCAGCCCGTGGCGGGCTACAACGGCTGGAGCGTGCTCACCGCTGGTCGCCGGCCTCCGGATCCCGCCCGCCTGCTCAGCTCCTCCCGCATGCACAGCCTGGTGCGTGAGCTGGCGGCCTCCGGCCAGTTCGATCTGATCATCTACGACACCCCACCCGTGCTGGGCCTGGCCGACGCAGCGTTGGTGGCGGAACACCTCGACGGTCTGATGCTGTTGGTGAGCCTGGATCGAGTCGACCGAGCCCTGCCCAAAGAGGCGATCGCCCGAATCCGCAGCTCCGGCGCTGCCCTACTTGGCCTGGTGACCAACGCCGTGAAGGAAGAGAAGAGCAGCTCCTCCGCCTATGGCTACGGCTATGGCCGCTACGGCTACGGCGGCTATGGCTATGGCGGCTATGGCTATGGCGGCTACGACCCGCGCACCACCTACGCCTACTACCAGGACGGCGACAAGCCTGCCGCGGCACCCAAGACAAACCGGTTCCGACAGTGGCGCGAGAAGCTGGTCAAGTGGATCGACGCATGAGGATCTTCAGCTCCACCCGCTGGCCGGGAGTCGCCCTTCTGGCTATGGCCTTGATGCCCCCAGCCAGTGGCGCTCAGCCGCATTTGCGGCCCAATGCCTTCGTCCAATCGACAGAGGGTCCAGCGGCCGTCGCCAGTCCGCTGCAATGGCAGAACCTGCCAGCCAGTCAGGCCGAGAGCCTCCAGTGGCGACCCGTTGATCCAGCTGCAGCCATGCAAGCCCAACACCTGCTCACCCAGGAAAGCCAGCAGCGCCAGCTTGCCGAAGCCGCAGCCGAACAACAGCGGCTCAAACTGGCCAGCGAACAACCCATTCGCGGTGGGCTCTATCAGGTCAAACGCGGTTCAACCTGGCTTCCCTCGATCAGCCAGCGGGTGCCCCAGGCCTACGGCAGCCCGTTTCTCAGTGTACAAAGCGGCTTCTATTTCTCCGATTGCGGCGTTAGCGGAGGTTACGTCTGCGGGGATGGTTCAAAAACCTGGCGCCAGGAAGTGGAAGGATCCAGTGAAAACGACTGGCCCACAAATATCGGCTTGGGTGATCCCGTCAAGGCGATCGGCATCGATCTCGGCATCACCATCTCCAGCCTGGCCACCACCCGCCCAGGCCAGAGCAGCGAGGGCACACCCTTTGGTAGTGGGCAAGGCATCAATCTGGCGATCAGTCGCAATCTCGATGCCAATACCGCCATCAAGATTGGTGCCTTCAATCTCTGGGAACTGGATGAGGTGCAATACGACGCGGGGCAGAGTGCCTATGGCGTGATCAGCAGCCGCTTCGACCTCAATCGCAACCCCGAAGACAACAACCACGACCTCTATCTCACCCTCGGACTGGCCAACGGTGTCTTCCGGCCATTGAATGTGATTCTTGCTGATCAGGAAGCCGAGTGCCAAGCCGAAGTGGCCAGGCAGGGACGCCGCAGCACCTACGACTACGGCGATTACTGCAACAAATGGGGGCTCGACTGGGGCAGCCCCTATCCGGTGGCCTCCGTGGCCTATATGCTCAATCCTCAGTTGAGCATGATTGCCGAATGGTGGGGCCGCAACCTCACGCTGGCCGCCAGCATTAAACCCTTCGAGAGCCTCAACTGGGTAATCACCCCTGGAGTCACCTCACTCATCCAGAACGCCGACTGGGATCCCGCCAACCCCGGTTACACCGAACGCGTGCGTTTCACACTCACCACCAGCATCGCCTTCTAACCCCAGTCCGATCCGTTCACGGCCGGCTCAGGCCGCTCGCTCCCGTTCAGCCCACAGCTGCTCCAGCCGCTGCCGGACTGCCGCCCCCACTGAGGCCGGGCCGTAACGCTCCGCCATCGCCTGAACCGCCTCAGCGGATGGCCGCCACGAGCCCGTCTGGCAGCGCCGCATCGCCAGTGCCGCATCGCCAACATCTGGCTGCGCCCATGCCAGACCCTGGGCTTCTGGATACTCGCCAGGCAGCACCGGCTTGAGGCTGGCCGGCACCAGCTGGGCCGTGGCCTGCGTGCAGAAATCAAGATTGCCGGAGTAGGCGGTGCTGACCACCGCCTTCCCCAGCAGCATCGCCTCAGCGATAGCGCGGCCGAATCCTTCGCAGCGATGCAGCGACACGAAGGCATCACAGGCTCGATAAAGATCCAGCAAGGCCGGCCGTGGCAGCGTCTGCTCGATCAGGTGGATACGCGGATCAGCGTTGGCTCGCTGACGCAGGCGGCGATAAGCCGGATGACGCATCTGACCCCGCATCACCTTCACCACCAATCCCACTTCCAGCCCACTTGCCTGAGGGAAGGCATCCTGGAACGCATCGAGCACAGCCCAGGGATTCTTGCGCTGTAGCGAGGAGCTGCAATCAAAGGCAAACACGAACAGATAGGCCGCCTCCGGTAATTGAAAATCCACACGGCTGAACCCCGAACTGGGCTCCACATCCACCACCATTGGCATCCACATCACCGGCACGGCAGCATCAGCTCGATAGGCCTGCACGGCGAATTCGCTGGAGGCCCAGATCTCATCCACCATCGAATAAGCCGCTGCCCAGTGCAAAGGCCAACGCCCGAATTCCCACGGCCAGGCGCCGATATTCACAGATCCTGGCAGCATCAATGGCAGCGTGTCTGTAAGACCAACCCGGGCTGTTTCAATCCCCGTCAAGCAGAACAGATTGAAGCGATAGGGCAGCTGATCACTGATCCGCCCACTCACCGTGCGATCGGCGCAGTCGATGGCACGGTCCGGGCTGACGTTATACACAGAACAAGGCACACCGGCCGCATCCAGCGCCTGCACCGCCATGCGCAGGTCTTCGCCGATCCCCAGCTGCCCCTCGGCATAGCCGATCACATTCACCCCGAACGGCCGTCCGGGCGCCACCGCCAGCCTGCTGGGCGCCACCGCCAGCTGGCGCATCCCAGAGCTGGATCCGCCACCCTCAACGCCCAATCGCGCCAGACGCCGCTCACACAGGAGGTCCCCCAGCTGAAACTGGCGTACCGCCGTGCCGAAGAACCAACGGCTCAACTGCTGATCCGGCACCTCACGCGCGGAGAGACGCCGCGCCGCCAGGGCCAGGCGCGGCACTTCGGCACCGCCTGACGGCACGCCATCGGGACGGCCTGCCGGCGGCTCATGCAGGAAATCGAGCTCCTCCTCCCGCAGCAGCGGGCGGAGCTGGTAAAGCTCCACAGCCTCCAGGACGAACCACCAGAACAGCCCCACCCGGCCCGCGAGCGTGTCTAAGTCAAAGCGGCGCTGCAGACGCGGCTGCTGAAACCAGATCGCATGCAGTAGCTGACTGATCGGCGGCTCCAGGCCTGCAGGCAGGCCCAGAGGTTTCAGGGTGGCTGCACTCAGCATTCCATCCGCGCGCAGCCGCTCGATCAGGGCGTCCCGCAGCACCACAGCCCCCAGATACTCCTCGGGCCCCTCCAGTAGCAGCCAGATCCAGATCTCCTCCCGATCGCCGGCGAAACGCTGGCGCAGATCAGGCCGCAGCTGCCAGACCAGCTGAGCCAGCGCCTCCAAACTGAAACGGGGCGCCACTGCCAGCTCCCGCAACACCTGCCATTCCAGGCGACGCTTCAGGCGCCGGGCCCGATCGGCGATCCACCGCTGCTGCGGCAGTGCCTCAGCCGCCCGCCCAAATGCCTGTTGCGCCTCATCCCAGGCGCCGCGCTCCTGCAGCAGCTCCGCCAGAGCGAACCAGTTCCAGCCAAGCGCTGGATCCAGCGCGCAACTTCGCCGCTGCAGGGCCAGGGCCAGATCAGCCTCGCCGAGCTGGGCCTGCGCCTTGCCGAGCAGGTGATGGGCGCAGCCGTGCTGCGGCCACTGCTGCACCACCACCGCCAGAGCCTCAGCAGCCTCCAGCCACTGGCCGGCCTTTAGCAGGAGTTCACCACGCTCATAGCGCTCCTGGGTGGACACCACGAATCAACCGCCGCTCAGGGCAGGCCGCAGCAGATCGCGGTACACCAGTGCGGCATCGCGGTACTCACCACAGGCTTCCAGTGTTTCCGCCAGCAGCTGCAGCAGCGCGGCATGCCTTGGATACACCGCACGCAGAGCCATCAGCAGTGTTTTCGCCTCCTCGTGACACCCGGACTCCGCCCAGAGGCGTGCATCCTCAATCCAATCCATCACCGGCACGTCATCCGGAGCCAGCCCCACCAGATCCGCGCGCAGCCGGGCGGCCTCCATCACATGACCAGCCTGCAGTTCTGCCAGGGCCAGATTGCCAAGGAGAGCCCTGAGAACAGTGGGATCGTCGACCAGCACCAGCCGACGCGCCCACGGCCGCAGCAGGCGCAGCGCCTCGACATGGTCGCCGCAGGCCAGCCATGCAGCACCCCCATTCACGGCCCAGCGGGGCTCTTCAGGGTCGAGCTGCAGAGCCTGCTGGTAGTGATCGAGGGCCGAGGCAAGGTCTCCCTGCAACAAATGCGTTTTCGCCAGCAGGCCCAACAGTTCCGATTCCGGACTAGGTAATTCCTGCTGCAGCTCCCGCAGCACCGCCTGAACCGATGCAGCGTTAGCGAGGCACAGCTCATCTCCGAGCGCCCGTAGATGGTCCTGCAGATCCTGAGGCAGGGATCCAGATCCCGCAGCAGCCACAGCATCGCCCTGCAGAGCATCAACCTCCTGGATCAGGGCGAGTCCGGCGGGATCGGGCGCCAATGGCTGTGGGCGCGTCCCCGTAGCCCGATCGCGCCGGGCCATCAGCAGCGCCATCGCCTGCCGATAGAAGGGCACCGCGAGGCTGAGTTCACCGCGCTGATTCAGCGCTTCCGCCATCGCGGCGCAGCGATCGGCCAATCGATCCAGAGCTGGGTCGGCCATCGCGGCAGCTTGTGTCGGCATGGCTGTTTTGTGGGTCGATGTTGTGCTCGACTGGTTCATGTTGAGTGCGTCAGGCGACCCCCAGCGGCGGCTCGACGCGTTCTGGGTTGTGCCATGCGCTCCTGCAGGACCGACTGATGAATCAGCACGGCCATCATCGCCTGCATGCCTCACACCCCTTCCCCGCCAGATCTCTCTGTGGTTCTCCCCTATGTCAAGGAGAACCACTGGTTGGTGGAGGCCATCCTCAGTCTTGAGGCTGCTGCGGCCGGCCTCCACTGGGAGCTGGTGGCCATCCACGACCGCTGCGGCGACCAGCCTGCGGGCGAACGGCTCCGCCGCCTCACCGCCCATTGGCCACCGGGCCGGCTGCAGCTGCTGCGCGGCGAGGGTCGGGGTGTCTCGGCCGCCCGCAATCTCGGCCTGCGCAGCGCCCAGGCCCCCTGGGTTGCCTTCCTCGATGCGGACGACCGCGCCCTGCCGCAACGGCTCGGAGCCCCCCTGGCGGCCCTGGCCGCCGAGCCCCAGCTCGCCCACGCCCACGGCGGCTGGCTACGCATCCACGCCGACGGTACGCCGATCACCGTTGTGGAGCCCTGGCGCGACGGCGCCGGTTTTGATGCCGTGGCCGCTCTCACCCACAAGGCCGTGCTGCCCAGCGCCTGGACCCTGCGCCGCGATGTGCTGCTGGCGCTGGGCGGCTTCGATGAAACCCTCGCCCACGCGGAAGACGTGGACCTGCTGCTGCGCCTGGCCGCCGCCGGCCACCGCGGCGCCTGGATCGAGCAGCCACTGGTGCGCTACCGCGTGCACGCCGGCGGGGCCAGTCGCAACCTCGCAGCGCAGATCGATGGGCTCTCCCAAGTTGTGAACCGCCATCTCCGGCCGTGGGACGCCACCCATCCCAACTGGGCCGCCGGCCTGCGCTACGGCACCCTCAGCTGGGGTGCCTGGAAGGCCTGGAGTGAAGGCGATTCCCAACTGGCCCTGCAGGTGCTGCGCCGCGCCGCTGCCCTCTGCCCGCTGCCGCTGGTGCGGCGGCCGGTGCACTTCCTCGAACACGTGGCCCGCAGCTGCCGGCGCGAGGGGCTGCCCTTCGCCCTCGAGGCCTTCCTCGCCAGCCCCTTCTGGCACGACACCCGCACCCTGCTGCTGCAGGCCCCCGCATGACCACCAGCCCAGACCCCTGGCACAGCCTCGAACAGGGCCGCCCCCGGCAGGCCCTGCAGCACTGGCGCGCCGAGATCCAGGCCGACGACGGCAGCATCGCTCGCCACCTGGAGGCCGCCGCCGCCGGCCTCGCTCACGACCCCCTGGCCCGCCTGCGCCGTCAGGCCCTCGCCCTGCTGCAGCAGCTAGCGGCCGGCGAACCGGGCGACACCGAAGTCCAGGCGCTCGGGATCCTGCTGCGCGGCTGGGGCGAGCTCTGCCTCAGCCATGCCCCCGGCCGCGCCCTGCAGCAGTTCGAGCGGGCCTGGGCCTGCGGGGCCGACGCCGCCTTGGAACAGCAGCTGGCCGATCTGTACGCCCGCCAGGGCATGGTCAGCGGCGCCCACGCCCTGGCCGCGCCCAGCCCGGATCAGCCCCCCTGGCCCCCGCTGGCCTGCGCCGGCCTGCACTGCGCCCCCTGCCAGATCCGTTTGGTGGAGAGCCCTCTGCGGCAACCGGAGCCCCAGCTGCAGCTGCACGAGCTGCGCCACGGCCGCATCTGGATCGAGCGACACCGTCGCCTCGATGAAACCCATGGCCTGGCGGTGGCCGCCGCCGATGGCAGCATCCAGCCCGAGCTCTGCCGCCGCTATCCCTGGCAGTGGCCGGGCTGCCAAGACACGCACCAGCGCCAGCAGGACGCGCTAGCCCAGCTCGCCTGGGGCAGCCCAGGCGGCAGCCCCCTGCAAATCGATGGCCCTGTCCTGGCCGTGGCCGACCTCTCCGCCGAGCTCTACTACCACGGTCACCTGGAGCTGCTGCCCCGCCTCGGCCGCGCCTGGCAGCGGCTGCAGCCGCTGCTGCCGCAGCTGCGCCTCTGGCACAACGGCGGCAGTGCCCCATGGCTCCAAGACGCCCTGATCCACCTGGGGGTGCCCCCGGAGCGGTTGATCTGTGCCCAGCGCCATCCCCACCTGCAGGCCAGCCAG
>Ga0078894_10004443_pt1 | contig 10726 bp, 6 predicted proteins | sample LauGreSu1BDMLBSD_2_FD_67506 | JGI IMG/M metagenome (GOLD analysis project Ga0078894, IMG submission 67506) | Freshwater lake microbial communities from Lake Michigan, USA - Su13.BD.MLB.SD (version 4) (version 4) | ecosystem: Environmental > Aquatic > Freshwater > Lake | place: Lake Michigan, USA... | reverse complement strand
CGCGCGCAGCTGCGCGCGCACGCGCAGGCGCTCGAGGAGTCCGGCGGAGGCGACGCAGCGCGCATGCATCGCGTGGACGACACCGTCGCCGAGGTCCTCCGCGTGCTGTCGCTGCTCGAGGAGTTCCTGCTCGTGAACGATCCCGACGCCGGCGACCAGCCCGCGCCGCGCGTCTACGGCCGCGCCGCGCGCGCGGAGTTCGACCTTGATCCCACGGCGCACATCCGCGTCGTGACATCCGTGCCGTCGCACCGCATCGCGCAGTGGCTCTCCGACTCCGGGCTGGGCGAGACGGAGGTGGGCACCATGCGCACGCGCCACGGCGCGCTCGACGAGATCCGCTTCGCGACACCACGCGCGGCGTACCGCGTCGTGCGGGTCCCGCCACGCGCTCCGGTCGATCCCGCGCGCGATCTCGTCAGGGGAAATCCCGTGGATTCCGCCGACTACGAGGCGCTCCTCAGGCATTCGCCCCGGGATCGCGACCACGGATAGAAGTATCCGCGTAGGCGCATTCCCCGTTCGCCTCCGATCGTTGAAGTGCATCACGGACCCACCCGATCTGCGGGGACGGCGGCGAATAGGAATGCGCCGCGTCGAAGTAGGTGTCATGGACTGTCAAGTCCCGGAGGTCCGCATGTTCAGCTGGATCAAGAACCGTTCGCTGTCGGGCCGGATCGTCGCACTGACGGTCCTGCTCGTCGTCGTGGCCGTCGCCGTCAACTATGTCGTGTTCGTCGCCGGCTACCGCAAGAGCGCCGAGAATGCGATGGTCGAGAAGGCCGCGGCGTTCACGGCCGTCGCCGACGAGGCCAAGAACCACGCAAGCGCGCTCTTCCTCTCGAAGTCGATCGCGACCGACGAGCTCCTGAAGGAGCTCCAGGAAAGCGTCTCGAAGGGGGGCGACTACACCGATAGCCGCTTCTTCCAGACGATCCCCGTCGTGGTCGGCTGGCACACCGCCGAGCAGGCCGCGAAGGAGGAGGGCATCAACTTCAAGGTCGTCGCCTTCGACGCCCGCAACAAGAAGAACGAGCCCGAGGGCGGCAGCTTCCGCGCGGAGCTCCTGACGCTGCTCGAGAAGCAGCTCGCGACCGGCGGCGAGGGCGCGGCGCACGCCGTGGACCCGAAGACCAACACGCTGCACTACATGCGCGCCATCAAGCTCGACCAGAGCTGCATGCTCTGCCACGGCGATCCCCGCGGCGAGTTCGACCCCGACAAGGATGGCAAGGACGCGCTCGGCTTCGCGATGGAAGGCTGGAAGGTCGGCGGAACGCACGGCGCCTACGAGGTCGCGATCCCGCTCACGGGCGTCGACGCGCAGGTCGCGGGCTTCATCACCGGCGGTCTCATGTGGACCGTGCCGATGGTCGTCCTCGGCGGGTTCTTCTTCGCATGGCTGCTCCGCATGACCTTCGGCCGCCCGATGGCCGCGATGGTCTCGCGCATCCGCGACATCGCCGAGGGCGAGGGCGACCTCACCAAGCGCCTCGACGCGTCGAACTCCGACGAGCTCGGCACGATGGCCACCTGGTTCAACAAGTTCGTCTCGAAGCTCGAGGGAATCCTCGCCGAGATCCGCAAGGGAGCCGGCGAGATCGACGCGGGCTCGTCGCAGGTCTCGTCGACCAGCCAGTCCGTCGCCAGCGGCGCCAGCCAGCAGGCGGCGAGCCTCGAGGAGATCAGCGCCAGCCTCGAGGAGATGAGCGCGATGACCGAGCGCAACGCCCAGAATGCGACCGCGGCCGTCAACCGCTCCGACGAGGCGCGCACGCGGGCCAACACCTGCCAGGAGCAGATGGTCAAGATGAGCGAGGCGATGGGCGCCATCAAGCAGTCGAGCGACTCGATCGCCAAGGTGCTCAAGGTCATCGACGAGATCGCCTTCCAGACGAACCTGCTTGCGCTCAACGCCGCGGTCGAGGCCGCGCGCGCCGGCGAGGCGGGCAAGGGCTTCGCGGTTGTCGCCGAGGAGGTTCGCAACCTCGCCCAGCGCTCCGCTCAGGCCGCCAGGGAGACCGCGACGATGATCGAGGAGTCGACGACGCGCGCAGACCGCGCCGTGTCGATCTGCAACGATGTCGACACGAGCCTCCGCACGATCGTGGACGGCACCCGCGAGGTGAACGAGCTCCTCGGCCAGATCGCCGGTGCAAGCCGCGAGCAGGCGCAGGGGATCGGCCAGATCAACAGCGGCGTCGCCGAGCTCGACAAGGTGACGCAGCAGAACGCCGGCAACAGCGAGGAGCTCGCGGCCGCGAGCGAGGAGACCGCGGCGCAGGTCGCGAGCCTGAAGCAGGTCGTCGCCCAGTTCAAGGTGGGCGGCTGACCGGAACGGACCGCAGGGCCGGCCTCAGCGAGGCCGGAAAAGGACACACGGGCGTCGCCGAGAGGCGACGCCCGTGTTTGCGTGATTCACGGCTTCCCGCCGGGCCGCGCGCCCGGCCGAGGCTCAGCTCAGACCGCCCTTGAGCTCCTTGCCGGAACCCCAGGATGCGCGGAGCCGCGCGAGCGAGTTGTCCTTGGCGCGCTCGACCGACGGCACATCGTTCTTCGCGCGGTTGCGCCCGAACGCCGCGGCGAAGCCCTCCTCGGCGCGCGGACCCTTGCCCGGTGCGCCGCCGCCCGCGCCGCCGACCGACTGCGGCTCGGGCCGCGCCGGGGGCTCGACGAGCGCCTTGATCGACAGGCTGATGCGCTTCTTGCCCACATCGATCGAGAGCACCTTCGCGGTGACGATCTCGTTCTGCCGCAGGGCCTTGTCGACGGTCGGAATGCGCTCGTGGCTGATCTCCGAGATGTGCACCAGGCCCTCGATGCCCGGTGCGAGCTCGATGAACGCGCCGAAGGGCATGATCTTCGAGACGCGGCCGGTGACCGTGCCGCCCGCCTCGACCGCCTGCATCGCCGCGATCGACGGATCGACCACGAGCTGCTTCATGCCGAGGCCGATCTTCGCCGGGCTCTGCGTGAGGTCGAGCTTGACGATCTTGACCTGGACGACCTGCCCGACCTTCACGACATCCGCAGGCGACTTGACGCGCTCGTGCGAGAGGTCGGAGACATGGATCAGGCCGTCGACTCCGCCGATGTCCGCGAAGGCGCCGTAGCTCTGGACGCTGGTGATGGTCGCGGTGCGCGTCTGGCCGACCTCGAGCACCGCGAGGAGCTTCTCGCGCTGCTCGGCGCGCTCGGCGGCGACAACCGCCTTGCGGCTCACGACCAGGCGGTTCTTGTCCTTGTTCAGCTCGACGATCTGCACCGGGAACTTCTCGCCGATGAAGACCGAGATGTCGGCCACATGCCGCACATCCACCTGGCCGGCCGGCATGAAGCCCTTGTGGTGGGCGATCTCCATCTCGAGGCCGCCCTTGTTCATGCCCGTGCAGCGCGCCTCGACGGTCTGTCCGACTTCGAGCGTGCCCCAGTCCGCCTTCTGCACGGCGCCCTCGAGGCTCAGGATCGAGAGCCCCTCGAACGGATCGAACCGCTCGACGACGAAGGCGCGCTCGCTGCCGACGACGGGCGGCTGCTGGTCGCCGCTCGCCGTGAACTGCGAGAGCGGGCACACGCCGGTCGACCGCGGCCCGAACTCGACGAACACATCGCCGTTGTGGATCCGGATGATCGTTCCCTTGCGCGACTGCCTGCCGCCGCGCGCGCCGCCGCCTCGCTGCTGTCCCCCGGCCGACTCGAGGTCCTCGATCGACATGCCGCCGAGGGCGGCCTCGATCTCGCGCTCGAGCTCTGCGTCGTAGGCGCTTGCGCGCGGAGTGGGGGAGGACGGTTCGCGGTGGTTTGGATCGGTCGACATGTGCGTGCTCTTGGGCCGAACAGCGTACATCGTCTGGCGCCCCATGCGCGGCCACTCGTTCAGAATCCTTGCGCGGGAGGCAACTTCGGCGGCTCGGCGCGCGAATCGACAGGCCGGCGCGGTGTCCGAACGGTCATGCTGGTTCGCCGCGGCGACGGAACGGGCCGCGCGGGCGACGGACCGGCAGTCCGTTTCACGCGACACGATGGACCTCGCTCAGTCACCGCGACCCAGGCAGACAGAACCCACCGGGAGTCAATCCCGTCAAAGTCCGAGAACCATCGCCCAGCCCCGGATCCCGTTGGGCGGGATCGGCAGGGCTTGTTATCATCCGCGACCCTCCCGGGTTCGATCCCGGGCGGTGCCGCCACGGCGGACCAACGCAATCGGAGATCGAAACGAATGGCCTCTTCCAACACCGCATGGGGCATCGAAATCGGCCAGTACGCCATCAAGGCGATCCAGCTCGAGCGCGCCGGAGACGGCGTGCGCGTGCGCGATTTCGTCGTCATCCCGCACCAGAAGGTGCTCTCGACTCCAGGACTTGAGGATGCGCTCGTCGAGGGCGGCCAGTCGCAGGCCAAGACGATCCTCGAGCAGTCGCTTTCGCAGCTCGCGGCGCAGAAGCAGCTCGCCGGCCAAAGCGTCACCGTGAACTACAACTGGTTCGGAAACCGCGGATTGACGAGGTTCGTCAAGCTCCCGCCCGGCGACGCGAAGACCATCGCTGGGCTCGTGCCGTTCGAGGCGAGCCAGCAGATTCCCTTCCCCCTCGAAGAGGTCGAGTGGGACTACCACACCTTCGAGGCCGACGACTCGCCAGAGGTCGATCTCGGGCTCTTCGCCGTGCAGCGCGAGCCGCTCCGCGAGTTCCTCGCCCTTGTGAGCGAGACCCTCGGCGTCGAGCCGCGCTCGATCACGCTCGGTCCGGTCGCGCTCTACAACGCAATCGCATTCGACCGTGATGTCGGCTCCCGCGCCGATCCACTCGTTGTCCTCGACATCGGCACCACATCGACCGACCTCGTCGTCGCGAGCGGGACACGGTGCTGGATGCGGTCGTTCCCGCTTGGCGGGCACAGCTTCACGGAGGCCATCGTCGAGGCGTTCGCCTCGACCGTCGAGCTGAAGTATGCACAGGGCGACAAGCTCAAGCAGGAGAGCGCGACGAGCAAGTACGCCAAGCAGATCATGGCGGCGATGCGCCCCGTGCTCGGCGACCTGCTCGACGATGTGCAGAAGTCCCTGCAGTTCTACGAGTCGCAGAACCGCGGAACCAAGCTTCGCGACGTCATCGGGCTTGGCTCGACGCTCAAGATCCCGGGCCTCCGGAAGTTCCTCGGAATGCGACTCGAGCTCGAGGTCGAGCGCCTCGACCAGTACTCGAAGATCGCCGTCGAGGGACCTGAGGCCGCGGACTTCGCGGCGCACACGGTCAACTTCGCGACGGCGTACGGCCTGGCCCTCCAGGGGCTCGGGATGGCGACGATCGATGTGAACCTGCTTCCGGTCGAGAACATCCGCCAGCAGGTCTGGAGCAAGAAGACCCGCTGGTTCGCGGCGGCAGCGGCAGTCGGCTGCGCGGTCGGCGGACTGATGTTCGTCCGCAACATCATCGACAACAGCTCCATCCAGAGCCGCGATGCGATCACGCGTGCCGAGTCGACGCTCGCCTCGGCGAAGTCGTTCCAGTCGCAGCTGCAGGGACTCGCCGCCGATGTTGGCGCCACGAGCGCGAACATGCTTGCCCTTGTCGACGACCGCGAGGTCTGGCCCCACATCGTGCGCGACGCGCTCAGCGCGGTCTCCGCGGGCAACGACGAGGCTGTCCTCGGGATGAGCCCCGACAAGCTCCTCGAGCCGAGCCAGCGCCAGCAGACGGTGCTGCGCGACCTCTCTGGAACCTACAAGTTTGGCGCGAACGGTGAGCGCACAATCGAGGTCACCATGGATGTCGAGTTCCTCGGCGTCGACAAGCAGGCGCATCTCGGCACCACGGTCTGCCAGTGGCTCGTGCAGAACCGCGACCGTCCCGATGTCCCGTACACAATCGAGAATGTGCAGCCGAACACATCGCAGATCGTCGACCTGAAGGTCGACGACCGCGGCATCCCCACTGGCGTCGAGGGCTCGACGGAGTCCGCGTCGACCGGCGGGACGGCCGCCAGCGCCCCGGCTGAGGAGGAGGCTCCGATGGAGACCTTCAGCGCTGGCGGAGGCGACGGAGGCGGCAGCTTCGGTGGCGTCGCGGGCCGTCGCAAGAACGCGGGCGGCACGGTGCGCCGCCCCGGCGGCGCGCTCGGCGGGGCCGGAGTCGACGGAGGCTTCAGCACGCCGGGCTCGGACGCAGGCTCGGCCGCTGGCGGTGCGGCTGCAGGCGGGTCCCGTCGATCGGAGTCTGCCGGGCCCGAGACCGCGGTCTCCGCGGATCTCGAGCAGCTCGCGCCGATCCCGGGGCGACCCGGGGTGTATCCGCGCAATTCCACGGTTCACGCAGGCAAGGTGACCTTCGTGGTCAAGTTCCGTGAGATGGTTCAGGCAGGCGGCGCAGCCCCTGCCAGCGAAGGCGGGGTGCAGTGATGGCAGGCAAGGTTCCCAAGCAGCTCGAAGTCGCGATCGCGTGGGCGAAGTCGAATACGCTCGTCGTGATCTTCGGTGTGATCGCCGTCGGAGTCCCGGTGGGCTGCTTCTTTGCGGCCGACATGATGGGTGAGGGCGTACGCAAGGAGGCCCAGCGCCGCTCGCAGGCCTACGGCGAGCTCGTGACGGCCACCAACGCCAAGGTGTCCCTCCCGGTGCCGGGCGGAGATCCGGTCGAGATCGATTCGATCGCGACCCAGAAGATCGTGGACCAGTTCTCCGGGGCGCTTGAGCGCTACTCGAAGGATGCGGTCGAGGTGTACGCCGCCGCCCGCGCCTTCAACTTCGGCTCAGACTCCGCTCCCAAGCATCGTCCGGCGGTCGATGCCGGGATCTTCCCGAAGTACGACCGCAAGGCGACGACCACGGTGGAGCAGGTGCGCTTCAAGGTGGCCGATGCCATCGCCGCGTCCTACCAGAGGCTCCTCGACGAATGCCGGGCCGGCGCGCCTCCGGCGTCCGAGCGGGTCGCCGAGCGCGTCCGCGACTCCGAGCGTCGCTATCTCAACAGCGACCTCAAGGTCGCCTCGCGCGCGCAGCTCGCGGGCAAGGAGGACTCGAAGAAGAAGATCGACGACCTCAACGAGTATCTGGTGAAGGTCCGCATCGCCGAGTACACGGAGGCCGCCAAGAAGATCTCGATGTATGCCGATCTCGGCGCGTTCGAGGTCCCGACGCGCAGCGCCGTGACGGGCCTCTACAAGAAGCCCTCCGACATCGACGCGCAGGACAAGGCTCTCTTCGACATGCAGTGGAAGCTCTGGGTCGCGACCGATGTGATGCGGGGCTTCGCCGCCGCGAACAAGTCGGCTGGCTCCGTGCTGCAATCCCCCGTCAAGCGGCTCATCTTGCTGCGCGTCACCGCGATGGAAGGAGCCTCGGCGGCTCCTGCATCGGGCGGCGAGGCAATGGCGATGGGCGGAGGCGACGCGGCGCCCCCGGCCGACGGCGCGGCGGCGGGCGACGGCGCTGGAGCGCCTGCGGCTCCGGCCGATGGAGAGCCCTCGATCGACATCAAGGCCGAGGCGGCGCGCGACTACTCCAAGCGCTTCACCGGCCGCGTCAGCAACGGCATCTACGATGTCCGCCTGGCCGAGGTCTCCTTCATCGCGGACACCTCCAAGCTGGGTGTGGTCTTCGACGCGCTCGCAGCGCAGAACTTCATGACCGTGACGAATGTCCGAATCTCGCCTGCCGATCCCTTCGCGGCGGCTCGAGGCGGATTCCTCTACGGCATCAAGCCGGTCAGCCAGGTGACGGCGACCATCGAGTCGCTCTGGTTCCGCGACTGGACCGCGCGCCACATGCCGGTCTCGCTCCGGACGGCGCTTGGCATCACCGCCGCTCCGCAGCCCGGAGCCGCCGAGGCTGCCACTGAAGCACAGGGAATGTGAGCATCGCGGCGTATCGAGAAAGCGTGAGTGCGCGGGCCAGGTGGTTTCGAGGCCCGCAGGAGACAGCAAGAGAAACGGATCTCTCCCATGAAGAACAAGGGCATCCCATTCATCGAGCAGCATGTCGAGAAGATCTTCCTCGGCGTGGCGGGCGTCGCCTTCCTGAGCATCGTCGCCTGGCAGGTCCTCGGCACCCACAACAATGTGATGCTTGACGGCCGCTCTGCGGCCCCCGGCGACCTCGATGAGGCCCTCGCACAGAAGACACAGGCGCTCGCCGGCAAGCTCGAGCAGCCGGCCCCCTCGATCGAGGACGCGCTGAAGGCGCGGCTCTCCCCCAAGGCCGAGTCCTATGCAAAGGACCTCGGCTCGTCGGTCTCTCCGAGGGGGGATATCCCGCAGATCGAGCCCGTGCTCGCCTCGAGGCTTCAGTCGGACGGGGCGACATCCGGTCGGCCCTTCCATGTGCCCGAGTTCCCGGCGCTGGCGATGCGGCCGTCTCGCGTGTTCAGCGACACGATCGACCCGGCGTTCCTCGCCGAGAAGCTCAAGGACGCATCGGCGTCGAATGCCTACGCCGCCTTCAAGTCTGCGCAGTTCGGCACCGCCGGCGAGCCGTACGATGTGACCTGGGTCGTCCCGAGCGCAGTCATCGATGTCGATTCGATTCGCTCGGAGCTCTCATCCAAGCAGGGGGGAGACTCGATCCCGGAGGTTTGGTACGGCAAGCGGCTGTTCATCGTGGATGTCCAGTTCGAGCGCGAGCAGCTCATGGCCAACGGGAGCTGGGGCGGCGCGACCATGCTCCCGATCCTTCCTGGACAGGCGAGCGTGCGCGCGGAGATCGAGACCGGGATGGCTGCGTCGAAGGCGAAGCCGGAGGAGCGAACCGGACGCGAGGCCTCCCTCCGCGACAGCGTGATGGATCAGCTCGCCGCGCCGGGATTCCAGTCCGCGCTGCTTCAGCCTGACTTCTTCCCGACCAAGCAGGTCGGAGAGGATCGGAACTTCGACCCGAGCGAGATCCTCAAGGAGCCGGAGCCCGAGTCGATCGCGGTCGACGAGGCCAAGCTCGCCGAGGAGCGCGAGCTCGTGAAGCTCCGCCAGCGACGCGACAGTTCGGCCGTGGAGCTCAAGCGGCAGAAGGAGCGCCTCGCCGACCTCGGAGGCGAGGCGGAGGAGGCGCCGAAGGAGGACAAGAAGAACGATCGCAATCGTGGATCCGGCGGTGGTGCTGGAGCAGGCGGCGGCGGCGGCGGCGGTGGAGCCAACCGGCCTGGCAGCGGGCTTGGAGGTGCTGCAGGCGGCATGTCGGGCGGTCGTCGATCGGGAAACACCGACGAGAATCTCGAGCAGCGCGTCGACCTCACGAAGAAGGTCCGGGCGCTCGAGAAGAAGCTCGCGGACCACGAGAGTGCGCTTGCCAAGAAGCTCCAGGAACTCGGGAGGAGCGAGGAGAAGGCCACACTTGGCAATCTCTCTACGGATCTCTCGACGGCAAAGTCCGTGGTCGTCTGGGCGCACGATCTGAGCGCGAAGCCCGGCCAGACCTACCGGTATCGCGCGGTGGCGAAGGTCTACAACCCGTTCTTCACCAGCGGGCCTCTGCTCGTCGAGTCGCAGAAGCGGCTTGCCGATTCGTTCGCACTCGAGACGAAGTCAAGCCCGTGGTGCGATCCAATCCGGGTGGGGGCGCCGGTCGAGTTCTTTGTGACCGAGGCCGTCGCAGGCGAAGGCAAGCTCGGCCTCGGCACCGCATCGGTCGAGGTCTATCGTTTCCACGACGGCGACCGCCGGCTTGAGACCTTCTCCGTCCAGCCAGGCGATCGCATCGGATCGGTGAAGGACAAGGTTGACTACGACACCGGGTTCTTCGTCGTGGACATCTTCGTCGACCCTGCCATTGAACGGGGCGCGTCGGACCGACGGCCCTCGCCGGTCGTCGTCGTTCAGAACCTTCAGGGCGATCGCTACGAGCTTCGAGTGCCTCGATACCAGTCTGAGGATGTCACCCGCCTCAACTACCAGAGCCGCGTGGAAGTCCGCTCGGCCGAAGAGAAGATCGATGCGAGCGACAAGAAGGACGCGCCTAAAGATGGCGGCAAGGACGGCGGCAGGGACGGCGGCAGGGACGGCGGCAGGGACGGCGGAAACCGGCCCCGCGGCTGAGCCCACCCGCTGATCCCCGAACATTCAGAGCTCAAGCAGGGGCGGCGCAATGCGCCGCCCCTCTTCATTGTGGATAGGTTCGGGGGATTCGGCCCAGCATCAACCGAAACTTGCTGATAACCCGCAGATTCCGCGGGGGAAGTGGCAGAGAACTCAGTCAGTGAAAAAAACGAAGATCAAGCACGCAAGGGCATTGACAGGATTTTCGAAATCGCTATCCTTGCCCCTCCGCAGTTCGACCGCCACCTCGGCGATCGTCCGACGGGAACCGCCGAGAGGCGTCTTTGACAAGTGATTTAGCGTGCAAAATGTCGCGAGAACTGCGCGACCTTCCGGATGCAAGCAAGCTGGAAACAGCAAGCTCATGCGGTGGTCCGCAGAAATTTCATCGCACCGAGATATGAGCACCTAGGCGACTGCAGGCGATGCGGGACAGACACCGCAACGCTTGAGGCCCCATCATGCAAGTGGGGCCGTGATCCAACCGAATCCAGCCGGAGCGCGCAAGCGCACCGGTCACGGCACTCGGTAGACGCGATCAAGTCATCAAGGGCATGTGATGGATGTCTTGGCGTCAAGAGGCGACGAAGGACGTAGGAACCTGCGATAAGCCCAGGGGAACTGGTAACCGAGTTATGATCCTGGGATTTCCGAATGGGGCAACCCGGCTCTTATGAGTCATCCACGGCTGAATGTATAGGCCGTG
>Ga0078894_10004442_pt1 | contig 10726 bp, 8 predicted proteins | sample LauGreSu1BDMLBSD_2_FD_67506 | JGI IMG/M metagenome (GOLD analysis project Ga0078894, IMG submission 67506) | Freshwater lake microbial communities from Lake Michigan, USA - Su13.BD.MLB.SD (version 4) (version 4) | ecosystem: Environmental > Aquatic > Freshwater > Lake | place: Lake Michigan, USA... | reverse complement strand
ATTTCATTATTAATAATATTAATTTCTGCCATTTGCTTGATATTATGGTATTATATTTAAATTGTTTTTAAATAAAATATGTTACGATTTTACATCCCAAAACTGGAAAAATCACTTAATACCGGAACGGGCATAAAATCGGGATTAAATGCTTTATAATTTGGCACTTTTTCACATGTAAAATTAGGCTCCGGACAACGCATTGGTCCAGGGCAGGGCGGGCACTTTGTTGTATCAAATTTATCAGGGCATTGCATGATAGGTGAAGGACAAGCAGGGCAAACAGGTGGGACAACCTCTGACTTCAAAATATACAAATCTTCTTGTCCAGGTGGTATCAAGCTGCGAGGAATGCCTTGAGGTAAAGAATTCGTATAAGCAGAACTGTCATACGTGGCAACTGTGTTACCAGCCGGTCCTGTAACAGTATTCACTTGACCGCCATATGGTCCATTATATGTTGACATGCTGAAAGCATTGTTATAATCCGAACCGGTTGAATTGGTATCAGGTGAATATTGATTAATGGTGGAGTCTTGACTATTTTGCACATATACATTATTTGAATAATACAAAATCTTTGTGCCATTGGGCGTTGTCACCTCAACCGCTTTTTTACCATTATTATCAGTAACCACTTTGGCGGATCCACCATTCGGTCCATAATAAGCAGCATAACTAGGGTCACTATTTTTGTCAATATAATAAATTTGTGTTGTTCCATTGCTATCTGTAATAACAATTGTATTATCATTTTGAGTTTTAATTACACGTGCAGTGCCACCATTTGGACCATAAAAAATAACCGGATAGGATGATTGAGAATAATGATCATAGTTGTCATAATCAGAATTTGTATTTACATATGTTCCATTTTGTGTAGTGGCAGTCGAAGTGCCGGTATTTGGATTATTTGTTAAAGTTAATACAGTATCTCCATTTTGGTCTTTTACTTGAATTACAGATCCACCATTTACACCATTTTTTACTACAGCAGTTCCTCCATTTGGACCTACATACATAGTTGATGAACCATTCGACGTATATGTCGTTGTTTGACCATTAGAATCTGTTACAACTAAACTAGTTTGTCCATTAGCATCAGTTTGAATTTGAGCTGTTGCACCATTTGGACCAGTAAATGTTTGACTAGATGTGTTATTTTCCATACCTTCTTTGCAGCCAGATCCTCCTAAAAAGGAGCATAAAATTAATCCTAATAGTAAAATTACAAAAAGTAATAATAATTCTCCCTTCATTGTATAATTTATATAGTGAAAAAACTTTTCGGCTACCATTTTAAACCAAAAGTATAAAAAATTGATTTAATTATTATTCTATTTAATTATAATAATTATATAACAAAAGATGTCTACCAAAAACAAAGATTATGTTAGTGCTGTCATTATTGATGATGATGATGAACCAGAAATTAAAGAAAAAGAACAAGTAGAAACTACAATTACAGTAAAAGAAGCTTTGCCAAAGAAAAAGAGAGTTATGCAGCAACCTTTAAAAAAATATTTTAAAGAAGAACTTCATATTATAGAGGTTGGTATCGATGAAGCCGGAAGAGGTCCCATGTTTGGTAGGGTGTATGCAGGTCTAGCCGTTTTACCTAAAGCTAAAGATGATATCTTTGATCATTCCTTAATGAAGGATAGTAAAAAGTTTCATTCTAAAAAGAAAATCGAACAAGTGGCTGAATATATAAAGGCAAATGCTTTAGCTTGGGCTGTTGAATACGAAGATGAGGAAACCATAGACAAAATCAATATTTTACAGGCTACTCAATCAGCAATGCATAAATGTATTAAAAAAGTGCTGGAACAATTAAAAGCAAAAGATCTAGATATAGACAATGTATTATTGTTAGTAGATGGGAACTATTTTAAGCCTTTTACTACTCTAAATAAAAATAAAACAAAGCTGGAAACGATTAAATATGAACTAGTAGAAGGTGGTGACAATAAATTTACAGCGATTGCAGCAGCATCTATTTTGGCAAAGGTAGAAAGAGATAAATATATTGAGGAATTGTGCATTCAAAATCCAGAACTAATCGAGCATTACGGCATCGATTCAAATAAAGGCTATGGATCAAAAAAACACATGGATGGAATTAGACAGCATGGAATAACAAAATGGCATAGAAAAACGTTTGGTATTTGTAAGGAATTTGCTTAAAATACGTTTGGTATTTGTAAAGATTTTGCTTAAAATACGTGTAAATTGTTATATTTTTAAATTGTTATATTTTTGTTAGTTATTTTGAATAATTCTATATACAAACAATCTAAATAGTTTTATACACTTATATTAAATGGTAAAAATTCTAGTCTTTGATACAGAAACAACTGATAAACCACCTAAAATTCCAATTTCTAACTGGGATGAACGACAACAATTTGATGCAAGTCTTTTGAAACCAGAACATTTAGAGAGTTCTTGGAGCCAAGTTTTTAACGGACAACGAGTATTGGACCAATGGCCATCCATTCTTCAATTAAGTTACATTTTATACGATACCGATCATCCTGAAAATACAAAGATATTTAATAAATACATTGACATTCCTGACAATATAGTTATTTCAGAAGGTAGCATAGATATTCATCACATTACAAGAGAAAAAATACAAAGTGCTCCTAATAGAGCAACCATTGATCAAGCTTTAAAAGAATTTATCGATGATGTGAAACTGGCCGAATTAGTTATTGCTCACAATGCCCAATTTGACAGAAAAATGGTTGTTTCTGAATTGTTACGTATGGGTAAAGATCCTAATTCACAAGATCTTACTGATATGTTGAATGATGCTAATTTTGAATGCACTATGACTGAAACAACACAAATTTGCAATTTAAAATATAGGCAAAATTATTTCGACAAAAAGACTGGAGAACCTAAATTTTTTTATAAAACTAAAAGTCCACAATTACGAGAGGCATATAAACATTTTTTTGGTTATGAACCAACTGGAGATGCATTACATGATGCCTTGGTGGATGTAGTAGTTTGTTTGCGAATTTTTTGTAAATATAAATATCAAATAGATATTTGTGGTGAAAATACAATGATAACTGATTATATAATGGCAATTTCACCAAAAGGTTATACATGTCCTGATAAAATAACTAAAGGAGGTAAAAGATCCAAATCAAATAAATCCAATTCTAGTAAATCGAATAAATCAAGTAAATCAAATAAATCGAGTAGGTCGAATAAATCAAATAAATCTAGTAAATCTAAAAAGAGTAAGAAAACCAAGTCTAAAACTAAGAAATAATTTTAAGCACTACACATTTCACATATTTCCTCCTTTTCATCAAAATTCCTGTTGTCTTCATTTTTTTCTTCTGTCTTTTTATTTTGTTCTGGCTCAATCGTGAATTGTTGTGCCTGATGCTTTGCCTTTCTCCTTAAATAATAGATACCCGTTTTTAACCCTTTCTCCCAGGCATAAAAGTGCATAGATGTTAGTTTACTGTAAACTGGATCCTCCATCCACAAGTTAAGACTTTGACTTTGACAAATAAATGCACCTCTATCCGCTGACATATCGATCAAATGTTTCATAGGAATTTCCCAAACAATCTTATATTTATTTCTGATGTGTTCAGACAATACAGTTAATTGCTGAACAGATCCCTTATTTAATACAATATTGTTTTTAATATCTTCATTCCATAAACCCATTCCTATTAATTCTTTCATTAAATATTTATTTACCACGACAAATTCACCCGCCAAGGTTCGTCTTGAATATAAATTGCTCGTAAACGGTTCAAAACATTCATTGAAACCCAATATTTGTGACGTTGATGCAGTTGGCATGGGTGCAACCAGTAGCGAATTTCTTATACCATGGTTTATTATAGATAGGCGTAAGGCACCCCAATCATAACAATCACTTGGCGGCAACACATTCCACATATCAAACTGAAAAATACCTTTTGACATGGGTGATCCAGCAAAAGAACTATAAGCGCCAATTTGAGCTTCAGGAAGAAATATCTCTCTTCCAGTCAATAACCCTATTCTACTATTCTCTGGAAGAGTTAAAAACTGTCGCTTTCTTTCAATAGCAATTTCATTGCTTTTTTCTAGAGATGCGTGATAAATCGTTTCGAAAATTAGTTTATTTACTAGTTTGGCTTCCTCGGAATGAAATGGAATATCCATTAATACAAATGCATCTGCTAAACCTTGCACTCCAATACCAATTGGTCTATGTCTAAGATTACTCAATTTAGTCTTTTCCGTTGGATAAAAATTAATATCAATTACTTTATTCAAATTGTTAGTTATTACTTTTGTAACTTTATGTAGTTTTTCATAATCGAATTGTTTGGTTTCTTCATTTACAAATATGGGCAATGCAATCGATGCCAAATTACATACGGCGGTTTCTTTATCGTCAGAGTATTGTGTAATTTCGGTGCATAAATTAGACGATTTTATGGTTCCCAAATTTTGCTGATTTGACTTTTTATTGACTGCATCTTTATATAATAAATATGGCGTGCCTGTTTCCATTTGGGCGTCCAAAATAGCTAACCAAACATCGCGTGCATTTACTGTTTTTCTAGCTTTTCCTTGTTTCTCATAATTCTCATATAGATCTTTAAACTCTTTACCATAAACGTCTGCTAATCCGGGACACTCATGTGGACAAAATAGAGACCATTTCCCGTTTTTTTCTTTCACTCTTTCCATAAATAAATCGGAAATCCATAAAGCATAAAATAAATCTCTGGCTTTTAACTCTTCATCACCATGATTTTTCTTTAACTCTAAAAATTCAAAAATATCGGCATGCCATGGTTCCAAATAAATAGCGAAAGATCCGTTACGCTTATTTCCTCCTTGGTCAACATATCTGGCAGTATTATTAAATACACGCAACATTGGCACTAAACCATTGGAAGTTCCGTTTGTTCCTTGAATATGACTGCCTTTAGCGCGAATGTTATGTATATGTAGTCCAATCCCACCAGCCCATTTGGAAATATGAGCACAATCCTTTAAGGTATTAAAAATTCCATCAATGCTGTCGTCTTCCATTGCAATTAGATAACAAGAACTCATTTGTGGTCTAGGAGTTCCTGCATTAAAGAGCGTTGGTGTCGCATGTGTAAAATATTTTTGCGACATGAGATCATATGTTTCTTTAATTAAATCCAGAGAATTTGCATCATTTAGGTCACCATGTAGTCCTACCGCTACACGCATCCACATATGTTGTGGTCGTTCAATAACTTTATTATTTAGTCTAAAAAGATAAGCTCTTTCTAATGTTTTAAACCCAAAATAATCAATTAAATAATCACGATCATAAACAATCATATCATTAATTTGTTGTGAATAATTACTTACAAAATTGTAAAATGTTTCTGATAAGAGTGGTTTATTTTTATCATTGTTATCTGTAAAATCATATAATATTTTCATGACATTAGAAAAAACGGGATCTGTATTTTTCTGATGGTTAGAGACTACAATTCTAGATGCCAATGTGCCATAATCTGGATGCAATGTAGACAATGCAGCACATTGTTCGGCTGCTAATTCGTCAATTTTAGTGGTAGATATTTTATCGTAAAGCTGATCAATCACTTTCATAACCAATTGCTGGTAATTGATTTTTATATTTACCTCTTGTCCCAATTTTCTTATTCTATTTAAAATTTTGTCAAATGCTATTTCTTCTAATTCGCCATTTCTTTTCAAAACACGCATAATATTCACTTCCATTATATTTAAAATATGTTAGTTTAATTTTAAGTTGATTTATAAAAAGTTTATTTTATGAAAAAAAGTCGTTTATAAAATAAACTTTTATAAAAGTATATTATATAATGAAAAACACTTTTACAAGAAGTATTATAATTTTATTATTAATATTAGTATTAGGGCTATATTTAGCCCCTTTTATTCCAAAGGTAGAAGGTTTTAGCTTATATAATGGTCTTGAAGGCAAATATCCTGTCTCGGTAGATGAGGCGATACTCAGTGATTATCCTAAAATTGGAAAAAATATAACCTCGAACGATAATTACAGTGACATTTGGTGGCATTATCCTATTTTTCCAGCAGGTTCTTATAAGCAACTAACTAACAATTTACGATATTGGAGAAATCCAGATGAAGGAACATGTATACGTGCGGATTTTTGCGGAGCGATGTATCATGATAAAAAGAATACAAAATCGAATGAAGTATTTCCACTTCCTCCTGCAGAAGAAGGTCCGGGTGCACGCGTAGGATATTATAGAAGTGAACCGAATGATCTATTTTTTTCTATTCCCACAAATGAAAATATTTTGTATTAATTTGATTTGGTTTACTTTTGGTTTTATGTAAATTAATATTTTGGTAAAATTTATATTATTAATATAATTTATAATGTCAGGTCCGTCAAACTATCTTTTAACTGCAACTGGCGACTTTGTAGTATCAAATGTTAATCCTTTTATTACGGAATTAACAACTTCAAATAGTAATATTAACGGAGCTACTTTTACTCCTGCTCTTGGCGATTGGATTTACTATTTATTTTGGGATCCAACTGCAGCATATACCGTAACTCCTCCATCAACTGTAACATCTGTTAACTTTGTAGTTGTTGGAGGAGGGTCAGGTGGAAATGGTGGAAATTTTTCATATGGCGATGAAACTGCAAATGGCGACGGTATTACCTTAGCAGGAGGTTCTTCTGGTGCAGTTTGTGCTGGTTCGGTTATTGTTAATCCATCAAACTATACAATTACTGTTGGTGCAGGAGGTGCTGAGTCTAATGGTGAAGGACAGAATCCTCCTTATGCTGGAAACAGTTCATCTATTGTAGCAGCAGATGGTGGAAATATTACTTGTTCAGAAGGTAGTCCTGCTCAAAATGTTACCGGTATAGCTGGCACAGTATCTACAACTTCATCTAATGATTTATCATATATTACAATTCCTTCACAAAATAATTCAAATAATGTGTTAAATTTTGGCATAGGTGGAACAGATGTTAATTTTGGTTCAAATACTAATATTAATGGTGGTCCAGGACTATCTATAACATTTGCGGATAGTTTAGGTCCTTTTTTATTTGGCGGAGGTGGGGGTGGTGGTAACGATTATCAAGGAGAAGACGGAACTGGAGCGCCACAAGGCGGAAATGGAAGCAATGGATCGGGTGGACAAGGTGGTAGTAGTATAAATGTTTCAGGAGGTGGTGGCGGTGGTGGTGGTTCAATCAATTCTATAAATACTCAGTATATAGGTTCTGCCCAAAATGGTAGTGACGGAACAGCATCAGATGGTGGTCAAGGAGGCACCGGTGGAAATGCAAATGTAGGCGGAGGTGGTGGAGGAGGTGGAGCCATTAAAAACGGTCAAGGTGGTCAAGGTGGTAATGGTTTAGTAATGATATATTATCAAATACCATCTAATACTACAGTTTCAAATGGGTTAACTATTCAGTCAACGGCTGGGTCAATAACGCTTTCAGTAAAAGGCACTGGACCACAACCTAACGCAAGAAGTATTTTACCTAGTGATACAACAAAATCATCGTATGTTTTAGAATTTAATGATAGTGAAAATCAAGATGCTGGTATTTGGGTAGATCCTACAGATTTTCATGGAGGTTTTTGTGCCCCCTACGATGCGCGTCTACAAAAAGACGTAGCACCAATGAAAAAAACATTAGAACAATTATTAAAATTAAAACCGATCAGTTTTAAAATGGATAATAGTAATAAACTTCATGCAGGATTTAGCGACGATAATATAAGTCACACGTTTCCATCAGTAATGTCAAGAGGAAAATATTCGGAAATAATAAAAGATAATGTTCAAGGAGTAAATATGACAGCTCTAATGCCGATAGTTGTAAAGTCTATTCAAGAATTAAATACTGAATTAAAGACACAAGTAGATACATTAAATACAACAGTAAAAACATTAAAGACAGAAATGGATACTGTAAAACAAAACAATGATAAACTTACAGTTGAAGATGTTGTGGGATTTGTTAAAAACTTATGGTCTCTTTATAAAAAAAGAAAAAACTAGATACAAAATTCTGACTATAAAATAGTGACATTATATTATTTTTATTTATGAAGCATTTGTCATCATAAATAAAACATTTACAAAATACGTATATTAATATTAGTTATAATCATTTATGTTTTTATCACCGTAATCTTTCCCGTTTCTTTATTAAAATTCAATAGGCATCCACTACCACCAATTTTATCATATGACTGTGTAATGAGTTCAAAACCATTTTCTTTTTTAACCTTACGATTTGGTGATCGATGTTCGTATCCTGTTACTCGTTCTTTTTTAACTGTTTCCCATAATTCGGCTAATTCATGAATATTATCTTGAAACCATTGTCTATTTCTTGGCACTAGAACACAGCTCATAAAATCTAATTTCCAATAAATAATTTTCATAAAAGTATAATTGTATGGTTTGGATTGATACTCATTTAGAACTTGTTCTTCCCATTGTTCAATATCATCTGGATGAATAATATCAAGAGGCATATATTTGTAAACCGGTTTACCCTCTTTGCCATGAAAATAGATGATTTCTCCCTTCATCTTATTCTCTTTAGATAAACAATAATTTGTAAATTCTTGCCCATCGTCATCTTCATGGTCTAGTTCATTGGCATCATATAAGAATGAAGTTCGATCCGGATATTCGGTAAATTTGGTTTCCAAAAAATCACATTCATCTAAATTACATACTTCCATTTGCATCTGCATTTGGATCCAATATTCTTTTTTTGGAATACCATCTATTTCTCGATTGACAATATTCTTGATTTCCAACATACGACCATAACGTTTTGATTTTGGATCTACATTTATGCCATCGGGAGAAGCACCTACAAATATGTAGGTGTCGTGTTGAATACATCCAAAATCTTCGACCTTCGTATTATATAAATATTCGTAAAGGATGATGGATAATGGTTCATATTTTTGACCCCAATGTAAAGTGGAATTTGTATTTACCATGAAAACTTCTTTTATATCATTATTATCAATGTTATCATTATTAGAACCTTCAGTTTCATTTACATATAAATTGGTATTTAATGGTTGACACTTTTCATAAATTAGCTGATTTTGCGTGGTTTGATTTTCAAATGCTTTGTATGCATTAGACGCAGTAATTAAGTTATGACGGAATTCATACCACTCTTTTGTTCTTTGCAAAGGTTGAGGTTTATTACGTAATATATCTAACTGTTTTGCAATGAACAAATGGTCTGGATCTTTTAAAATGATTGTATTAGGATAGGATCTGGGAGGAATATAATCTTTGAAAAAATCCATTTTTGCATGTTCTATAATTTCTTCCATTTCTTCTTCCGAGTCATCATTATAAAATATATCAAAATCAAAATGTGATTTCATTAAATCGATAATATTTTCATCAAATATTTCTTCAAATTCGGGTTCCGAAATTAGTTTGGGATTATCTTTAATAAATTCATCCATAAGATGGATACATGTTTGATACAACTCTAACGCCTCTTCATCGTTGAAAAATCGTGGATCTTCTTCTGGTATAATTTGGTCTGTTATATCTATTAATTCATCCATATCTAATAATAATATAATGATTTGTTTTTATATTATTAATAATATCAATTTTATATTCATTGTAATAATAATTCTTCAAAATAGTGTTTATGTTTTTTAGTCGTCGTTTTCAGAGTCACTATCCACAGTTTTAATGTTTTTTGCGGTTCCAACTTTCTTTTTTGGAGTTAGTCCTCGTAATGTAGATACCCGTTTATCCATATTTTTCAAGGTGAAATGATTGGTGGGCTTATTATGATGTAGTGCTGGAATGTCTTTTATTTCGCCAGTGTCTTTATTATAAACAACATCTTTTACTCTTTGTAGTTTTTTTCTGTCCAAACAATCTTTAAAAAAAGAAATAAGATGAATATATTCTTGTTCAGATAATTCATGTTCCGATTTATAATTATCTGCAAATGCAAATAATTTCTTCAATTTAGCAGTCTTATCTAGTTTCGACCATGGTTCATTTGAATTATTCATTTTTTCATTTTCCAAGAATTTATCCAAATTCACAAGATCAGTAGATGATTTCGTTTCAGGCCATATAACACCATTTAAGATCATTGTCTTATATTTTAAAGACTTTAATTCATTGCAATCACTTTCTACAATTTCTTTATTCATTTATATCATATATTAGTAAATAGAGTTTAACTCAGTTTTTTATAATATTTTATTATAAAAATAATATAAACAATAGGGCAATATTATTAGTTACTACTTGTTTATTTATAAGTCTAAATTTAAATATAAAATATTAGAATTACAATTTAAGTGGTTTTATAATAAAGATTTCTTATATAAAAAAGATAGTTACATTATATATGGATCAAGATCCTAATACTAAATCCCTATTTATTTCAGAAACAAAAAATAAGCAAACAAAAAATATACGTTATGAAAAAGAAAAGGAAAAGAAAATGCGTGTAGAAACAAAAACGTGGGGATTAACGGAAGAAGAACTTAGCCACGGTCTACAACTAACAATCTTAAATGGAATTTTAGATGATACTGTTGAAAAGACAAAATATTCTGCCATGATGGTAAGTCATATAAAAGACAAAATTAGCGGATACAAACAGCAAGACATATTAAAAAAGAAATTGGATGAAACTAATTTT
>Ga0078894_10004441_pt1 | contig 10727 bp, 11 predicted proteins | sample LauGreSu1BDMLBSD_2_FD_67506 | JGI IMG/M metagenome (GOLD analysis project Ga0078894, IMG submission 67506) | Freshwater lake microbial communities from Lake Michigan, USA - Su13.BD.MLB.SD (version 4) (version 4) | ecosystem: Environmental > Aquatic > Freshwater > Lake | place: Lake Michigan... | reverse complement strand
CGCCAAGCGGTTTGCCTTAAACCCTGCCTGACGTGCTACGAATGAGAGACGCCTAACTGGGTAAAGTGCCCTAGTTGGTGTGCGTTAGAGCGACATTGCCCGTTTTGTAAGTGATGGCGCGCCATGCGGAATGAAGATGCGAACAGGTTTGAGATTAAGATTGGAGGATTTATGACAAGATGGGAACCGCTTAAAGTCTCGAGCGATTGGCATTCGAACACGTCGGCCAAGCGGAAGGTCTCTGGGCTTGACTAGAACTAATGTTCTACATGTTTGGCTTAAAACATCTTTCTTATCTATCAATAAGATACCCCCCACATGTTCCGACAATCGAGCGCCCAAACGCTCCGGCAGAAAGCGCTGAAGACACCCGGACGCATAGAATTAGTTGGGTACCGAGAAGCTCGGGCTCATGTTAAGGACCATAGGGTCGAATCCGGCCGTTTTTTTGTAAGTTTGGGCTATAGCCTCGCGCTCAGCCAGCGGCAGCAATTCATCAAGTGTGCCAGCCGATCCTTCCAATCGTTCTGCCGCTAAGTCCAGCACCCGGTCAGGGCCCTGTTGGCGGTTCATCAGAACGATCCGCGCAGTCGCTTCCCGACGATCAGCTTCGTAACGGCGCAATGCTTCTTCGACTGAAGACGCCTGTGCCATATGCCAAGCAAAAACCCGCGCATCGATAATCCCTTGCGTCGCACCGTTGGAACCGATCGGATACATTGGGTGCGCGGCATCGCCCATTAGGGTAACATGACCGAATGTCCATTGCGGCAGCGGATCGCGATCTATCATCGGAAATTTGTAGATTGGGCCCGAGGCGACGATGATGGCGGGCACATCAACATTCGCCCATTGCCAATCGGCAAAGCGCGGCAGAAGGTCTGAGCGGTCACCGGGCATGTTCCATTCGCGCGGAGGAGGCGTGCCGTCATCGGAGATTTTAAGGTCGCAGACCCAGTTGAGCTGCGCGAGCCCAGTCTCAGGGTCTTTGCCTATTGGATAGGCGACGAACTTTTGGGATGAACGCCCGGCCCATATCAGCGCCTTACCGCCCATCGGCGCCGCCACCGGCGAGGTAGAGCGCCACAAGGTGACGCCATTCCAGCGAGGTGACCCTTCATCAGGGTAAAATTGCCGCCGCACTGCTGAATGAATACCGTCAGCGCCGATCAAAACATCCGACCCAATGACGGACTGTTGGCCCGAGGCGCGGTCAACAAAGCAGGCTTCGACGCGCCCACCGACTGTTTCGACACTCGTAAGCATCTGCCCCATGCGAACTGCGTCGAGGCCCAACCGTTCGCGGACCTTGGCGAGCAGGAACATATAAAATTGACCGCGGTGGATCGCAATCTGCGGCCAGTTATAGCCGGCCACAAGACCTCGCGGTTCGTGCCATACACGTTCACCGCCTGCCGTCAGATAGTTGAGATCTTCGATCGCGACACCAAGTTTCAGGAGATCGTCCAGCAGGCCGAGTTCGGTCAATTCACGCACCGCATGCGGCAATAAATTTATGCCAACGCCCAAAGGCGCAGGCTTGTTCGTGGATTCATAAACGATTGGCCGAAAGCCAGCGGCATGCAAGCTAAGTGCTGCGGTTAGTCCAACAATACCGCCGCCGGCGATTGCGATCTGGAGGGTGCGGTCCATTTTACATCACCTCGTATATGGTAAGCCGAACAGTATTGGCCAGCCGTTCACCCTTCGATATGGCCAAGCGGTGATTGAAATGGAGCAGACCGGGGGCGGCAGTTTTGAACCGAAGAGCCGTGCGGAAATAATAGAGCGATGGATCAATGATTTCACCCTTTGCGAGACCGGCCAGCACGTCTGCGGGGCCATGTCTCAATCCGCGTGACTCAACTTCGACCGTGCCCTCTGTCAATTCGAGGACATAATGAGCATCGATCTCGATCGTGCCGTCCGCTGCAATCTGCTGCCAGTCTGCGCCACCCGGCAATACGATGCCGTTGTAAGCGCCAATCACGACACCACCGGTGATCGGGATGCAGCGCCGATCCTTTCTGATTTCGATAGGCGGGCCAACCGTTAGATCAATCCGCATCATGGCTAGATCTTTCAGCGTCACTGCCGGTCGACCGAAATCACCGCCATAGTCAGGCGCGAGATGCAGACCAGCCGATCCTGCTCATCAACAATCCGAATACTCCAAATCTGGGTCGTACGGCCCAGCGCTTCGGGCCGGGCCGTGCCATAAACCATGCCACTTTTGACCGGCCGCACATGATTGGCATTAATTTCAAGGCCAACCGCGATTTCCTTGGCAGGGTCGAGCGTTAGATTAGCGGCCAGCGACCCGACTGACTCGGCCAAAGCAACCGATGCGCCCCCATGCAAACGGCCATGTGGCTGCAAAGTTCGTTCATCAACAGGCATACTGGACGTGACAAAATCAGGGCCAATGTCGACCACACTTATCCCCAAATGCTCGACCAACGACTTTGCATCGTGCCGATTGATGTCTGCTAGGGCCAGATCGGTTCGCATCCAGATTGTTGGTTTTGTCATAGCGACACGATTCCCTGACTGATTAAACGAATGAGGTGCGCACTTCACCCAGTCCGGAGTCGAAACGCGCCACCACTTCGTCACCAACCTTAACCGGCATAGCGCGGACAAAGGAGCCTGTCAGGATGGTCTGGCCCGGTTCGAACGTTACCCCGAATTCGCCTAACTTGTTGGCGAGCCAAGCCACTGCTGTGACCGGATTTCCCAAAACCGCAGAAGCATAACCTTCCTGCTCGACCTTACCATTTACGATCATCTGCCCATGAACGCGCCGAAGATCGAGGTCCTCAAGCCTGCAGGGATTGGCTCCGAGAACCGCAGCACCGCAAGCCGCAAGGTCTGCAACGGTGTCAACAACAGTCATGCCCGGCGCCGGGCCAACGCGGAAATCGACGATCTCTATCGCTGGCAGCACAAAGTCAGTCGCGCGCAGAACATCGACCGGCAAAATACCTGGGCCTTTCAGCGCGCCCTTCATAACAAAGGCAATCTCTATTTCAATCAACGGGCGAAAGAAGCGGGAATGATCTAAAGGCGTATCTTCGGGCAGGAACAAGTCATCGGTCATCGCACTGAAATCTGGCTCGGTCGCGCCAGACATTTCCTGCATAGCCTTCGACGTAAGGCCGACCTTATAGCCCCGAACTGAGCGCCCCTTCGCAAGGGAGTGCGAGACAAACTCCCTCTGGATCGCGTAGGCATCCTCCATCTCAATCTGGGGGTATGCCTGCGTCAGCAGCGGGAGCGGTTTACGGGTCTGATACGTGGCAATGAGGTCAGCAACGATTTGGGTGCGGGTTGTTGCATCAAGCATCGTTCAATCCTTCAAAAATGGCGGTACGTGCCGAAGACAGGTTGGCTTGAGCGGCAGCGGCGAGTGATTGACTGTCCGTCATGACGGAAATCATCCTAAACCCTTGGCTGGCCCGAAGCGACGCAAGCGCTGCTGTGGACAGCACGGCAGTCGCGATCCCATTTTCTCGAGCCGCAATATTAATCCGAGCTATGGCGTCATCAAATTTCGGTTCGCCGTCATTGTCCCCCGGACGCAGGCCGAGCGAGAACGACAAGTCAAACGGGCCGACGAACAGCGCATCCACACCGGGAACCGCTGCGATATCTTCAACCGCAGCCAACGCCTCGACGGTTTCGATCATTGGTATAACGGCGATCCGATCATTTGCGCTTGCAACATACCCCATGCCGTCGCGTGCACCGACCCGAACTGGGCCCAAGCTGCGCCGTCCATTTGGGGGGTAGCGGCAAGCATCAACAAGGCTCTGCGCCTCGGCTACGGAGTTGATCATCGGCGCAACAATTCCCATGGCACCAGCGTCAAGCATTCGCCCAATAATTCCCGGCTCATTCCAAGGTACACGGACAAGCGGCGTGATCCCCGCAAGGTCGATTGCGCGGATCATTTCGACTGCGGTCTGATACTCCATGCAGCCATGCTGCATGTCGATTAGCACCCAATCAAACCCTCCCTTTGCGAGGATTTCAGCAGTCAGGCTGCTGGGTACCATGCACCAGGCGCCTAAAGTGACATCATCCCGATGCCAGCGCAGGCGGAGTGATTCAATCATGAGTGACCTCATTTGGCAAAAGGATGGAGAGTTGGTCGCGCAGCTGCCGCATGGACCACGTGCGAGCAAACCCGCCACCAAGCCAACCGATTAGCGCGAAATAATAGAGTGCAAATGCCGATCGGGCGATCAGTGCGGCGTTACCGACCTCAATTTGAGCGCGGTCGGTGACGATCGCGGTCAGTCCGTCAAATATGGTGTCCATTAACTCAGCAATCTCGCTTATCCGCTCACTTGAGCTTGGAATGACCAGCTCTTTGAGCAGCACCCGCGAGAGCTCAAGATCGCGGCCATGATAATCTGCCATCTTGTTGAACACGATCATCATCTGTTCGGTTGCTGTCACATTTGGCGGAAGATCAGCATAGATCGCGCGGACGGTTTCCAACATCTCGTCCTGAAAAACCATGACAAGCAGGTCTTCCTTGGACTTGGCATAAAGAAAGAGGGTGCCCGTTCCGATGTCTGCGGCCTCAGCGATCTGCAGGGTCGTCGTCTCTGCGAAACCTTGCCGCTGGAACAGGTCGCGCGCTGCCGCAACGATCCGAGCTTTCTTCTGTAGCTTGTTTCGCTCCCGCCGCCCTGGCTCTGCAGTTTCCGCACTGTCATTGATTGCCACAATTCCCAATGGCCAACCCTCTCTCATTTGTTGCTCCCGACGCGGATCGCATATCGCGTCAACCGTCACAACTCCCTGCTTGACGACAGCTCATTAGCTCATAAAATGACTATAGTCAAAATTGAGATTAATCGGATTTGTGATTCGCAGACGCGGCGCATACCGATTGGGAGAGTATGAATGACGGATACCAAAGCCGCGGTAGCGGGCGTCGAAGTCTCGCTAGACCATTGGATTGGGGGCAAACGCGTTTCTTCGGCAGACCGCTTCAATAATGCCTCTCCGATCGATGGCAGCGAACTTGGTGCAATAGCCGCTGGTGGAAAGGCGGAGGCCGATATGGCGGTCGAAGCGGCAAAGACCGCTTATCCGGCCTGGGCTGCATTGGGGCCGCAAGGGCGCCTGCCAATCCTGCGCAAGTTTGCGGAAGGCATCTTGGCGCGCGGTAAGGATATTGCGGCGGTTGAAACGGCTGACAATGGTTCGTTGCTGATGGGCAACTTACATCGCATGGTCCCGCGCGCAGCGCAGAACATCTCCTTCTTTGCTGAATGGGCATTGGGACTAAACGATCATGTGATCGATCATGATGAAGTGATGAACAACGTCCGCTACGACCCCGCGGGCGTGGCAGCATTGATCACACCATGGAACGCCCCCATGATGTTGACGACTTGGAAAGTCGGCCCCGCACTTGCGGCAGGCAACACAATCGTCATCAAGCCACCCGAATGGGCCCCGCTGACCTGCTCGCTTCTAGCAGACATCGCCCATGATGCCGGCGTTCCGGCTGGCGTTCTCAACGTGCTCCAAGGGATCGGCGAAGATGCCGGGGATGCTCTGGTCAACCACTCTGACCTCGCGCGGATTAGTTTTACCGGATCAACCGATACTGCCAAAATCATCGGACAAGCTGCAGCACGCTCAATCACGCCAATGAGCTCGGAGCTCGGTGGCAAGTCCCCCCTCATCGTGTGCGCCGACGCAGATCTCGATGCCGCCGCACAGACCGTTGCGGGACAATATATTAATGCCGGGCAGGTGTGCCTAGCCGGAACCCGTATTCTTGTCGAAGCATCGATCGAGGCGGAGTTTCTCGACAAGGTCCGCAGTGCCGTAAGCCAGATGATTGTCGGCGACCCGCGCGAAGCCGCCACCCGTGTCGGCCCGCTGATCCACCCAGAGCACTTTGCCCGTGTGTCGGGCTTTGTCGAACGCGCAAAGGCGGCAAACATCGAGGTTTTATGGGGCGGTGCCAAGTCAGACTTCGGCAAGCTTTATTTCCAACCGACGATGTTCGCCGGCGCGCGCCTGCAAGATGAAATTTCGCAAAAAGAAGTGTTCGGCCCTGTGCTGACATGGCAGACGTTCGACACTGACGAAGAAGCCATCGCGATCGCCAATGGAACCGACTATGGTCTCGCGGGCACGCTATTCTGTGGGAACGAAGCCCGCGCAATGCGGATCGCCTCGCAAGTTGTTGCAGGCACGCTTTGGGTCAACTGCTTCTTCGTTCGCGACCTGTCAGCTCCCTTTGGCGGCAGTCGGATTTCCGGGATCGGCCGCGAAGGCGGCACCCACAGTTTCGATTTCTATTGCGACATCAAGAACATCGCCGTTCGCAAGGGATCGTTTGGCACAGCAGGAGTATGACATGTCTGAAGTGACGGAACTGGGTTACGTGACGCTCGGGGTGAGCGATTTGAAGGCGTGGGAACACTTCGCGGGCCGCATCCTCGGGCTTGAAGTGGTGCCGGGGGAAAGCGAGGCCGTTCGCTATCTGCGGATGGATTACTGGCACCACCGCATCAAACTGGTCCAGGACGGCAGCGATGACCTTTTGGCGATGGGCCTAAGGGTCGCAGGTGTGCTCGAATTCCGAGCCATGTCCCAACGGCTCGAGGCCGCGCGTGTCTCGGTCCGTATTGGCTCAAAGGCCGAAGCTGAAGAGCGCCAGGTGCTTGAGGTCATGTTCCTCCAAGACCCCAACGGTTATTCTATCGAGCTGTTTCACGGGCCGCTTGTCCAATATGATAAGCCCTTTTACCCAGGGCGGCGGATGCACGCCGGCTTCAAGACGGGAAGTGGTGGCTTCGGGCACATGATGCTCAACCGACGTGCCGAATTCGAGGACATTCATGCCTTTTATTCGCTGCTCGGACTGCGTGGCGGAATCGAGTATAAGATGCCGCTCCCGATGCTGCCCGATCCGGTGGAACTGATGTTCCTCCATTGCAACACTCGGCAGCACACGCTCGCCTTCGGTCCGCCGGCGGAGAAGGGCATCAACCATATGTTTTTCGAATATGAGCGGATTGAAGACGTCGGCCTTGCCCATGATCTCGTCAAGTTCAATCAGGTGCCTGTGGTGATCGAGCCGGGCAGCCACGCCAATGACCAGAATTTTTCGTTCTATTTCAAGAACCCTTCGGGCTTCATGAATGAGCTCGGCTGGGGTGGACGGCAGCCCACTGGGCAATCGGAATACTATCAGCGGGATTCCTTCGGGCATGGCCCCGTTATGGAAAACATGAAGGGTTTCATGGTTCCGGCGTGAGCGCGGACAACGATATTCGGGAGAGAAAAATGTCAGTACTTGATGGCCCGCGTGAGGAGTGGCGGCGGATTTTGCTGGAGGGCACCCCGCAATGGGTCCGCCCTGAGGACGATAGGCTGCGGCTAGGCGATGGCCGCACCGTCGCGGACGCCGACGCGGTTTATCTGCCGCCATGCGATCCAACCAAGATCATCTGCATACATCTCAACTACGATTCGCGCCGGGTCGAATTTCGCGCACCGCCGCTGGTCACACCGACCTATTTCCAGAAGCCGCTAACCACGCTCAATGCGCATCGCGGCAAGCTGTCGCGCCCCGCCGATTGCCAGTACCTCAATTACGAAGGCGAGATTGGCGTGATTGTGGGCAAGCCCATGCGGAACATCGGTCCGGCCGACGTGTGGGATCATATCGCTGGCTTTGCCCCGGTGAACGATGTCGGGGCGCAGGATTTCCGCGATACCGATGCAGGTTCGATGCTCCGGGTTAAGGGCCAGGATGGGTTCTGCCCGATCGGTCCCGGGATCGTACGCGGGGTCGATATCCGCAATGAAGCGGTGCGTACCTATATCAACGGTAAGGTGGTACAGGAAGGCGCAGTCGCCGAGATGACCTTCGACATCCCTTATATCCTTGCCGATCTATGCCGCCACATCACGCTGCTGCCGGGCGACCTGATCTTGTCGGGCACGCCCGCCAACAGCCGCCCGATGAACATCGGCGATGTGGTCGAGGTGGAGGTGACCGGGGTCGGGCGGCTGACCAACATCGTGCAAGAAATCCCCGCACCCGCTCACAATGTCGGCCACGGCCCGACAGACAGCGAGGCGGTGGTCCGCGTTGCACGCGGCGGCGATTGGTGGGCCGAACAGGACGCTCTAAAGGCCAAACTGAGATAATTAATCATTGCCTGCAAAAGCTTAGGGAGAGCTTCGCCATGGTTAGCTTAATGGATACCAACATCCTCGACCCGGAGATTTTTCCGGCGGAGAAAGGTCCTCCACATCGTGTGTTCGACCATTGGCGCGAGAATGATCCTGTGCACTGGAACCCCGCAAATCCGGCCTATTTATCGCGCATGCCCGGTTCATCAGGGGTCAAATCCTTTTGGGTGCTGACCCGATACAAAGATGTTCAGGACGTCTCGATGAATCAGGACCTGTTCAGTTCGCATGAAGCTGGCATTGTCGTTTGGGCACTCGAGGGACAGGAACTGGAGCGAAATCGCGCAAATTTCATGATGATGAAGCCAGCGGACCATAACGCTGTCAAAAAAGTTATCATGCCGCCATTCATGCCCAAGTCACTCGCGACATTAGCGCCAGAGATCGACCGGATAGCTGCGGAGATCGTATCTGCGATAGCGGCCAAGGGTGAATGCGAGTTTGTGTCAGAAGTCGCCGCGCGCTTGCCCATTTACACGTTCTGCGAGCTCATGGGTATACCCGAGCATTTGCGCGATCAGGTCGCCGAATACGGAAATGCACTTGCCGACGTCGAATCGCGCTCGGAGCACTCTCTAAATCCCACCACAGGCCTGTTTGCGCTGGCGCAAGAGCTTGCCGAAGAAAAGCGGCGTAATCCCGATGATCGTTTGCTCAGCGCCATGGTGAATGACACGACCCTCAATCTCGATCCGATGCAGATCAACCAGTTCGTCTTGGTCTTCGCGATGGCCGGCCATGAAACGACGCGATCAACGGCTGCGCACTTCATTGACCTGATGCATCGGCACCCGGAGCAATATGCGCTCCTCCGCAGCGATTTCGATGCGCATATCGACAACGCAATCGACGAGGTTCTGCGCTATACATCGACCACGACCAACTTCACCCGAACGGCCATGGAAGATACAGAGATCGGTGGCTATCCGGTGAAAAAAGGCGACAATATCTATCTGTCTTACGCGGCGGCCAACCGTGATCCCATCGTGTTTGAAGATCCGCATCGTTTCGACATTAGCCGCGCCAATGCAAAACGCCATTTGGCCTTTGGGGTCGGTCCGCACGTATGCATTGGGGCTCGACTTGCAAAGATGCAACTGCGTGCCCTGTTGAAAGAGGTCGTGACACACATCCCAGACATCCGCCCTATTGGCGAACCCGAATGGCTCAAATCTGTGTGGTTTAACGCAATCATCAAGATGCCGGTTACCTACAGCCCAAAGTGAGTCCGGCAATCAGTTGCGCAACCAAGCCAACGTTTCGGAAGGAGACGAAGCCATGGCAATCACGCCAGAGATGGAAAATCGACAATGGATTCTCGCGCGTCGACCGCAGGGCGATGTCGGCCCAGACGACTTCACGCTCGTTGTCGGAACGATACCACAACTCGAAGACGGCGACGTTCTGGTGCGGTCGCTCTACTTTGGATATGATGCGAGCCAGCGGATATGGCTCACCGATGATGGCGGCTACATGGCACCGATCATGCCAGGTGAGCCAATGCGATGCATGGGCATTGGCAAGGTAATCCAATCGCGGAACCCGGATTATCAGCCTGGTCAGATAGTCGAGGGCTTCATGTCGTGGCAGGACTTTCCGGTTGTTCGCGCCGATGGGCCGATGCCGTTACGCGTTCTGGCCGACGCCTCTTATCCATTGTCGTGGAACCTCGGGGTCTTCGGTGTCGGAGGCTTAACCGCATATTTCGGCGTCATTGACGGGCTAAAGGTCACCGCGGGCGATACTGTGGTCATTTCGGCGGCAACCGGTGCCACCGGCTCGATAGCCTGCCAAATCGCAAAGATTTTGGGCGCGCGGGTGATCGGCATTGCAGGAGGCGAAGAGAAATGCCGTTGGATCAAGGAATATGCTGGCTGCGACGAAGCGATCGACTATCGGAACGAAGACGTCGGCCTTCGCCTAGCTGAATTGACCCCAAAAGGCGTCGACGCCTATTTCGACAATGTTGGCGGAGACATGCTCGATACGTTGTTCCTGCACATGGCGCCGCGCGGACGGATCTTGATTTGCGGCGCGATGTCGCAGGGCTATACCGACGTCAAATTGCAAGGTCCGACCAACTATATGCGGATCTGTACCCATCAGCTCACGGTCCAAGGAATTCTGCTGTTTTTCTACGCAGACCAGATCCCAGCGGCGGCCGCTCAATTGGGCGAATGGGTGATGCAAGGGCGGATACATGTTGAAGAAGCACTGCACGTTGGATTTGAGAAAGCTCCCGAACTATTGCCAACAATGTTTACCGGCAAATCTCCCGGCAAACTGCTGCTCCAATTGGATTAGTAAAAGCTTCATCATGAAAATCGAGTAGAGCGCTTTAAATAGTGGATTTATAAAATTGAATTAATTGGCGCACCCGAGAGGATTCGAACCTCTGGCCTCTGCCTTCGGAGGGCAGCGCTCTATCCAGCTGAGCTACGGGTGCGTGAAAAAGGCGTTAGCAAAGGCAGGGCGTGCCTGCCACCCCT
>Ga0078894_10004439_pt1 | contig 10727 bp, 12 predicted proteins | sample LauGreSu1BDMLBSD_2_FD_67506 | JGI IMG/M metagenome (GOLD analysis project Ga0078894, IMG submission 67506) | Freshwater lake microbial communities from Lake Michigan, USA - Su13.BD.MLB.SD (version 4) (version 4) | ecosystem: Environmental > Aquatic > Freshwater > Lake | place: Lake Michigan... | reverse complement strand
CCGTCCGGCCTCGTGCGCGTCGCCGGATCGACGCGCCAGGACAGGGCCAACACCGCCGGTGATACAGCCACACGGGCTGGTGCACATCGCGGTTGCATCACGCGCGTGCACCGCGTGGATCCCGCACCGATCACGGAGGCACGTGATGGCGACCGCAATATTGTGCAAACTTTCGGAATGCACTAGAGGGGTCGCAAAAATCGCGCGCGGAGGCGCGTCAGCGGTGTGGACGCCGCGCCACCATGAGCTGCGCCATCGTCGCCGCCGTCGGGTCGTGCGCGCCGCGGGTCAACCCGTCGACGACACCATCGATATCGGCGTCCACGCGATTCTGGCTCAGCTTGTACTTCCCCTCGAGCGACTCGATCTCGATCGATACACCCACCACCGCGCGCATCTGGGCGTCCAGATAGTCGGCGGGCGCATCGTGCATGGCCCATGGATGCGCCTGCGACGCCTCGTGATGATCAGTCAGCGCGGCGAGATGCGTCGCCAACCACGCCACATCGTCGTGGAGCGTGACCGGTCCCTGCACGTGCACGGCCACGTAGTTCCAGGTGGGCACGACCTTGGTGGTCGTCTGCTTGGTGGCGTACCACGACGGCGTGATGTAGTGATCGACACCCGAGAAGACCACCAGCCCCGGCACCAGAGTGCTCCCCGTGGGCTGCAGCCGCTGCACATGCGGATTCATGCGGGCAAGGTGGCCGGTCAGCACGCCCCGCTCGCGATCGAGATGGAGCGGGACGTGCGTGGCGTATGGCGCGGTGGCGTGTCCGTCGGCCATCGCCGACACGAGGACGCCCAGCGGATGCGCGACGATGAAGTCGTACAGGGTGGCGCGATCTGACTCGCGAAATGGGGCCGGGATGTACATGGGTCCTCGGAGGTGGTGGCGCTACGGGTGGGGCGGTGCCCCACCCACGATCACCCCACCATCGCCGCCTCGAGCATCGCGAGCCCGCTCGCCAACTCGGCCTGCGTGATCACGAGGGGCGGCAGGAAGCGCAGCGTGTGTTCACCGGCACTCACCATGAGCAGCCCGCGCTCGAAGGCGCGCCCGATGATCGCGGCCGCCGGCTCGTGCACGTCCATGCCCCACATGAGCCCCTTGCCGCGAATACCACGCACAGCCCCGGTGCGGTCGGCGATCCCCTGCAACTGCTCGCCGAACCAGGCCCCCGTCTCCCGCACATGCTGGAGCAGCGCCGGCTCCGAGAGGCGCTGCACCACGTGGTGCGCCACATGCGCGAGCAGCGGGCCGCCGCCGAAGGTGGTGCCGTGATCGCCCGGCTGCATCACGCGCGCGACGTCGTCGGTCACGAGGATCGCGCCGATCGGCAGGCCGTTGGCGAGCGGCTTGGCGATGGTGAGCATGTCGGGCTCGATGCCGATCTGCTCGTAGGCGAAGAACGAGCCGGTCCGCCCCAATCCGCACTGGATCTCGTCGAGGATGAGCAGCACGTTGCGCTCCTTCGTGAGCGCGCGCAGCCCGCGCAGGAATTCGGGATCCACCACGCGCACGCCGCCCTCGCCCTGAATGGGCTCCACGATCACCGCGGCCGCCGTCTCCGGATCGAGCACCGCGCGCAGTTCGTCGAGGTCGCGCTCCACGATCGTCACGCCACCCATGAGCGGGCGAAACGGCAGGCGGTAGGCGGGACGATCGGTCGCCGCGAGCGTGCCGGGCATGCGCCCGTGGAAGGAGCCGCGCACCGCGATGATCTCGTGCTTGGCCTGATGCCCGGTGCTCTTGGCCCAGCGCCGCGCGAACTTGAAGGCCCCCTCGTTGGCTTCGGCCCCGGAGTTGGCATAGAACACGCTGCTCGCGAAGGAGTGATCCACGAACCACTGCGCGAGCGCCTCGCCGGGCGCGGTGCGATAGAGGTTGGACGTGTGGATCAGCCCCGCCGCGAGCGCCTCCTGCACGGCATGGTTGACGCCAGCGTCGTTATGGCCGAGCGACGTGACGGCAATGCCAGCCACGAAGTCGAGGTAGCGTTTGCCGGTGTCGTCGATCATGTACACGCCGTCGCCTCGCACGAAGAGCGGCGCCTGTCGCTTGTACGTGCCCAGAATGGCGGGCAGCGGAGCGTTCACCGGCGAGGTGGCCGGTGCGGCGGGCGGGAGCATCGTGGACGTCATGGCAGCTACCTGAAAGAAGAAGGCTTAAGCAACACCGGTCGCGTCAGCGCGCGCGACGATCGCGGTCCCCGCATCGGGAACAGTGAGGGCGGCGAGATCGCCGATCCGCACCCGGAGCACACCACCCGCCAGTGCCGCGGCACAGGCGTCGAGCTTGGCGGCCATGCCGCCACCGGCCACCCCACTGGCCACGAGATCGCGTGCGGCATCCAGCGTGAGCGTGGGGAGCAACAGCTTGTGGCCGTCGAGGACCCCGGGCACATCGGCCATCAGAAACAGTTCGTCGGCACCAAGTGCGGCGGCGATCGCCGCCGCGGCGTCGTCACCGTTCACGTTGTACGCACCGGCTTCCGGCGCGTGGCCATCGACCGCGTCGCGCGCCGCTACCGGCGAGATCACCGGCAGGAAGCCAGCGGCCAGCAGTGCATGGGCCACCGCCGGGTTCACCGACGACGGTGTCCCGGAGTGCCCGAACTGCGCGACGTCGATCGGCGTGGCGCGCAGCAGCCCCGCATCCTCACCGCTGATGCCGACCGCCGGCGCTCCGGCCGCGACCAGGGCGCTCACCATCTGCTTGTTGGCGAGCCCGCTCAGCACCATGCGTACCAGCTCGAGCGCGGTGTCGGTGGTCACCCGGCGACCGCCGATGAACACCGGCTCCTCGCCGCGTAGTCGCTGCAGGGCGCTGATCTGGTCACCACCGCCGTGCACGACCACCACCCGCCCGTTGGTCGCACGCCAGAGGGCGGCGATGGCCGCGGGAAGAAGAGGATCGCTTTGGGTCCGGCCGCCGAGTTTGACGACGATCATGCCTGCAGCCCCGCCGTCTCGGGGAGCCCCAGCATGAGGTTCGCATTCTGGACCGCCTGGCCGGCGGCCCCCTTCACCAGGTTGTCGATGGCGCTGAACACCAGCAGCGTGGGCTGGCGCATCCCGCTCGGGAGCACGGCGCCGAGGCGCACCACGTTGCGATGCTGCACGTCGGCGAGCGCCGGCAGCGCGGTCGTGAGCTCTACGAAGGGCTCGCCGTCGTAGGCCGCGTGATACGGCGCGAGGGCGTTCGCGAGCGGACGCGCCAGAGGCACGGTGATGGTACTGAGGATGCCGCGATCTACCGGCAGGAGATGCGGCGTGAAAAGCAGGTCGCAGTCCGCGCCCATCCCGCTGAGGGCGGCGCGCATCTCGAAGAGGTGGCGATGCGAGTTCCCCACGCCGTAGGCCCGGAAATCCTCGGTGATTTCGGCGAAGAGCAGTTCGAGCTTGGGGCTCGCACCAGCGCCGCTCACCCCGCTCGCGGCGGCGATGCTCACGGTGGCACCGGGCGCGATCAGTCCGGCGCGGGCGAGTGGGGCGAGCGCCACGAGGATGCTCGTGGCGTAGCACCCCGGGTTGGCCACCACCCGGGCGCCACGCAGGTGGTCACGGGACAGCTCCGGCAGGCCATAGGGCGCATCGTGCGGCACGCCGGCCGGAAGCGCGTGCGTCACGCCACCGTGCCCGGGGCGGAGATCGCTCGACAGGTCCACCACCCGTGAGCCAGCGGCAATCGCCTTGGCCACCCACTCCGCACTCGCCCCGTGCGGCAGCGCCGCGAAAACGAGATCCACGCCCGCCAGATCAGCCGCCTCCGGCGCGATGAGGGGCACGTCGTGCATGCGGCCCGTCGCGCGCACACGCAGCGTGGTGCCGCGCTGCGTGTTGGCGGTCGCAAAGGCCAGCGTGAGCTGCGGATGGCCCAGCACGAGGGCGCACAGCTCGCGGCCGGAGTAACCGGACGCACCCAGCACGCCTACGCGGAAGGGGGGGGTGACAGAGAGGTCGGGCACGATCGATGATGCGGAAGACGGTTGATTCGGAACGGCCGTTTATGCAGTCTTAATGCATAATTTTGCACACCGGGACTGTCAATTCCCGAGGCCTCTCCGTGCCTCCCCGTCTCCGTGCCGCCTTATCGCCGTGCCTCCCACGAGGGGTATCCGAAGTGTCCGACAAACACGACCGCCACGCCGCCATCCGCGAGATCGTCACGGCTCACGCCGTGGCGAGCCAGGAAGCGCTGCGCCGGCAACTCACCAAACGCGGCTGGGATGTCACCCAGTCCACCCTGTCCCGCGATCTGCGCGAGCTGCGGCTGGCGCGCATCCCCGACAATCAGGGACGCGCCAGGTACGCGTTCCCCGAGAACGGCGCCAGCGAGGCCGCCCTCGCGCGCCTCGAACGCATGCTCCCCGAACTGCTCGTGGAGGTGGAAGGGGTGCAGGTCCTGGTGGTGGCCCGCACGATGAAGTCCGGCGCCCAGCCCGTGGCCGAAGCGCTCGACCAGCTCGAATGGCCCGACGTGGCGGGCACCATTGCCGGTGACGACACGGTGCTGATCATCTGCCGCAGCACCGAGGGGCGCGAGCGAGTGCTCAGGAAGTTGCGGGCGTACATCCGAGGGTGAGCGCACACGCGGGGCCAACCCCCACCGCTTGATCTCCCCCCCCGAAACTGCTCAGTTCCTCTCATCTCTCATCTCTCAAGTCTCATCGTCTCTCCGATGTCCAACGATTCCGGCACCCATAAGCTCTGGGGCGGTCGATTCGCCGGCGGCCCCTCGCCGCTGCTCGACGCCATCAACCGCTCCATCAGCACCGACTTCCGCCTCTGGCCGCACGACGTGCGACTCTCGCGGGCCTGGGCGCTGGCACTCGGCAAGGCCGGCGTCCTCACCATGGACGAGGCGGAGGCACTGCGCAGCGGGCTCGATCGCGTGGCCCTGCGCATCGCCGACGGCGCGCAGCCCATCGCGACCGACGAAGACATCCACACAATGATCGACCGGCTGCTGCACGAGGAGGCCGGCACCGTGGCCTCCAAGCTGCACACCGGCCGCTCGCGCAACGACCAGGTGGCCACCGCCTCCCGGCTCTGGACCATCGACGCGTGCCACAAGCTCGACACGGCCATCCGCGATCTGCAGCAGGCCCTGCTCACGCAGGCGGAGACGCTCACCGAGGCCATCCTCCCTGCCTACACCCATCTCCAGCGCGCCCAGCCGGTGAGTGGTGCGCATTGGCTCCTCGCGCACTTCTGGCCGCTCGACCGCGACCGCACACGCGTGGCCAACGCCGCGCGCGGCACGGCCACCCTGCCGCTCGGCTCCGGCGCCATTGCCGGATCCGCGTTCCCGGTGCCCCGTGACCTGCTGCGCGACGAACTGGGCTTCCTCGCCATCTCCCCCAACAGCATCGACGCCACCGGCGACCGTGATTTCGTGGCCGAAACGATGTTCGCCTGCACGATGGTGGCGGTGCACTGCTCGCGCATCGCCGAGGATCTGATCATCTACGGATCGAGCGAGTTCGGCTTCGTGAAGTTCGGCGACGGCTTCTCGACCGGCAGCAGCATGATGCCACAGAAGCGCAATCCCGATGTGTTCGAACTCGCGCGTGGCGGCGGTGCCCGCGTGCTGGGTGACCTGGTGTCACTGCTGGGCACCATCAAGGGGCTCCCGAGCGGCTACAGCAAGGACCTGCAGGACGACAAGCGCGCCCTGTTCAATGCGATCGACCTGTTGCATTTGGTGCTGCCCGCCATGGCCGGCGCGATCAGTGAGCTGCGCTTCGATCGCACCCGCATGCGCGCCGCCGTATCGAGCGCGATGATGGCCACCGACCTCGCTGACTATCTCGTGAAGAAGGGCGCCACGTTCCGCGAGGCGCATGGCGCGGTGGGAACACTCGTGCGGCAGGCGGAAGACGCCGGCATCGAAATGACCGCGCTTCCCGCCGAGGCCTTCGCCACCGCGCACGCGCTCTTCGGCAGCGATGCACGTGACGCCCTCGGCGCCGAGGCGTCGCTCGCAGCACGCAACATTGCCGGTGGCACGGGCCCCGTCGCCGTGGCGGCGCAAATCGAGCAGGCGCGCGCGTCGTTGACGACGGCGCCGCGCGCGATCGGCTCGGCGACGTGACCGCTCCGTCGCTCGGGTCGGGCTTCGTCTTCAACGGCGCGCGCTTCGACGGCGTGCTGTTCGACTGCGATGGGGTGCTCGTGGACAGCGAGCGCATCACCAGTCGCGTGTGGGCAAGACTGCTCACTGAGCGCGGACTGCCCACGACCACCGAGCAGTCCCTTGCCACGTACCTTGGCAACTCCATGGCACGGTGCCTCGAGATCGTGACGGAGCAGCTGGGGCACGCACCGCCCGACGACTTGCTGCCCACCTTCTACGCTGACGTGAAGGTGGCGCTCGAACAGGAAGTGGAGCCGGTGACCGGGATCCATGACGTGCTCGATGCACTCGATGCCGCGCAGGTGCCCTACGGGGTGGCATCGAACGGCGAACATGAGAAGATGCGCACCACCTTGGGCGCCACCGGGCTGCTGGCGCGCTTTGATGGGCGCCGCTTTTCTGCCGTGGATGTAGCGCACCCCAAACCCGCCCCCGACCTGTTTCTTCACGCGGCCGCGCAGCTCGGCATGGAGCCGGCGCGAACAATCGTGGTGGAAGACAGCCCGCTTGGCGTACTTGGCGCCCATCGTGCCGGCATGACCGTGATCGGCTACGCCGAACTCGTGTCGCCGGAACGACTGCTCGCCGCTGGGGCCGTACACACCGTATCACACCTGCACGAACTGCTGCGCTACGTGACCGCACGGGCGTGAGGCCGTGTGGCCGGCACAGACACCGGGGGCGCGGCGAAGCCGCGGCCCCGGTTCATGTCAGCGAAACGCGTAGCCGATCGTCAACCGCAGTGTGGGCACGTATTCCGTGAACACCTCGAAGCCCTGCGGCTGGTCGTCCACGTAGTAGCGCTTCACGCCGCCGCCGATCGCGACCGCCGTGTGCCGTGAGCGCCCCAACAGCCACTGGTAGTGTGTTTCCACCGAGAACGTCGGGCCGGAGGCGGCGCGGTGTGTTTCCGTACAGGGACCAAGCTCCGGGCAGTAGTACGACGAGACATCGGAAATCCTGCCGTACCCGAGACCCGCGGCAATGGCGAAGCCTTCGAGCCCCTTCTCCTGTGGATAAAGGCGCAGCTTCGTATCCACGCTCGTGTAGCTGTCGTCCAGTTTGGTGTGTGAGCCGGAGACCGCCACCGCGAGATTATCGCGTAGCTTGGTCTCGAGTTCCCCCTGGAAATAGCCGGCGAGCGGAAGGAACGGGTTGATGGCAATGATCGTGCGTGGCGGAGCGTTGCGCGCCGGATCAGTCGCCTGTGCGGCGAGATGGTCGGGAGCCACGGTCGTTACCGCAGCGAGCATCAACGCCAGGCCAACGCGGCCGATGGAAACCATCCGCATCAGAACCCCCATCCGATCGTGAGTCGTGCCGTAGGCAGCACACGCATGAGGCCTCCGACGGCCGCATCGTCGCTGAAGAAATAACGCTTGGCGCCGCCGCCGACCGTAACCGCTGTCGAGCGCGAGCGCCCCATAAGCCACTGGTACTGCGTTTCGATCGACACGGTCGGTGCCGTCGTCCACTGACCCGTGCGTTCGACCGGCGTGCACGACGGCTGTGGTGTGCAGACGTCGTAGGTGTTGTCCTTTTTCGCCCGGGCCATCCCCAGCCCGGCGGAAAACCCCAGCCCCTCGAGCGCACGATCCTGTGGATACAAGCGCAGCTTGGCGTCGAGGTTGGCGTAGTCGTTGTTCCACGGAGCCACGGAGCCGCCCAGCGCGACGCTGAGGTTGTCCTTGAGCTTGCGCTCGAACTCCGCCTGGAAGTAGCCAAACAGGGGCAGAAACGGATTCACCGCGATGATCTGCTGCGGACGGGCAGCCTTTCCGGCCGTCTGCTCCCGCAGCGTGCCCTGTGCACCGAGCGCGGCAGGGAGGAACGACAGGCCGACGATGAGAATCCCGAGTGAGGCCGTGACGACGTGACGGTGGCGCATGGTGAGCCGTGGGAAAGGATTACGAGACCTGCAGCAAGGCCACCGCCGCCATCTGGCCACCGCGTGCGGCCCCCTCGAGAGAACTGGAGTGCAGGGTTTCGCTGGCACGCCAGAGCCCCGGGATACCACACGCCGGGCCCGGACCTTGTTCCCGCCAGCCGGGGGCCTGCTCGAACTGTGCATAAGGTACGCGCCAGAGGGCAACGCGGTCGAGCGCACTCTGCTCCGCCGGTACGTTGCCCATATGTGCGAGCTCCGCACGCGCGGCGCGATCGAGGGTGTCATCGTCGAGATCCGCCGGTGCACCCACCGCCGTGGCGGCGATGAGCGTGCGCCCGTGGCTGGCATATTCCGGCGCCACATCGGTGAGAGTGACGGCGTGCGAGATCACCGCGTGGGGGGCCGCGTTGAGCCACAGCGCCTTCCCGGGGATGGGCGAGGTGCGTGCCGTGTAGTAGAGCGTGGTGCACCCCCGCGCGCCGGTGGGTTCGGGGAGTGTCACGCCTGCCGTGGCCGCCAGACGCGCCGCCATGGGCGCGTCGGTGGCGAGAACCACCTGCGCGGCGTCGATCACCCGGCCGTCCGCCTGTCGTACCCCGGTCACCCGGCCATCCGCCACCACGAGCGACGCGACGGGCGCATTGAGATGCACCGTGCCCGGCGTGAGCTGCGACGCCAGCTGCGCGGTGAGCGCGCCGATGCCGCCGGCAGGGATCACCGTATCGCCCTCAGCGAGCATCTTGAAGGTGAAGAGCAGCACGCTGGCCGTGGTGGCCAGGGTGCGGTCCAGCAGGATGCCGCCGTAGAACGGCGCAAAGAAGCCGTCGATGACCGCCGGGCCGAAGCCGCGCGCGAGCAGGAAGTCACGCGTGCTGATGGTGGCGTAGCGCGGACCGAAGCAGTCGTCGATCGAGAGGCGCTGGGCGAAGCGGCGCAACGCCAGCAATCGCAGCTTGTCGGTGAGGCCGATCGCGCCCGCAAAAATCGTGTCGAGCAACAGCGCCGGATTCGCGAGCGCATCGCCGATCAGGCTGGTCTTGCCGTCGCGCGCGATCCGCGCGGCTGGGAGGAAGCGGCGCAGCGACAGCGTGGAGACATCCACGTACTGGCGCAGCGTGGGGTAGGCCGTGAAGAGCACCTGAAAGCCGTGGTCGATCACGAGCCCATCGTGCACCGTGGTGCGGACGCGCCCCCCCACGGTGGGGGCGGCGTCGAGCAGCAGGACGGGGCGCCCGGCCCGCTGCAGGTCAATGGCAGCGATCAGGCCGGCCACGCCGGCCCCGACAATGACGATGGGATTCCCCTTGGCAGCGCTCATCCGTACAAACTGCACACACGCAATCGCCGGGCGCTACGTGTCGCAACGCCCGGCGAGTACGACGCGTGTGTACTGAGCGACTCAGAACTGCACGAGGACCGCGGAAGCCTTTTCCTGCGACAGCTCGACCGCCTGCTGCACCGCGTCCGACGGCTTCCCAGCCTCGGCCTTCACCGTGGGGATCCCGGCGTCGGCGGCGTTGCCGGCGCAGGTCACCGTGATGGTCATCGGCGTGTAGAGCCCCCATGTCAGACTAGCGGCCAGCATGTTGAGGAAGGAGTGCTTGGTTTCCACCTTGGCCACACCGGACGGACACTGCTTCGCCGTCTCCGTGACGGAGGGCGGCACGAGACCGGCCACGAACCCGTGCGCCCACGGACGCTGGATGGTGGTGCCGTTCGGCGCCCGGCCCGTATCGATGACCGCGTGATAGCAGCCCGACAGCATCAGTGCGGAAACGCCAGCGAACAGCATGCCCTTCTTCATGAGTCTCTCCTCGGAGAATGGTTTGGCGGCACCAGGGGTCTGTGGTGCCCGCCAAATCTCCACTGTCGAGCTCGAAAGGGTAAGGCGGATGCACCACCCCACGCGGCCGCCCCGCCGCAATCGGACGCGCGTCAGACATTTTCCCCTACTCGGCGGACCTCAGCAAACCCACCATGACGCTCAGCCTGCCGACATGTGGGTCGGCAGGCGCTCTTTTTCATGGAGGCAGTATGAAGCGCGTCTTGTTCGCTGCCGTGATCACGGCCAGCCTGATGACCGGGACCTCGGCACTTGCCCAATCGCTCCCCCCAGCCCGCCTGGGGGTGCTTGGCGGCGTGAGTTTCGCCACGCTTGGCGGCGCCGATGTCGATGATGCCAACACGCGCACAGGGTTCGTGGGCGGTGTGTCGCTCACGCTGCCGCTGCGCGAGCGGCTGTCGCTCGAGCTCAACGGCCTCTACTCCCAGAAGGGGGCGAAGGCCTCAGATCAGAGCGAGAGCCTGACCCTCAAATTCGACTACATCGAGGTGCCAATCCTGTTGCGCTACGATTTCACAGCCGAGGGGGTCCGGCCGTTCGTGTCGGGAGGCGTGAGCCTGGCCTATCAGACGTCGTGCGAAGCGAAGGCGGCGACAGCGGACGTGTCGGGAGAAGTCGACTGCTCTACCCTCGATAGCGATCCCGACATCGCGTTCGATGTGAAGAAGTTCGACGCCGGACTGGCGTTCGGTGGCGGACTCGATTTCCCGATGGCCAACGACCGCCTCTTCACGCTTGGAGCGCGCTACGTGCTCGGGGTCACGGACGTCGTCAAGGATCAGACGGTCCGCAACCGTGCGTGGCAGCTCTACGCCGGGTTCTCGGTGCCGCTTCGATAGGCGTACCCTCCCCGG
>Ga0078894_10004438_pt1 | contig 10728 bp, 13 predicted proteins | sample LauGreSu1BDMLBSD_2_FD_67506 | JGI IMG/M metagenome (GOLD analysis project Ga0078894, IMG submission 67506) | Freshwater lake microbial communities from Lake Michigan, USA - Su13.BD.MLB.SD (version 4) (version 4) | ecosystem: Environmental > Aquatic > Freshwater > Lake | place: Lake Michigan... | reverse complement strand
ACAATTTCCGCCGACTTCTCCAATTTCTTCGCAACCTGTTCCGTCGCCTCCTTCATGGAAATCTGAAATTCATCCGCGACCGTATTCACTCTCGCATTCAGATCGCTCTCTGTGTGTATAGGCTGCAGCGTTAGGAGCTGCGTAATAAACACCTGTATTCTGTCCTCGCGATTGAAGTTGCTAACGAGCTTGTAGCGCAACATAATCATCGGCTGAACGCCCTCCATCGGCAGTATTTCCTGGAACACCGCTGCAAATAGGGGCAGCTTCTTACGTATGATGGCCCCCGTATAGGGCTCCTCAATAATGTCTTTTAGATTCACCCCAAATGTGAAGAAGCCCTTTCGCAGCTTGGGTGCGTATTTCAGGTGCGTAAACGGCTCCAAGGCACTCTGCAGCACGTCCCCCAATGTAGACAGATCCGCAAACGGATCCAACTTCTTCAGCGGCTTCGGCGGCTCTATCGTGATATCCGCCGTTCCATCATCCAGAGTACGCAGCGTCATATACAGCGGTATCGTATTTCCACCCAGCTTCTTCAGAAAGATCTTCGTCATCAAATAGTCCCGCTCAGGCGTCGGATTCTTCTCTTGGGACCATGTGCTGAGGAGCCGGGGGTTATCCAAGTTCGGTTCATTGCTCGGCAACATATGGACCTTGCTGATAGGAGTGTTTTCAACCGGCATGAGGCGCATGTAGGGTCGCCGCCCGTTCACGGGAACTTCGTAGAAGAGTACCTCCACTCCCTGAATGGTCACGGGCTTCGTAAAACTGAGAAGTAGATACTGAATACCGGAGAGGGACAAGGAATACATGGGCTGGCCGGAATTCAATATTTGTTCCAGACGCCGAAAGAACGCCGCCCGCACGAGGAAGTAGTCGGCGAGCTTCTTCGCCTGCGTCTTTTGTTGTGGTGTGACTGTCTTGCTCGTCCCCGCAGACAGATTCGGAAAGTACGGGTACAGGCGGCCGTTCCAATCGAGTTCACTGATGGGGCGAGACCCAGGAGTGAGCCCCTCTAGAAAAGAATAGAAGTATGCCTGTAGTACAGGGATCGCTGTTCCGAACTTGTCCTCTATTGTCGTGCGCTCCATACTCGTTCGCCGCACATCGCGTCGGTCCCCATTGGCGTCCACGAACTTCGTGTCTGCCGATATTTTCCCGGAGGCAATTGCGATCGGGTTATACAAAATGACGCTCTTGGACGGATCCATGGAGGCCGACCAATTGTAATCGACCGTTTCCATTTTGGTACCGAAGACGGGGCGACCGATAAACACAAAGTCGGGATGCGCCCCGTCGGAGCGGCGGAATTTGTTATAGAGGGCAATTTTCACATCAAGAAGCGTAGAAAAGGGGAATATGTTATCCAGTACTACCTGTTTCGGTCCTGTGCCGGGGGTATCGTACACTTCCACCGTGATCGTACCGGCCGGTGCAGCCTCGGAGAAGAACGATTCAACGGATGTCGGTCCAAGAATGCTCCCTATGAATGTTTTAATATCTGTCGTCATACCCTATTTTTACATATGGAAAAGTGGGTGACAAATCACCGTGACACTTTTCCGACGGAGAAGTCCGTGCCATCTTTAGACGGGTCGTACGTCGGTTCATCCGTTATTTTCATTCCACAGTACGACACGGGATGTGACGAGAAGTTCTGCGGAGTGTATATGCCGATGGCCTCCGCCTGCTCGAGAAGCCAGGCAAAGTTATTCCAGAAATCGGGGCCGTGCCCGACCGTTTTCGTAATAATATGGCCCATTTCGTGAATCGCGACGAATGTGACGATATTCTCGTTGACGAGTGACTCGTCCCCACTCTCTCGTTGACGTAGACAGAAGTGGACGGACTCCCCCTTGTTGACACTGAAACTCGTGAAATCGTCGTCGGGAGTCGATTCGCCCAGCCGATGTGCCTCCGCGTCGAAGTTTCTTGCGAGCTGTTTCACTTGGGGCTTATCAGGGAATTTCTCTTCCACGTGCAACTTCAGCTTCTTCATCTTGAGTCGTATGCGGGCCATTAAATCGGCCGCCTCCTGCTTATCTGCCATGTCGCGAACTTCGTAATTCTGTCCGTCGACTCGGCTCTTGACGGTTACCATATGGTACTTGCTCATTCCGAAAAAGTGTTTCGTTTTATTGAGGGCATAATTCAATGACGCAGATAAGTCGCCCATCTATTGTTAAACGAGGATATCCCAATGTGGGAAATTATCGTTTGACATTTCGTTATAAAAACGCTCAGGCGATCTCAAGAGCACGACGGTTCACGTCGGGCTCGATAGTCGGCACGTTGAAGACGGACACGGGCACCTGGGGATTCGCCGGCTCCGATCTGAGCTGGTAGTTGGCATTCCGGAGAGTCTGTCCCACCGTGTTTACACCGATGAGGGCGCCGGCGGAGAGGAAGTTCTTCCCCTTCAGGCTCCCAGTACCCATCGGGTTCTGCTGCGCCCAGATGCTATTGGGATCCTTGGGAAGGAGCTCACCGGGAGTGAGCTGGTCGCGGGGATAGCAGCCAGAGGGGGCCTCGGCGTTCCCGAAATCGGCCGGGCCGGACGGAGACTGGAACGCCTCGGGGGCATTCTTCACGGCGGCCTCGCGGGCGGGGCCGGGCATGCTGGTAGCACCGGCGGGGACCGATGCGTTGGAGGCGGCGGACAGAGTCGATGAGCCCTGGAAGGGCTCCTTGCGACCTGTAAAGATGCCGGGCTGCAGATATGCGAGCGAAACAACGGCCACGGCGAGAGCTGCTAAAACAAACAGGGGAGGGAGGTTACCTTTGGAACCGGCCATTCGTGCTTCTGTAATAGACAGGCGTATTTTTTTGTTTGAAACCGGGATACTAATTCTCCTCCGGACTGAACGATGAGTCCGTGTCAGATCCGGTCTGATCGCCACCCACACCCCCATATTTTTCCGTATAACGCAGAATCAGCTTATACAGGCGCTGCCTAGCGACTTCGTACTGGATGCGCGCCTTTCGTAATTTACGCCGGTATTCCGATTTCGGCGTTTTATGGAGAACCATTAGTACTTGGTTCGGGCCGTAGGGAACTTCCACGGAGGAGCTGTCGGAGGGAATTGCTTTCTCGATCACTTCATTCTGTTCGCCTGTTCGGAGACTCCAGTGAATAGTATACGTACCCAAATCAAGAGAGATGTGTTCCGGACACCAGATTTGGTGTATTAGAATGGCAGTGTCTTCATACTTTGGCGCAACATAGGACGATTTCGCCGGATGTTTCCAGTTGTGTTGAACGTTTGTTGCGAAAACAATGGATAGGACTTCCCGGTTAAACCACTTCTTCGCGTAGGCCTCGTACAGACTCGCCATGTCGGCAATATAGGCCTTACACTCGATTTGGTCTGGGGGCGGTGTAGTGGCAGATCCAATAACATTCGTTTTATATGTCACGTCGAGATACCGAGTTGTGGTTATCGGGATAGTGTATTTGTTGGCCCCGTGTCGTATTGGACTTTCATATTCCATATCGTTCAGTACTTAAATTAAGAGGACACCCTTTAGGAGGAGTTCATACGAGCGCTTTATGTGTCCCAAATATTATGGCTGAGCCATATAGGGAATGTCCGGTGAAAAACACGCCGTATCATCATCCAACTCAAAAATGTTGGAGACTCTATCGTGGAGCGACGTAATGACGACGAAGATGGCGGCGTTTTTCGAGAAGGAGCACGTCCAGTACGCCATCCGGAATAAGATTTTGGACCCGATTCTGAACTATGTTCTGAACAAGATATTCCCGTATATAATGCTGATTTGTGTTATGTTTATGCTACTTCTCGTATCTGTGATTGTCACTCTCTGTGTGATGATCTTCAAATTCCGTATGAAGCCGGAGATCGCAGAAATCCTGAAAAAAGATCCGGGCCTTTTAGCATAAATGGCCGGAGCTAGTTCCTCCACGCAGATTGATCTGAACTCGTTCGGGACTCTCGTACAGGCTTGGGTGCGCGCCGACACGGCTGTAACGGATTACAACAAGGAGGCTACTCGTATGCGAAAGGAGCGGGATACGTACGAGCAACAGATCATCCGGACGCTTAAGCAGGCGAATCACGAGAAGGCCGTGATCCAGATTACCGGAGGGAAGTTAGTGGTTGCGGATGATAAGACAACACAACCTCTCACATTTACCTCGCTGGAAGAGATGCTACACTCCTATTACATGACGGCAGGGCGCCGGGATGAGACGAAAGAGATCATAAAGTTCGTTAAGGAGAATCGGACTGTGGAGCATGGTCTGAAACTGAAGCGGATCGCGGTGGCAGATCCGCGCACATGATAGATACCGCCAAGTACTTAAATTAAGTACTTGGCTCTGATGGCTAGAACGAAAAGTTTAAGTCACTCCAATATCATAAGGCCACAGAGTGGCCTTATCTATGGGGAGTACTTAACTTTAGTACTAACGGTAGACGTTACCGCCCCCTCCTAAAGTCGTGTCACTATCCCATATAGAAGTAGATTGATTGTTTGAAATGTCACACATAGAAAACAGTATTCGCGAATGGTTGGATGAACCCGTTTGGTGGACCGTACAACGCCTTCCGCGTAAAATCGTGCTCCATCGGTTCGTAAAGCAAGGGCTGGTACCTTTTATACGGTCCTATGGGTATACGTTCGGGCGATCCGTGTCGGAGTTATATACCTATATTGCCACGGGCCTATATTGGAACTATCATGCATTTAAGGGTCGTAGTGTGTGGACGGACGAACCCTATAATACGCAGCCAATCCCGGAGGATCGCATACACTTCAACGACGTTATCGGGTTTGATCGGTGGTCCACATTCTGGTCGGCCTGGACCGATTGGAGCGACCTGTCACCCGATTTTCCGAACGGGCGAGAGCGGCAGATGGATATCGAAGAGTTTGTTTGGAGACAATTGGACTTGGACGATTCTCCACAAACAGAGATTCTGTATTATCGAATGCACGAGATGCACGAAGAGGATGATGAAGAGGGGGGCGCGAACGGAGGCAATCGCGACGTCTATCTAGATGAGGCGGCGGGCTGGGGCGGCTATAGGAAATAATTACCGCCAAGTACTTAACTTCATCACGTTACGCCGACCACTTTGTTCCACTGAACGGAAGAATTCCGACCATATCAATATTCTCTTTGATTTCCTCGATCTGCTTGTTCATTTTTAGTGTAGAAGCAGTTTTAGGAATTGTCCCGTTCTCCATGAGAACGCGCTCGTCGTTCGCGGACTGATCCGGTTTCACGCCGTAGCAATTCACGCCGAACCGCATCTCCGGATTATCGAAAAAGCCGCCATTGACACCGGGGCGACCACACGCACCCTTTTCATCTAGCGGGCCGTGTTGAAGTTTCTCCCACGTGTCCTTCTGTGTCGGATAGATTGCGAGCTGCCCCTTCGTCCAGCCGTAGTTGCACCAGTCGGCACCCTTGTTCCAGGCCTCCTTCACCTGCTCGTAACTTGCTAGTTCCGCTCCTAAAGCGAGACAGAGGGGCTCCGCGTCATAGTACGAATAGTCGTTGAGACTCACGTTGAAGACCTCTTTGGTTCCCATCGGAAGTAGTTTATTCAGGAGACCTCCCGCGGCCTTATCGGATTCCCCGGGCATGCCTTTCATAATATTACCCTCTTCCTCTTTAATAAGATCCTCGGGTGTTTCATTGGTGGGGACATCCTTTTTGAAGAGTTTATTTATAGATTTGCTCAAATAGTCCCAGGCCGTATTGAATTCATTCTGGAAAACGAACATGGCTAAGAGGAAGGTTGCGGTAAGAAAAAGCACAACACCGAACATCATTCCCCAGTTAGATTTAGCGGAAGTATTTAGGGAATTCGTCCCGACGTTTTTGAAATTGTTGTAGGCATTATGGAAAATGTTCGAATTTTTCCCGCTATTATTGGCCGGTTTCCCATTCTTTGCGGCATTCGCAAACGGCATAAGACTATTTGCTGACGGTAGGGCGGAATTCACAGCCTTCACCGCATTCGTGGCGGCCGAATTCACAGCCTTCACGGTATCTGTTGCGAGAGAATTCACGGCGGCGACAGTAGATGCCGCCGCCGTATTCACGGCTCCTAGGGCTGAATTCGTTGCCTTTGCTATACCGTTTACGGCAGAGGAGATTGTGGTAGTCGAATTTTTTGAATTCCCTGTAGTAAACATGGGACCTATTCTATGTATCCTTAAGATTACAAATCGGCACCCGGAAGAATGCTTGGTATTTGTTTGTAAAAATGCTCCAGAAAAGAGGAGATCCCTACGTCGTAGTGAATTCCGTCTGGAGCTTGGCTCGGGTACGCGATACCGAATCCCCACGCGTTCGGTACATGTTTGAGAACACCCGTATTGGGATCATAGTCGATATGAGAAACGCCCGTAGAATCATCGGAGACCCTAATGGTCGTATCCGGTTGAAATCCGGTGGCGTATATAACCCAAGTCGCGTTTCTCGTTTCGCGTATAAGATTTGGTGTGTTGTCATAGGATACGAGGCGCACATTTGGATATTTGCCGGATATTATGGAGTCGGCTGTTACGGCGCCATCTAGCTTCAGGCCCTCATACTCTGCATCGCGAGCCCATCGGAAGGGTCTGGACCCCTTGTGTACTCCCACGATCTTACCTACACCATTATCGGCAAGGTTCTTGAGGGCGATAATGCCGCTGTGATTTGTCCCGAATACGATGACTTGGTCTGACGGCTTCACATAGGTTTTGATCCGTTCGGGGTCAAGCGCGACCTCTAGGGGTATAGAGGGAATCGGCATATCGTAATGTTTTGGTATAGATCCTTGGGCGAATAGGACACGCGTGGAATGTATTTCTGCTATGCCCGTGCCGGATTGTACGTAAACGATCCAAGTGCCGTCTTCGGGTTTCCATATGGCCTTTTCAACTATGCCGCGGACTGTTTGGAACTTCGCCGCATGAAAGAGGTCGCGGAGTAACTTCGCAATTGTGCTCAGGGGCGTCGGTTGATCGGGGGGAACTTGCTTGGACCACGCGGGGAGTTCTAGAGAGGGTAGGCAGCGGCGAAATGCATCTGTAGTGGCCGACCAGGGTGTATTGGAGATGACGTTGGGCCATTTACGTTGTAGATCGCCCCCGTCGAAATGGGGATCGATAATGCAGAAATCATTTAGGGGTAGGCCGAATTGCTGGAGAAGAAGACTCAAGAGAATACCTGATGCTCCTGCTCCAATGATACATACTTTCATACTATGGGTTTTTTGGAAAAAAGGTTGTGCCTCGCCGTTAAGGATTGTCCCCAGGCGCTGTCTGGTTTCCGCCGCGGCTCGCCAAGTACTGTCTCTGATCGGGAGTCGTGCATACACAGCCCCCGCCGCAGCTGAAACTCGCCCCACAGCATTCGGGCTTGCACTGGTTATTCTTGAACATGAAGAGGTTGTCGTCGCCGGGAACAAATTCCGGCCCCGTGAGCGGCTCATTGGGGGCCGTATATCTCCAACTGGAGACATTATTGCCGGTAGGGAGGACGATGCCATCGTAGCCGCCGATGGCCTCGTACTTCTCCTTCGCACCGCCCGCATTGGAAAGGAGGAAGGAAGTGAATCCCTCCATCACAGGGGCCTTGTCGGTGACATTCGTGTTTGCCATAGATAGCTTGCCGTTCCCCTCATTTCCACCGGAAGTGGCCATCATGGCCGCCTGATTACTCAGATGATTTGGTTTTACTGCCTGGAACCCTTCCTTACGACGGAAGTACTGTGTCACCATTAACACATTGGCTAAAAGGAGAAGAGAGAGGCCTGTAACAACGAAAGAGGTCTTCATTGATTCTACCGGTTAGTATAGAAAATAAGCGCATCACGGTAACGGCATGGATTAAATACGCCGTAAGGAGTATTTAATCCAGCACATCACGGTAGTCTAGATTTTATTCACGGCGCAAATAAGGCTCTATACTTTTATGTCTAAGGTATACCCAATTCCGATCACGCTTCAAAATAGGGGCAGCTGTTTTATGTGAGACTTCCGCCGTGTGATAGAGTGAATCCAGTTTGCGAAATACCTTTAGAGGGCCGTAGGCCTCAATGGCACGTCTTAGAGCCGTGTGACGCTCGTGACTATCTCTCTGGAACGAGTATCCGTATTTTGAGAGTTGGCCTTGTTTCCCCTTCGTCTCTGCTGGGTGTTTAGCTTCAGCCTTCCGTTTACGCGTATTTTTTACACAGGCAGCGGCCACACTCATTTCTCGCTGTTTCGGGAATGCTCGGAATGTTTTCCCAGAACGGCGTACGGTGAATCCGTTGCGAAGAATACTGTTGGAATATTCGCGTCTGTAACCCTTTCGCTCCATCATACCGGGAGGGCATACTCCGCGTCTTAAAGAACGCGGCCTGGATGATCGGCGTGTGGCCCTCTTGGGTACCGGCTGAGCCCGACGTTCTCTCCGCATAGATGCTTTTCGCGTAGACGCTTTTCGCGTAGATGAGCGAACACAGCGTGATACGAGACCGAACCAGTCTGTTTTTTCTACATATCCTGGCGGACACACGCTAGACATCTAGGATGCGTTTAGATTTTAATGCCTTCATTGTAACTTCCGGATTAAGCGTCAACGGATACATATACAGGTCAACATGTAAAATATGGAAACATGTGTTCCGTTCATCATCCGTCAAGTCGTGGAAGTGCAGATTATTTGATTCAAAGAATGAATGAATCCTTTCATTCGTAGGTGTCGGTTGATTATTCATAATACTCTCAATCTCGGGCTTCAATTGACGAATACGGCGCACAACAGGGTTCAAACGATCCTTATCCTGTATGTCGGATTTGGACTTATATGTCTCTGTACCCTCCTCTATGATTTTCCGCTTAAGTTCTTCAAGAATATTCCGGAACGCCACGACTCTTGGACTTACCTCATAATCATCTTTCATATTCTACTTATTAGATGGCGGTAAAATTGAGATGAAAAAAACATACGTTGTCCGGTAGAATGCAACAGTCGCCCCCCCTCTCGTCCGTACAGAACGAGCCGCACAAGTTCGACGCCGCCAAGCGGTCCGAGTACATTAAGAAGATGGTGGCGTGTGTGAAGAAATATAGGGAGGAGAATCGGTCTGCGGAAGAGATCAAGGAGCTACTGCCGGAATTCCACGAACAGTACAAGAACCTCTTTGAGATGATTACGGCGGAAGAGGGCTACGATGAGAGTAATCTGAATGTGATGCTCTCCATGCTACAGAACATGGATAAGGGAAATCTGACTCAGCACGAGGCATCGGTCGTGGTGGGGAAGAGGCTGTATGATAAGTACGGTAAAAAGGAGTAACTATACAATCACCCCTACCGTGATGTAGGCATGTAGGCTAAGTTAGGTACACCCCAAGGGTGTACCTAACTTTGGCACATGCCCCTATCCACTCTTAGGCTTCGCATAGACTCCAAAAAATTCGCACCATTCGTACGATTTCCGTAAGACATCGTTCAAACACTCTTTTTGCCAAACATCCGGATTGTTCGCAAAGTAGATCGCGTTCTCTATATGTCTTATTTGCACTTCGTTAGATTGGCGAATATGCCGTTCCAGATATGCAATCTCTTCCGATGAAGAGAGGTCCGCCACATCCGGGAAATTCCCCTTAGCTGCCTGTATCTCCATTTGAGTCAACATATCTAGGATAATCCGAATATTTTGGCGCAAGGATACCCCTATGAAGTAGCGCTCAGAGTTACACGGGCGCGTCATCGCCGGTTTATATAGGGTCCATTTCTGAAAGCAGCGCGATAACAACACTAAGAAAAGTTTCGTGTGTGGCGACATACAGTCGAATAGTTTCAAGACAAAGTGGCCGCCCACACGGAGAACACGTAGACCGATGGTGGCCGATGATAAGAGAAGATGAAAGATCTGCATTTCCTGTAGGGTATAATCGTCACTAAAATCAAACCCTCCATCGGCAGTGAAGAGGTGTGCCTCGCCTATTTTCGCCACCTCTGATATATACGACCTCTGATTTTCGGGGCTGTATATGTCACCTGTTCCATCGGATCCATAATGGATCAGGAGTTGCTTATACTTCGTGATGAATTTATAACTCTTTTTCCAGCCCGGTATCTGCGGATTCACGGGCTTCAGCGTCATTGCCACGGACCCGACAATCTTCTTCTTGTTTTTTTCGGAGAGTTCGTAGAGGGCCTGAATGAAGCCGCCTGGACCTTCTGCGACGTGGGCCGAGATGAGTTTGGCCGGCTGCTCTTTGAAGAAGGAGCAGACGTGCAGAATTTCGACCATCTTGAAAAAAGATCGGGACAAGGGAGATACGAGACAGATGGATTTCGGGAAATTCTCGTCATTGTGCGTATAGACGAGTTCATACGGATTCGCCATTTTTTTCGCAAGTTCCCAGCGTTTCGCCTGATCCAGTCGTTCGATCGTCTCTTTCATCTTAGCCATTGTCTCATCGGATATATGAGACCATTTGTTCGTATAGGAAATGACAGGAGCAGATGTGGCAGATATAGAAGTCCATGTTGGACTCTGTATCCATTCCACAGTTTTCCAGGGTGGTTTTTCAGGTATCACCCAGTTCATGTGTGATTATAGTGTGGTATGTTTAGCCCCCTTACCGTGATGTGCTGAAGTTAAGTACCCCCTTTAGGGGGTACTTATATTATGCCTACATCACTACTGTAGGCATGTAGGCTAAGTTAGGTACACCCTTGGGGTGTACCTAACTTTGGCAC
>Ga0078894_10004437_pt1 | contig 10728 bp, 7 predicted proteins | sample LauGreSu1BDMLBSD_2_FD_67506 | JGI IMG/M metagenome (GOLD analysis project Ga0078894, IMG submission 67506) | Freshwater lake microbial communities from Lake Michigan, USA - Su13.BD.MLB.SD (version 4) (version 4) | ecosystem: Environmental > Aquatic > Freshwater > Lake | place: Lake Michigan, USA... | reverse complement strand
GCTTATCGAAGCGTTTTCAATTAACCGATTTTAAAGAAGGAAAAGCATGGGACTTTTTAGTTTCCTAACACAAGAAATTGCCATTGACTTAGGTACGGCAAACACAATCATTATCATGAACGATAAGGTTGTTGTAGATGAACCATCAATCATTGCTCGCGACCGAGTTTCAGGTAGAACTGTTGCCGTTGGACGCTTAGCGCAACAGATGCACGGTAAAACTCATGAGAACATAAAAACAATTCGTCCGTTGAAAGACGGTGTAATTGCCGATTTCCATGCTGCTGAGGATATGATCAAGGGGTTAATCAAAATGATTAACAAGGGCGGGAAAATGTTTCAGCCTTCATTGAGAATGGTAATTTGTATTCCATCTGGTATTACTGAAGTTGAAAAGCGTGCGGTAAAAGATTCTGCTGAGCATGCAGGTGCAAAAGAAGTTTATTTGATTCACGAGCCAATGGCTGCAGCAATTGGTATTGGTGTAGACGTTGAAGAACCAATGGGTAATATGATTATCGATATCGGAGGTGGTACTTCTGAAATTGCAGTAATCGCATTGGGTGGAATTGTAACAGACAAAAATATTCGTGTAGCCGGAGATGAGCTTACTCAAGACATCGAAGATTACATGCGCCGTCATCACAACATTTTAATTGGAGAGCGTACCGCTGAACAAATTAAAATTGAAGTAGGTGCTGCAATTGACGACCTAGAGGTTCCGCCAGCGGACTACAGTGTTCGCGGTCGCGACTTGGTCACCGGTGTTCCGAAAGAGATCATGGTTTCTTACAAAGAGATTGCTCACGCATTGAACAAATCAATTTCAAAAATTGAAGAGGCAATCATGAGTTGTTTAGAAAACACGCCTCCTGAATTATCAGCAGATATTTTCAAAACAGGTATTTACCTTGCGGGTGGTGGTGCATTGCTTCGCGGATTGGATGTTCGTATCAATCGTAAAACGAAACTACCTGTTCACGTAGCAGACGATCCGTTGCGTGCAGTAGCAAGAGGTACAGGAATTGCGTTGAAGAACATCAACCGCTTCCAATTCTTAATGCGCGAGTAATTCGTTAACACGAAAGCAGAATGGGTAATCTTTTGGCATTATTGCAACGATTTCACGTGCTTTTGTTGTTCTTAGTGCTTCAAGTTTTTTCACTGATTGTTTTGTTTTCCGAAAACAATTTTCATCGCAAAGAATTTATTCGTCACAGTTCTGATTTTGCTGGATACATTTATGAAAAGCGCGACGAGTTCACAAGTTATTTAAGACTTGCTGAAATCAACGATCAGCTGGCAATTGAAAATGCAGCATTACGCAGTCTTCTTCCAGAAAACTATATTACCTCTGATACCGCAACGTTTAAAGCCCAAGGCGTGCGTCAGCAGTACACATATACGCCTGCTAAAGTTGTAAACGCCACCGTTAGTCGCAAACGAAATTATCTTACCTTGAATAAAGGATATGCTGAAGGCATTGGCATTGAAATGGGTGTTATTGCGAATGGAAGCATTGTCGGAATCGTGAGCAGCGTAAGCAAGAATTATTCGATAGTTATGCCTGTTCTTCACACGAAATTCCAGGGTTCGGTGAAGATGAAGGGAACTGGGGAATTTGGAATTTTAGAATGGCCGGGTGGAGATCCATTGTTTGCATTCGTGAAGGAAATTCCGAAACACGTGTACATTAATGTTGGCGACACGGTGATAACGACAGGATTTTCAAGTCACTTCCCAGAGGGAATGCTCATAGGAAGTGTGGAGGCGTTGGAAGACAAACCGGAAGAAAACTTCCATCGAATAAAAGTGAAATTGGCAACCGACTACAGAAAAGTGGCCTGGGTTCAAGTGGTGAATAATCTTCAGAAAATGGAGATTGATTCTCTACAACAACAACAAATCATAGCAGACGGAGGAGAGGAATGATGAACTATTTGCGCATATTTCTATTCGTGCTTTTGCAAGCCTTGGTGGTGAGCAGAATTCAGTTGTTCGATGGGTTGGTTCTTCCATTTATTTACATTTTCAGTTTGCTCATGTTTCCGTTCGACACGCCAAGATGGGCGATGTTGTTGATTGGATTTTTCACTGGAATACTCATGGACTTGTTCACGGGTCCTCCGGGTCTGCACACTTCGGCATGTTTACTTCTTGCATTCTTGCAACCGTTGGTGCAAAACATGTTGGCTCCACGTGAAGGTTACGACTCGAATTTGAAGCCTACCATTCACAAGATGGGCTTGGCTTGGTATACTACATACGCCGGTATTCTGACGTTTGCTCATCATACATGGTTAATCTTCTTCGAATTTTTACGCTGGGATAAATTCTTCTTCCAGTTGTTTCATATTTTGTTAAGTTCTATTGCAACTTTATTGCTGATGATTTTGGCGCAACTCTTAATTTCGCCAAATAAGAAAAGCAGCTAATTACCTTGAACAACGACAACCGCCGGTACACTTTCTTGTTTATTGTTGGAACCATCTGTGTGATATACATAGTGCGTCTCTTTGCGTTACAAGTTGCTACGAGCGAATGGAAAAATAAAGGCTCACGTCTAACAGAGCGCGAGGTAGTTGTTTACCCGTCGCGAGGAAACATCTTCGATCGTAACGGAAAAGTCTTGGTAACGAATCAGACCGTTTACGATTTAATGGTTTTGCCGAAAGATCTTAAGCCCTTCGACACCTTGGATTTTTGTAAGTTGGTGAATTTGCCATACGAGGAACTAAAAGAAATTTTAAAGAAGTCTGTTACATATCCGAACGTTAAGTATAAACCCTCTCCGGTTATCAAGCAAATGCTTCCTGAAGAGTATGCGATTTTTGCAGAGCGATTGTATAAGTTTCCTGGTTTTTTTGTTCAAGCGAGAACCTTAAGAACCTATCCTGAAAACCTAGGTGCGCTTGTGCTTGGTGATGTTGGTGAAGTGAATGGAGACATTTTGAAATCACACCCTGATTATCGCAAAGGTGACTACATTGGATTGAATGGAATTGAAAAATCATACGAGAAAGAGTTGCGCGGAAAGCGCGGAATAAAGTATGTCTATCGCGATAACCTGGGTGTAGAGCACAGCGTAGCGAACGGTCAGTTAGACAGTGCAGCGCAAGAAGGAGTGGATTTGTATGCCACCATTGACGCAGAGTTACAGAAGTACGGAGAAAAACTAATGCAGAACAAGCGTGGATGTATTGTCGCGATTGAACCTTCTACTGGAGAAATTTTAGCCTTGGTTTCTGCGCCCACCTTCGACCCGAATTTATTGGTGGGTAGAGCGCGCGGACAAAACTTTGCGGCATTAGCGAAGGACCCATTGAAACCGCTCTTTAATCGCGCTACTCAAGCGCAGTATAGACCGGGATCTATTTTCAAGTTGGCTCAATCCTTAACGGCTTTGCAGTTGGGATCAATTACCAAAGACACGCGTATTGCATGTAACAGAAGTCTAATCGGTTGTCACGGTGCGCACAGCATGGACGATTTGGAGATGGCGATTGTTCATTCATGCAATCCTTATTTCAGAGGAGTTTTGCAACGTGTAGTGGAAGCGAATAGAGATCCGAACAATCGCGCAAAAGACGCTGCTATAGGGCTTTCAATTTGGAATGAACAAATCAGAAAATTGGGATTCGGTTCGAATTTAGGCAGCGACCTACCGAATATGAAAAAGGGTAATGTTCCTGGGACAGAATACTACAACAAGAAGTACGGAGTAAACGCATGGAATTTTTCAACCATATACTCCATAGCTATTGGTGAAGGTGAGTTGTTGATTAATCCAGTTCAGATGTGTAACCTAGCGTGTATCATTGCTAATCGCGGGTTCTATATTCCACCGCATACGGTGAAGCAAATCGGTAGAGGTGGTTCAGCACGCACGGAATATGTTACTCGTGTTGATGTAGGCGTTAAACCAGAGTACTTCGAAACAGTGGTCAACGCTATGGAGAAAGTTGTTGGTCCTGGCGGAACAGCAAACAGCATTAAGCTTTCAGATATTGTCATTTGCGGTAAGACCGGTACAGTTCAGAACGAACCGCGCGAAGACCACAGTGTGTTCGTTTGTTTCGCACCTAAAGAAAATCCAAAAATCGCTTTAGCAGTTTATGTCGAATATGCAGGTTTCGGTGGAACGTGGGCTGCTCCTATTTCAAGTTTAATGATTGAAAAATATTTGAAGGGGGGAACAACAAATACGGGAAGAGAGGAACTAATCATGAATGCCAAAATTTTGAATTAATGGCAGCGTCAAACAAACAAAACTTACAACTCGATTGGGGCACAATTGCGCTCTACGGCGTGCTTGTATTGTTTGGTTGGCTTACGATATATAGTGCGGCATTCAATCCGCTAACACCAAGTCCGTTTACGTTTTCTGAAGAGTACGGAAAACAGCTCGTTTGGATTGGTGTGTGTGCGTTTTTAATTGTTGTAATCCTGTACCTAGACGCAGAGGTCTTTAACAAGTTGGCGGTATACATCTATCTGTTCTTCGTGCTTTTGCTTATGTTGGTATTGGTTATTGGGAAGGAAGTAAATGGTGCCAAGGCTTGGTTTGGAATAGGTGATTTCGGTATACAGCCCAGTGAATTCTCTAAGATTGGTGTGGGATTATTTCTTTCGAAATTTATTTCCAGTTCTGGAATACAATTAAAAAATCTGCGCACGCGAATTCAAGCATTTGCTATAATCGGATTGCCCGCTATGCTCATTCTTCTTCAACCCGATGTGGGTTCGTTGCTTACTTTTCTTGCGTTTATTTTGGTAATGTATCGCGAAGGAATGTCGGGCAATGTCTTGATAGCCGGATTCGCGAGCGTTGTCATTGGAACGCTCAGTATTGTTATCGGTGCAGGCCGCACGACTTATCCGTATTTCGGAGAGCAAAGTTCAATTTGGACGTTTCTTATTTCATTGCTTGGATTAGCTATTCTCGCGTTGATTTTCGTTCGAAATTTTATTGTTCCTCGATCAAGGAGAATGCTTTATTCAGTGATAGTTATTTCTTTGGTATTGGCGTCTAGCCTTGCATTTTCCATTAACTACATTGTAGATAATGTGCTTGAAAAGCACCACAAGGAAAGAATCTATGTGATGCTTTCACTTCCAGTAGAGCGAGAAGACGCTACCTATAATTCAGAGATGGCGAAGATTACGGTTGGTTCTGGTGGGTTTTTGGGAAGAGGATTTCACCAAGGGCCAATGACACAGAACAATTACGTTCCCGAGCAATGGACCGATTTTATTTTCAGCGCAGTCGCTGAAGAGTGGGGCTTTGTTGGAAGCGTACTTGTCATTTTATTATTCTTTGCGCTCATCTATAGACTTGTTGCGTTAGCAGAACGTCAACGTTCACAGTTTTCTCGTGTGTATGGTTATTGCGTTGCAGCCATCATATTCATGCATCTGCTTATTAATATTGGAATGGTGCTCGGATTGGCGCCTATCATTGGTATACCTCTGCCCTTCTTCAGCTACGGTGGATCTTCGCTTATGGCATTCACAATTCTCCTATTCATTATGATTAGGTTGGATGCGGAACGATTGAGTATTTTCCGATAGACACTCCGAAAAAAGTTCCAGGGGATGAGTTCTTCGAATTTAATGTAACCTATAGGCTTCATTAACGTAGTAGTCTTAACACTTCAATCATGAAATCAACATACTCCCTATTGTTTTTAGCAGTAATAGCTCTGTTTTCTTCCAACCTTGCGTTGGCGAATGATACTTTTTTCATTGAGAATAAGGGGCAAGTGAAAAATGAAAAAGGCCAGTTGGACCAGTCGGTTTTGTTTACCTACGCGACTCCTGAAATGGATGTGTTCGTTCGAAAGAGCGGACTAACTTACCAGTTCAAGCGTTATAACAACGAAGGAGTTTACGCAGAGCGTGTAGATGTGAATTGGAAGGGATGTTCTGCAAGTGCTGTGGCGAAAGGATTACAAAAGTCTTCATACACAGAAAATTATTTTTTAGATGGAAAACCAAATTCAGTGAATGCGTTTAAAGAAATCTTGATTTCGAATGTTTATCCAGGTGTTGACTGGAGAATGTACATTACGGAAAGCGGATTGAAGTATGAATTCATTGCTGAAAATGCGCAAGCAGCGAAGCAAATTACTATGCAAGTTGAAGGTGCTGAAGAATTGGAGAAATGCGCAAACGGAAGCCTTCGTATTAAAGGTGAAATGGGACAAGTGAGTGACGCGAAGCCAATCTATTTCAACCAAGGAAAAGAAATTGATGGGAACTTTATTTTGAATGAAAATGCCATTCAATTTGAAATTCCTTCCAACACCGTTGGTGAAGTTGTTTTAGATCCAGAAGTTATTTGGTCTTCTTACTACGGAGGATCAGGTTTAGATGATTCACGTGGAATTTTCACTGACGCGAATGGCGATTATTATTTAACAGGGGCTACCAATTCAACTATGCTGATTTCTTACTTAGGATATCAGGGATTGTTGGGTGGAAGTAATGACGTTTATGTTGTGAAGTTCAATGCCTTGAATCAACGCTTGTGGGCAACGTACTACGGAAGAACTGGAAATGATGTGGGCAACGATATTGTTGTTGATATTTATGGTGGAATTTACGTTGCGGGAAGCACGAGCTCTATGTCGGCATTTGCTTCAGCAAGTCAGCAGACTGTATATGGCGGTGGCCCGCGTGATGGCTTTGTTTTGAAGTTATTTCCTGATGGAACATTGGAATGGTGCTCTTATTACGGTGGAAGCGGCGACGAGCAATTAACTGCCTTGTCTGTTGGATTTCAAGGCGAAGTTTATTTCATCGGTGAAACGAGTTCAACGGACTTGATTACGCTTGATCCATTGCAAGGTGCATTTGGTGGTGGCGCGAGTGATTTTTATTTAGGCACGATTGACCCGAGTGGATTCCTTTTACGATACACTTATTTTGGTGGAAACGGTGCTGAATTGGCAGGAGATATAGTGGCGACGAATGACTTTAACATATACTTCACCGGATCAACAAGTTCTTCTGCGGGCATGGCTCTTGGCGGTGCTCAGAACACTTTTGGCGGTGGTGCTTACGATGGATTTTTCGCAAAAGTGAATGCCGGAAACATGATTGAATGGGCTTCTTACATAGGCGGACCAAGTGAAGATCGTGCGGAAGCTATTCATGTCGCAGGAGATCGATTATACGTGGTTGGAAAGTCAGGTTCAATCAATGGAATATCTACTCCAGGTGCTGCACAAGTGTTTAATGGTGGTGGAAGTTTCGACGGTTTTTTAGCCTCTTACACGACAGATGGAATGGTGAATTGGAAGACTTATTACGGCGGTTCTGGAAACGAATCGCTTTGGGGTGTTGCAACAGACGCTGCAGGAAGTGTTTTCATTACGGGTAATTCTACTTCTTCCAATTTAGGAGACAACGGGTTTCAGAATGTGAATGGTGGGTTGAATGACATTGTCTTCGCTGGATATTCCATAGACGGGGTTCGCTACTGGAGTTCTTATTTGGGTGGAAGTGCAGACGAGTCGGTGAGTGATCTTGTGATGAGTGCCAATCAAGAAATGTTTTTTGCTGGAAGTTCAGCGTCTTCGAATCTTGCGGTTGGGGGCTACGAATCCACTAATAACGGTGGTGGCGAAGCGTTTTTCGGAAAATTGAAGAATTGTGATTACCCTTATTTAACCGTTCACCTCACCGGAGATACCGTGTTCTGTGAAGGGCAATCGGCAATTTTATGTTCCGGTGGTGCAGACCATTTCCTTTGGTCAACAGGTGACACAACCGCTGCATTGGAAGTAGATGAAGCCGTGACCATTTATGTCATTGGAACAACAACACCCGGTTGTAGCACGAGATCTGACGACTACACCTTTACTGTTTTGCCTCAGCCTGTCATTACCATTACCGCAGATGGACCATTGACTTTTTGTGGCGATGTATCTGTTAATCTTACCGCGTCGGGCGGAATTGGTTACGAATGGAACAGCGGTCCAACAACAGAGACCATTACTGTTAACGAATCTGGAAACTACGCATGCACGGGTATTAATGAGTTTGGTTGTGAAGGAAGTAGTAACCAATTAAGTGTTGAAGTATTCGACTTGCCGGAAGTAGCAATGGGTATTTCAACGGACAGTATCTGTATTTCTGCAGATCCTGTGGGAATAGTTGGTTTGCCATTGGGTGGAACATATGTTGGTGATGGAATTGTTGGAAGCACGATAGACCCGACTATTGCTGGTGGTGGCGCGCATCAGGTTTATTACACCTATACAGATGCGAACGGCTGCACCAATAGCTCTGAAGTCTTTGACTATTTCGTGTTGTTCGAACCAACGGTACTGTTCCTTTCACAGGACACTGTTATGGCTGGCGATCAGCCAGTAGAGATGACCGGAATTCCAACAGGAGGCTACTATACCGGCTTTGGCGTGAGTGGAAACTTGTTTTATCCGGAATTAGTTGCCCCTGGCTTTTATCCAATTACTTATAACTATGTAGATGACAACGGTTGCACCAATAGAGACACACAGGTTATTTATGTTTGTTGTGTTGGAATTGACGAATTTGCTGCTGCCGAACCGAAGTTGTATCCTAATCCGACGGAAGGAGTCTTGAATTTCACTTTAGGAACACATTCGGCAACGTCCTATCGCGTTTATGATCTTTCTGGAAGAGTAGTTCAGCAAGAAAATCTCTTCGCTGAGCAAAATTCTTTCAATGTTTCGAATTTGGCGAATGGTCAGTATTTACTGAGATTTGAGGGCGAAGGTGTCTTCATTCCAATCCCATTTTCAGTATCGAAATAAAAAAAATCAATTTTTTTGAGAAAAATGTAACCTTTTTCGGTCGATAGGGTTAAAAGAAGCATAACCTATTTGAATTATGAAAAACGCTATCACAATCTCCATCTTCGCAGCGGTTCTTTCTCTAAGCTTTGTTTCTTGTCAGAAAGAATTTTACATGCCAACTGCACCGTTAACTATTGCAGACACGACTTCAGCAGTAAGCAATGAAGAAACTGCTCCAACAGCAGTATTGGGAGAAGATGTAGCAAAATTGAACTTTGTATGGCTTCAACCAGAAGGTGCAAATACTAACCTTCAAGGTGTGAAGATTGAAATTGCAGATAAAAGTGGTGAGGTTGTGTTTTCAGCAATTGATGTTATGGCTGCTGGTGATGATATGTTCCAATGGTTTCCTGGAATCACACTACAATCAGACGTTTACACATTCACAATGAAATCAGCATCTGGAAACGTATTGAGTGTTTCAACTCTAAATGTTGCAGACGCTTTCCAACAAGACGAATACATTCATCAAGCAGACGGAGCGAAATTCTTCCTTCAGTTGACTTGGGAAAAGGCATTATAAATATAAGTTTAGGTTAGTTAGGTATGAAACGACCCCTTCTCTTGAAGGGGTTTTTCATGAAATAAATATTGCAGTTGGTGTACCTAAATCGGCTGTTTGTGTCTAAATTAGCGTCCCCATGACCCAAGAAGAAGAAATAAAATATCTACGCCAGCGCGTTGCTGAATTGGAACAATCTTTTGGAACAACGGAGCAGCTCATCGTTAATCGTGAAGCTAAGTTTAAGGGAATTATTGATAATTTTCGTTTAGGTCTTCTGGAAGTTGCCCCTAACGGGACTATTATTCACGCAAACGAGTCGTTTTGCGACATGAGTGGTTTTAGTTGTGAAGAATTAATTGGAAAAGACGGGGGCGAAATACTACTCGATGAAATTGAGCGTGAGCGCATGAAGGTGCGGAATGCTTCTCGCATTGAAGGTGAAGAGGATGTTTATGAATTGCGTGTTTTCAATAAGTTGAGAGAAACCCGTTATTGGTTAGTGAGTGCTGCTCCTTTGCTGGGAGATGATGGCAAGGTTGACGGATCCATAGGAATTCATTGGGACATTACCCACTTGAAGGAAATGGAATTTGAATTGAAAGATGCCAAGCGTAAAGCAGAAGAATCGTCAAGTGCAAAGGCCATGTTCTTGGCCAATATGAGTCATGAGATACGCACACCCCTAAACGGAATTGTGGGTATGGCAGAGCAGTTGGCACAATCTCAACTCGATGCTGATCAGCGATACTTCACTGATATCATGCGTTCTGCATCTTCCACATTGCTCTCGATCATAAATGATGTTTTAGATATTTCAAAAATTGAATCAGGAAAATTCAGTATTGAAACGATACCATTTAGTCTGAATAAAACAATTCGCCAAACCCTGAGTATTTTTGAGGAAAAAGCGAAATCAGGAGATATATCTCTTGATATTGAATTGATGGACGATAGAGGAACGATGCACCTCGGAGACCCACACCGATTGAGTCAAGTTCTGTTCAATATCGTTGGAAACGCTATCAAGTTTACTCATTCTGGTTATGTCCGAGTTACATCTCAATTGACTCGAGGAGAGAACGATATTTGTTCGGTTTCATTTACCGTAGAGGATACCGGAGTAGGAATGGATATGGCCTATTTAGCGAAGGTATTCGAAGCCTTTTCACAAGAGGATGCGAGTATTACAAGAAAGTTTGGTGGAAGTGGTTTGGGATTAAGCATTGCGCGGAGCATTGTTCAAATTATGGGTGGAACCATTCAAATTGACAGTGAAAAAGGAAAAGGAACGCGCGTTGAGATTCGCATTCCAATGAGAATATCGAACGATAAAACGAAACAAGAAATAGTTGAAATGACTGATTTACAAAAATCGCTCAA
>Ga0078894_10004436_pt1 | contig 10730 bp, 10 predicted proteins | sample LauGreSu1BDMLBSD_2_FD_67506 | JGI IMG/M metagenome (GOLD analysis project Ga0078894, IMG submission 67506) | Freshwater lake microbial communities from Lake Michigan, USA - Su13.BD.MLB.SD (version 4) (version 4) | ecosystem: Environmental > Aquatic > Freshwater > Lake | place: Lake Michigan... | reverse complement strand
AAGGCTCTAGCATTCCGTTAAAATCCAAGAAGTCCATCTGCCCATAGCTCAGCTGGATAGAGCAACGCCCTTCTAAGGCGTAGGTCGCACGTTCGAATCGTGCTGGGCAGGCCAAATACTCACTATTTAATGTTGTTTTAGCTTGGTCAATTGTGTCTGATCGACCAGATCATGATCGAGCTTGGCTAACGTATGGTTCAGCCTGCTCTGGCGTAAGTTAATCCTAGGTGACTATTAGCGACTCAGGCAAAATTTTGACCCTGACGATTTAGTGTCGGTTCGACCCGACCCTAGACTGTCCGGTTACGTGACGGTCGGGTGGCTCTTGCGGGATGGCTTGCTGACGCTAAATTTGGGTAATTTGTGGTGCCTGGGTGGCAGAGAACGGCCAGTAAGAGACAGTTAGATAGGAGGTAAATTTTTACCAGAACTAAATTAGTGCTTTGACTTTGATGTGATTAAATCGGCTTAAAGTCTATCTTGCGACCCCACTTGAATAGCTTGTAAACGATCCCGCCAGTTAAAGTATTGGCGATAAAGAAAAACACTTAATACCATTCCCCAAACCATGCCGGTGAACATGCCGGCAAGCATTAGGCTAAAGTTGAGCGAAACAACATCACTACTTTGTAATGCCTGAGTAAATATGACTGAACCTAAAGTCATTCCAAGCAACATCCAGCCTGAACATAAAAGATTCTGAGTGAGCATCGAGCATAGCTTTCTGCATTGAGGTCTAAGATATCTCAGGCTGGGAATGGCTGCCATTCCACCTAGTAGCATACCTACGTACATATATGGCATTAATAGCATATGTAATTTAATTGATTCGATTCCTGAGAGGCTATGGCTAGATGTGCAAATCGTTGCAATTATGTAGATGGGTGTCACACGTGTATCGATAAATAGGCCAATTAACATCCCCCCAAAACCCAGTGAGAGCATCACGCTTGGCGGAGAAAGGCCCAGACGCTGTGGCCTTAATCTGGAGAGCGTCAGACACCCTAAGGCTATCCCTACCAAAGATAGCCACTGCAAGGACCAAATATTTTCTGCAGAAGTTATTGTGATCAACATCAAAGTAATTCCCACGGCCGCCACTAAGCCGAGAGCAACCAACAGGTTGATATTTTTATCTAGAAGAGTATTTTTCAAGATTGATCATGTTTTATTTAATATCTGGTGGATTATGTTTCAAAAAATTAAACCTTGCTCTAGGTTTTTTAAGGGTTATTACTAATAAGAATTCGACTAACCCTAATGCTGCAATGCATTAAAAACATAGAATTAATTTTTAGTTTATAAACATATTTGATTCAAAACCATTTTTATAAATAGACTTAAAACAGGAGACAAAAATGATTCCTCCGGAGTTTGATTACCATGCACCCACTACGTTAAATGATGCGGTTGCATTGCTTTCGCAGTTGGGTGATGATGCAAAAATTTTAGCCGGCGGACACAGTCTTTTGCCCATGATGAAGCTACGATTTGCCGAGCCAGCTCATTTAGTTGACCTTAATCGCATTCCACAGCTTAGAGGTATCCGTGAGGAGGGCGGTCTAATCAAGATAGGCGCAATGACGGTAGAAAATGCCATCTTGGATTCAGACCTCTTAAAAGAAAAAGCATCTTTATTGCCTAAGGCTGTCAAATGGATTGCCGATCCCCAGGTTCGTAACCGCGGAACTATCGGCGGTGATATTGCTCACGGTGATCCTGCTAATGATCATCCTGCAATCGCTATGGCCTTGGATGCAACATTCGTGCTTCATGGCCCAGGGGGTGAGCGAAAAGTTAAGGCGGTAGACTTTTTCCAAGGTACCTACATGACTGATATGGCGCCTAACGAAATATTGACAGAGATTCAGTTTGCTCCTCTAGCCAAAAATACTGGTTGTGCATATGTCAAGCTAAAGCGCAAAACAGGTGACTGGGCTACGGCCGCAGCGGCTGTTGTGCTTCAGATGAGCCAAGGTAAGGTTTCGCTGGTTCGCATTGGTTTAACCAATGTGGCAGACACTGCCATTCGCGCTACCAAGGCTGAAGAATTATTGCTAGGGAAAGCGCTTACGGATGAAACATTAAGTCAAGTAGCAAGCGCTGTCCAAGCAGCTTGTAGTCCAGCCGAAGACCTTCGAGGCGATGCTGAATATAAGACTGCTATGGCTGGTGAAATGACCAAGCGTGCTTTGCTTGACGCTGCCTCACAAATTAGTTAACTCTAGACCCAATACGGAGCAATAGATAATGAGCAAAAAATTAGTTAGCATGACAATTAATGGCAAAAAGGTAGAGGAGGCTGTTGAGCCAAGACTACTTTTAATTCATTTTTTACGCGAGAATCTGAATCTGACTGGTGCTCACATTGGATGTGAAACAAGTCACTGTGGCGCCTGTACTGTTGATATTGATGGTAAATCCGTTAAGTCTTGCACTGAGTTAGCCGTACAGTGTGAAGGTGCTGATATTTTGACGGTTGAAGGTTTGGCAAAAAATGGAATTCTGAGTGCTGTTCAAGAAGGATTTCATCAAGAGCATGGATTGCAGTGTGGCTTTTGTACCCCTGGGATGTTAGTGCGCTCTTATCGACTGCTGCAAGAAAATCCAAACCCTACTGAAGCAGAAATCCGTGCAGGCATTTCTGGCAATCTATGCCGTTGTACTGGCTACCAAAATATTGTTAAAGCGGTTCAGTATGCAGCTAAAAAATTACAAGAAACTGCTACTGCATAAAAACACAATTATTTTCTTAAATACAAATTTTTGAAGCCTCCAAGGCTCCATAGGAGATTTAGATGAATGCACCGTTAAAAGATCGCGAAGCAGCATTGATGGGTATGGGAGATTCACGTCTACGCAAGGAAGACGCTCGCTTTATCCAAGGTAAAGGTAATTACGTTGACGATATTAAGCTTCCTAATATGGTTTATATGGATATTGTCCGATCCCCTTTAGCGCATGCTCGTATTAAGAAAATCAACAAAGAAGATGCATTAAAAATTCCAGGTGTTATTGCGGTTCTTACTGCTGAGGACTTGAAGCCTTTGAAATTGCATTGGATGCCCACTCTGGCTGGCGACGTAGCCGCTGTCTTGGCTGATGAGAAGGTGCACTTCCAAATGCAAGAAGTTGCTGTTGTATTGGCGGAAACTCGCTATGCTGCCGCAGATGGCAAAGAGGCTGTTCAAGTTGAGTACGAAGAGCTTCCAGTGGTGATTAATCCGTTTGATGCTTTAAAGGATGATGCTCCAATTTTGCGTGAGGATTTGGTTGAAAAGATGGAAGGTGCTCACGGAACGCGTCATCATCCTAATGATATTTTTACATGGCAGGCAGGAGATGCAGCTGCCGCTGATGCTGCATTTGCAAGTGCTGAAGTAGTTGTAAAAGAAGATTTACTTTACCCACGGGTTCATCCGTGCCCACTTGAAACATGTGGATGCGTGGCCTCTTTTGATCCAATTCGCGGTGATTTGACTACCTACATCACCAGTCAAGCCCCCCACGTGGTTCGAACTGTGGTGTCCATGCTTTCAGGCATCCCAGAATCAAAGGTGAGAATTATTTCACCTGATATTGGTGGTGGATTTGGCAATAAGGTCGGCATTTATCCAGGATATGTTTGCGCAATCGTCTCATCCATTGTCTTAGGCCGTCCAGTCAAATGGATCGAAGACCGTATTGAGAATCTCTCATCGACTGCTTTTGCGCGTGACTACCATATGACTGGTGAATTAGCAGCTACAGCAGACGGAAAAATTCAGGGGTTACGAGTTAACGTTCTTGCAGATCACGGCGCATTTGATGCCTGTGCCGATCCTACTAAGTTCCCTGCAGGTTTATTTCATATTTGTTCGGGATCATATGATATTCCAGCAGCACACTGTACCGTAAGGGGAGTCTATACAAATAAGGCTCCTGGAGGGGTGGCTTATCGTTGTTCATTCCGAGTCACAGAAGCGGTCTATTTAATCGAGCGCATGGTCGATGTTCTTGCTCAAAAATTGAATATGGATAAATCTGAAATTCGTAAAAAGAATTTCATCCGTAAAGAACAATTTCCGTATAAATCTGCATTTGGATTTGAATATGATTCCGGCGATTACCATACAGCGCTAGATCAAGTTTTAAATGCTGTGGATTACAAGGGCCTAAGAGCTGAGCAGGCTGCAAAACGTGCTGACCCTAATAGCAAAACGCTCATGGGTATTGGCTTAGTTACCTTTACTGAAATTGTGGGTGCTGGGCCAAGTAAAATCTGTGACATTCTTGGTATCGGTATGTTCGATTCTTGCGAAATTCGTGTTGACCCAACTGGCAGTGCTATCGCTAGAATGGGTACTATTTCTCAGGGTCAAGGGCACCAAACTACCTATGCTCAAATTATTGCAACAGAATTAGGAATTGCTTCTGATGTCATTAAAGTGGAAGAGGGGGATACTGATACAGCACCTTATGGTTTAGGTACTTACGGCTCACGCTCTACCCCAGTAGCTGGAGCTGCAATTGCCATGGCTGCTCGCAAAATTCATGCAAAGGCAAAAAAGATCGCAGCATCTTTGCTTGAGGTAAGCGAGAATGACTTGGAGTGGGAAGTCGATCGCTTTAAGGTCCGCGGTAATGATGACAAGTTCAAGACAATGAAAGATATTTCATGGGCCGCCTATCATCAGCCGCCTGATGGCTTAGAGCCAGGTTTAGAGGCTGTTCATTACTATGATCCGCCAAACTTTACTTTCCCATTCGGAATTTACTTGGCCGTAGTTGATATTGACCGTGCAACTGGAGAAACTAAGGTAAGACGTTTTTACGCCTTAGATGACTGCGGAACCCGTATCAATCCAATGATTATCGAAGGCCAAATTCACGGGGGTTTAACTGAAGGTTATGCCGTCGCAATGGGTCAACTTCTCTCATTTGATACGCAAGGAAACATTCAAGGTAATTCTTTGATGGATTACTTCTTACCAACCGCAGTTGAGACGCCGCATTGGGAAACTGACTTTACTGTTACGCCATCGCCACACCATCCGATTGGTGCTAAGGGTGTTGCAGAGTCACCTCACGTCGGCAGTATTCCAACATTCACATCAGCTGTAGTGGACGCTTTTGCGCATACTGGAGTAACTCACATCGATATGCCTCATACCTCTTACCGCATTTGGAAAGAGCTCAAAAAGCACGGACTAAACCTCAATTAATTAAAGTTAGGAATTTGGCAATGGAAGTAACTATTGATAAGCAGTACCCAATTCCTGCCAGCATTGAAAGTTGCTGGCAGGTTTTGTCGAATGTGACTGATTTGGCAACCTGTATGCCAGGCGCATCCATAACTGAAAAGTTAGATGACACACATTACAAAGGTAGTGTTAAGGTAAAAGTAGGGCCGGCTGCTGCAGCGTTTGCTGGAGACATTGAGGTTCAAGGTGTTGATGCTGCGTTAAAGCAAATGCGAATGCTTGGTAAAGGTGCTGATAGAGGGGGCTCATCAGCCTCGATGCAATTAACTGCTAGCTTAATTGCCCAACCAGATGGCTCTACGAATTTAGTTGGTAAAGCAGACGTGATTGTTAACGGCAAGTTTGCACAATTTGGCGGTCGTATGATGAACTCTGTATCCGATATGATCCTGCAGCAATTTGCTGATAATTTTTCCGTTAAAGCGCAGGCATTAGGTGGAATCCAAAATGTTTCTCAAAGCAGTGAGTCATCATCAGCCTCTTCGATAGATTCGGCTTCAAAATCTTCAGCTACTCCAAAAGCTCCCCATACTGAATTAAATGGATTGGCAATAGCTTGGATGCTAATTAAGAATTTCTTCAAAGGCTTAGTTGGTATAAAAAGCTAATGAATGTTCAGGAAATCTCAGCCCTTCTAACTAAGTCCTCCTATGTAGCTGATGATAGTTTGGCTGAGATGGTCTGGATGGGACTCACAATCGATCGACCTCTTCTTTTAGAGGGTGAGGCTGGTGTTGGAAAAACAGCTATTGCCCAAGCTTGCGCTACTGGTTTAAATAGACCTTTATTAAGATTGCAGTGCCATGAAAGTTTGGACTTAAATCAGGCGGTATATGAGTGGAACTATAGCCGTCAGCTTCTTGAGATTCGTCTAAGAGAGGCCGAAGGTGGCGATAAATCAAGTCTTCGAGACGACCTATTTAGCCAGGAATTCTTACTTCAACGCCCTTTAATGCAGGCTATCACCTCTTTGTCACCTGCCGTTCTTTTGATTGATGAAATTGATCGTGCAGATGAAGCCTTTGAGGCCTACCTTCTTGAAGTATTAGGCGAATTTCAAATAACGGTTCCTGAGTTAGGCACAATTAAGGCAAAAAGCCATCCACTGGTAATCTTAACAAGCAACGGGACGCGTGACTTATCAGATGCTTTAAGGCGTCGTTGCCTTTATCACTATGTGGACTATCCGACGGTTCCCCGTGAATTAAATATTGTTAAAGCGCTTCTTCCAAATGCAAACTTAGAGCTTGTTCAGCAGGCAGTGCTATTTGTTCACCAGTTGCGTAAAGAAGATCTGGATAAAACACCGGGTATTGCTGAAACTTTAGATTGGATCAGAGTCCTGTGCGCTAAAGACTTAACAAAATTGCCAGAGGATCCAGCTGAGCTATTAAGCACGCTTTCTGCGCTTTTAAAAACACGTAGTGATCAGTGGCAAATATCTGATCAAACACTCAATAAGCTTATGGGCTCAAATAAGAGGGTCGGCATCGATGCTGGAGTGGTAGCGTCTCGTAACTGATAAAAGCTGGCCTAAATCCTAATGCTTAGTTCACCAATGCCCACCCATGAGATTCGTCAATTTGTTGCTTATCTTCGAGACAATGGATTTGTCATTGGTTTGTCTGAATTTAAAGCAATGATCAGCACTGTTCAACTAGCCGGAATCCAAGATTCCAAACGTATTGAGAAATGTTGGCGAGGTCTTGCCGCTTCGACGCATCAACAATGGGAGCAATTTCCAAGTCTCTTCGAATCATTTTGGTTTCCAAAAAAGATGAAGGGCAGTACCAAGTCAACCGGTCAAAAGAAGAAGGGTAAATCACTTCCTGAGCTGATTCAGGAAATTAAAGGGGATTCTAAGTCTTCTAAGCCTGGTAATGGTGGCCGAACTGTTGGTTTAGGTTCCGCAGAAAATGAGATGAATTCAAGTGCCGAAGACAAAGGTCAAGGCGGCGCTAGCAGAGTGGAGCCTTTAGCAGAAAAACCATTGGGTGACTGGTTGCCACAGGATAGTCAGCAACTTGATGCTTTAATTGCACCATTACAGGCACGATTAAAGCGCAAGCTTTTACGACATTATCGACAAAATCCACAAGCTCGTCGTCTCGATTTGCGAGAGTCAATTCGTAAGGCATCCAGTACTGCAGGAGAGCTTATTTGCTTGAGAATGAAAGAACGTAAAACAATTCCACCAAAGATATTTATCTTGGTTGATGTTAGTAAGTCAATGGAATCTCATGCACAATTCTTTTTAAGAATGGCCAGATCTTTTTGTCAAGTTTTGAACGCAAGAGTTTTTGTATTTCACACAAGTCTGATTGAAGTAAGCGCTCTCATGAAACGTGATAGTGGTCGTGTCCAAGAAAAAATCAATGCAGTAGCTTTTGGTTTTGGTGGGGGAACGAGGATTGCGACTAACCTACAGTCCTTTTTAGAGCAAAGCAAGTTAGGCCCTTCTGGTAGCAAAATTAAGGGTGTTGGTAAGCGGGATATTGTTTATGTACTAAGTGATGGCTACGACACTGATCCCCCTAAGAAAACGCTTGAAGCTATTTCATCCATTCGTCAAAAAGGGGCTGAACTCTTTTGGCTTCATCCAACTATCGGGCAGCCTCAATCTGAAGCAATTCAAATGAGCAAAGAGGCAATATCTGGATTTATGGCAGTTAGTCACTTAAATAGTTTAAATGGGCTTGTCGACTTAACTTTAAAGCACAAGCCTCAACGTAATCAAAATATGATGGAAATGGGGTTGTAATGGGTTGCATTATGAAACAAGGCGGTGGACTGTATAGCCGTGTAAGGGTAGGGGCAATCCTATTAGCAGCAGGACTGGGCAGTCGGATGGGTGGCGTACCAAAAGCACTGATTGAGTTGCAAGGTGTTCCATTAATCAACCGCCAATTAATCGCTTTGAGTGGCGCGGGAGTGGATGAGGTTGTTGTTGTAACTGGGTATCACCATGCCTTAGTCGAGCCTTTGGTTGAGCAGTTCCCGGTTCGAATCGCTCGTAATTTGAATCCGGAAACAGGGCAAGCTTCTTCTGTTCGATTGGGGTTAGAGGCCTTAGGCGCTAATTTTGACGCGGTCATTATGGCTTTATGTGACCAGCCCCTCATTAATGCGGTTGATATTGCCCAGTTAATAGCTGCCTTTAAAAAACGTAAATCGGGTGAAATTATTTTGCCTATGGTTGATGGCAATCGAGGTAATCCTATAGTGATAGGTAGGATTGCATTAGATCAAATGCTGGAGTCTGGTACCAATATGGTTTGCCGAAAATTTATGGATCAACATCCAGAAATGGTGGAATTATTTCATTCTGATAATGAGCATTTCACTATGGACGTTGATTCCCTCGAGGACTTGGAAAAATTTGAAGAAAAAACAGGTTGGCATCTGCAGCTTCCCAACTTGTCCGATAAGGCGAAGCAACGCCTACCAAATACTGAACCTGCTTATATGGCGTTACAAAGGTTAGTTTGCAAATGATAGGAAATCATTGGTCTGTACCCATAGCAAGCCATATCTATGATGATGCTACCGAGGTTAACTCTGTCTTGTCACGAGTTTTTCAGGCGATGAAAGTTGCTGATTCTTTGCTGGAAGAAAAATCTGAGCAGAGTTTCCCCAAACGTTTTTACGCAAGTGATGATCAATTACTAAGACGTATCGACCTTCCAGAATTTACTAAATTAGTACAGTTTTTTGCTGATTCAATCCAAAAAACAGTTAGTACTGTAAACGCAGGAGTCTGGCCACCCGGAAAAATGTCATTGCAATTAGAGATTATGGGATGTTGGTTTCAAATCCAAAATGGTATGGCATTTCATGATGTTCATACTCATGGAAATTGTTCTTGGTCGGGGGTGTATTACGTTCAGGTCGATGACACTATTGGGAGGGTAAATCATGTGGATATGGGTGAGGCGAACGGAGTGACTAGGTTTTACGGCCCCTATAGTCAGTGGCAAGCTGGTGCTCACATGGATATCGGAAACGCTTATCTACAAAAGAATAGCCTGGATATTTACCCTGAGGAGGGTAAATTGATCTTATTTCCTTCTTTTCTTCCGCATATGGCAATGCCTTATATAGGCGAGAAGGATCGAATTATTGTTTCATTTAATGCACAAATTCACTCCGCTCAAGGAGATCAGATTTATGGATTTGATTCTAAATAGGCTCGGATAGACTGCACATTACTTATATGGAAAATGTAGACCTAATTGTTTTGCGCACTTTACTAAGCTGGAGAAAAGCTGGCAAGAAAGCTTTACTAGCTACCGTAGTGCGTACCTGGGGATCATCGCCACGCCCCATTGGCTCGATCATGGCACTTTGTGAGGATGGCAGCGTTGTAGGTAGTATCTCTGGAGGGTGTATTGAGGACGATCTTATTCGAGCCTATAGCAGCAAAGCAGAATTTCCATTTGGGCCTCCTGAATTTTTAAAATATGGTGTGACAGCCGATGAAGCTCACCGTTTTGGTCTTCCTTGCGGGGGTACCTTAGAGGTATTGCTTGAATTTAATGTTGATTTGAGTCTTTTGGAGGAGCTCGTAGTGCAGTTATCGCTGGGACATTTAATGCAGCGAATAACTCAGTTAAAAGATGGAAGGGTAAATCTCATTAAGGTCAAAGCCCCATCAGAATTAGAGTTGAAGAATGGGGTGTTAATCAATACATTTGGTCCCGAATATCGAATGTTGATTATAGGAGCGGGTCAGCTTTCTGAGTATCTGGCAACAATGGCTTTGTTTAATGGTTTTAATGTCACCGTATGTGATCCACGCGAAGAATACCGCGGTAGCTGGAAGGTTGCTGGCGTTACTTTGACTTCTGAAATGCCGGACGATGTTGTTATTGAAATGAAATTAGATAGTCGTAGTTGTGTGGTGGCATTAACACACGACCCCAAATTAGATGATCTTGCTTTGCTAGATGCTCTAGGAACAGATGCCTTTTATATTGGCGCTATAGGCTCTCGAAGAAATAGTGAAGCTCGTCATCAACGCTTAATTGAGTATTTTGGATATACCGAGGAATCTATTAAGTCACTGAGAGGCCCCATCGGTATTTATATTGACAGTAAAACACCTTCCGAAATAGCTGTCAGTGTTATGGCGGAAATTTTGGCAGTAAAAAATGGCGTTCAACTACCTAGAGATATGCAAGTGGGAGTTGCCAAAAAAGACCTAGCAGTTGTCCATAATAATCCAGGCGGAACTGTTTGTGGAATTTAGATATCAAGCAGTGGCAGTTAACCAGTAGCAGTGTGAGGTGGTTTTATCGACTTATTTTTCTTACTATAAATAAATGAATGGAGACTAATCATGAAAATTAGACTTGTTGTTCTGGCGTTAACGTTAGCAGCATTAACCCCAATTCATTCTTAAGCACAGACCATGGAAACTGATAATCCATGGATGGTAGGATGATAGAAGTGATTCACTAATGACTGCTTTGGGTCGTTTTGAGCCTG
>Ga0078894_10004435_pt1 | contig 10731 bp, 9 predicted proteins | sample LauGreSu1BDMLBSD_2_FD_67506 | JGI IMG/M metagenome (GOLD analysis project Ga0078894, IMG submission 67506) | Freshwater lake microbial communities from Lake Michigan, USA - Su13.BD.MLB.SD (version 4) (version 4) | ecosystem: Environmental > Aquatic > Freshwater > Lake | place: Lake Michigan, USA... | reverse complement strand
CCGTCCTTGAACCGAAATGTCTCGCGAAATTCCGCGTTTGGATCATCCAATTCAAACACGGCATCGTATTCCAGTTGATCAAAGACCACCTTCGATTTGGTAATGCGCTCTTTCACATAATTCTGCGGCGAAATGCCCACCCACGGATTGCTCGCGTCTAGCACGGGTTCAAACTTGTATTTGTTCACGACCTCAATCGCCAAGTGACCCCCTGGCTGGACCCAGAGCGCCAGATTACGAAACAGAATCTCGGGATCAGGGAAGTAATACAGCGTAAAATACAGAACACAGGCGTCCGTAAATTCGCCCGCTGCCGCCGCACCTGGCCCCATCAGATCAAACAAACGAAACTCCACGTCCTCCTTTTGCGTCGGCGTCAACGTCGTGTTCTTCAGCGTCGTTCCCTTTGCATAGCGGATCATCGCCTCGCTCCGATCAATGCCTACCGCATGACCCGCGCCCTGTTTGACAAACGAGCATGTCGCCACTCCAATTCCACATCCTGCATCGAGAATGCGGAGTTGATCTTTCGGCCGTTCCCGTGAAAATTCCTCCATGCACATCGCAGACTCCGCCTGAACGAGGTTTTCATTCTGGGTCAACTTTGTAAAGACCGACGCGTAGAAATCGTCAAAGAGATCCTCATTGGACAACCATTCATATTTGGATTCCTCTGCCGCTGAGGGGGCCACAAATCCCTCGTGAATGGACCCCATATTCCACGAGGTGAGATGATCCATAGAGAAGATCATGACATAACTCGTGACGATCATGAGAAGGGTGATCAGCAATGCGGTCTGCCATGTATCAAAGGTGCACACGGTGACCATGGCCGATAGAAGGAGAATGGTGAATACAACGATGACAATGTGACCCTTCATGGCACTCTCTATGTGGTTCGTTTCTTTGTTTTTCGTGAGCGAACACGACGACAGGTAATGGCTCCCTTCTTACGACCGCAGTCACTGGAATAACGGGCAAGGCTCTGACACACGGAGGTGTAGGGGTCCGCAAATCCCTTCTCCAAACCGCACCGCATCCTCCACAGCCATGCCAGGGTGCTCCGACGACAGTCCAGTGTCGGCGGATGCTGTTCTTGAAGGGACTTCCAATGGGGTCGGATCGCAGACGGTAGGGCATCCGGAAGGGCGGCCCAAAAACGTCGGAACCAATGGGCTCGTTCTCGCTGGGGGAGCACGTTCCATTTGTTCTTTTCGCAGGCATCTCGGCAGTGATAGACTTCCTTAGGGCATCCCTCCATCGGCTCTATGCGACGAAAGGACTCTTTCGGATGGTGATACCCTACCGAAAAGAGGAAATCCCAGCAGGGAGCAAGTTGTTCCTGCCACGGACACTGGAGAAGACGGTCATAGGTGGCCTTGACGGCGGCAAAGGTGGGGGCAGGTGACACGGGAAGCCCCTGCTTTTTTAGTTTTGCGCTGACGCAATTGTGAATGGTATACATCCATTTTGGCAACTTATGAGGGTATTGGGCAGAGAAGGGGTGCTGGCGATAATAGTCTGTCAGGGACGCGCGGCAGAACTTACAGGGGAGAATATAGGGGATCGTCTCGAAGAATTTGGCCAACGCACGATCGTCATGCGCGGGCTCTGCGCAAATCAAATGAAGCAATTTCCAGCCTGATGGACCCCAAAAACGTGTGTCCATCTCTGTATGGTCCTTCGTCTTTTGGAATCATCTGGATGGTCCAGATGATTCCACTATCTTGTGCTGTCTTGTGCTGTCTTGCGCTATCTTGTGCTGTCTTGCGCTATCGTGTGCTATCTTGTGATAGGACGCACAAATTAGGCCAGGCCAAATCCTGAAAAACTGAGAGGTGCCAAATACGGGCGAACGGAGGACTCCACCTCGTTGTTTGCCTTACAGGAGATCGTGGCCGGAGGACATGCCTGTCGTGCGCACGGGGCGCATGCGGGGCACTTCGTGGGAGGAGGGCACTTGACCTCAGGGCATCGCGCGCGCGGGCACGGGGGGCACTCCCCTGACGGCTTCTGGCACTTCGAGCAATCCAGAATCACGGGGGCCTGCTTGGGAATGGACGACTTCAATACATAGTTGCTCAAATCGGGGACAGGAGGGCACTCACTCTTGAGAATGTAATTGCTCATATCGGGAAGGGCGGGGCACGGAGGGATGGTCGTTTTCAGCACATACTTGTTCATATCGGGCTGTCGGCACTCGGAATCTGCCGGGCGAATCGCACGGAACGGTCGGGTCGGATCAGACCGAAATCCCTCTCGCTGTGTGATATACTTGTGTACCATGATACCAAGGATGAGTCCGATGATAAGGACTCCGATCAGATGAGGAAGGGTGATGACCATGGATTCTCTATGAGGACCGCACATAAATCATGTCTTCAAATTGACCGAGAACAACGTTCATCGCGATGATACGCCCCTGACGGATGCGATCCTCGTATTCCTCTTTCGGGCAGATCATACTTCTGGAAAAATAGGTGTGAAGTTCTTTCGTATCGGCGATATACTTTTCAATAAAATGGTAGGCGTCGTCTGAGGTGGAGAACATGCCTAGCACTTGTCGGTCCCCAAACGGTTTGTCCACTGCACGAATGATCACTTCCGATTCAATGATCCATTGTGCCATGATTCTATTCATAGGGAATGTTTCTAGGCCGCGATGCGCCATCCCTTCCAGTCCATCGGAGGGCACCCGCATGTCACGGGGAGAGCGGGGTCCATCGTGGCTTGGAGACGGGTGCAGATCATACGAGCATAGCCTTTCCATGAAAAATCGGGGGAGACCTTGGTGTTCGGGGGCATCATCCCCACATCTTCTGGTCGGATGCCGCGCTTTCTGACTTGATCCTCAATCTCTTTCGTGCGTTGTTTCCAATCAAACTGCGAGGGACCGCGTCCAGCGTCCTGTGGCGTGGGGGCCATTGGGTCCGTCACGGGAGCACCTGAATCATAGGGCATAAACTGTTGCTGAGAGGCGCTGTTGAGATCAAAGAGAGAGGGGAACCCTGTGCTGTCCACAGTGGAGTTGCTTTTCGGTGGCTTGGGGCCGCCTCTTGGTGGCTTGGGGCCGCCTCTTGGTGGCTTGGGGCCGCCTCTTGGTGGCTTGGGGCCGCCTCTTGGTGGCTTGGAACCGCCTTGAGGACGCGTAGAGGTCGCACAATCCGTAGGAGGCTCATAACGGACCGTAAATGATGCGCTCACACCCTTTACGATTTGATCCGCATACCGATCCACGAGCCGATTGATCTGACGCATGGTTTCGGGATCCTGTTGCACATTGCTCGGTAGAAGATTGCCGAGTCCCTGTGGAAGTTGATTCTCTTGAATGAGTTGGGGGAGGGGCTGGCTCATGTCTCCCAGCATAGGGAGCATCTTCTTGACATCGGAGGACTTGATGGGGATCTCAGATGCGGTGAGAGTATTCGCCGTGACTTGATCTACGATCGTGTTGATGTCATTCTTGATGTTGGTCAGGGTGGCCACACGCTTCTGGATGAGAGGGTCTGATGTTCCACTGGCGGACAGGCGCACGATCTCTCCTTGGATGCGAGACATGGCGTCTTTCAGTTCGGCGATGGTGGCGGCACCTGTGGCAGCGCCTGTTGCGGCACCTGTGGCAGCACCTGTGGCAGCACCTGTGGCAGCACCTGTGGCAGCACCTGTGGCACGTCTACGATTTCGGGGAACAGGAACATTCGTAAATCCCTCTGTAAATGGATTGATCGGGCCTTGAAGTGTCCCCGCAGCACCAATCAATCGCACCTGTTGCTGTAAAAAGGCCAGATTGGAAGACATGTCATTCATGTGTTTCATAGTGATCGTGGGTTGAATGCCTGGATTGCGGTTGAGCACAGAGACCTGTGATTGAAGTTCTTGAAAGTCACTCCGCGCCGTCTGAAGAGGAAGTTGGATGGTCGGATCGGATCGTTCGGAGATTTGTTGTGCCTCAAACGCCAAGAATCCCTTTATCATTTCCAAGAGAGACGTCAATTGTTGGCGATTGGCCTTGATTTGTGTGGTGTCTTGATAAGGGAGAGGGCTCATCGATGCGATCTGTTGATAGGGTGCCACAGGGAGAGGACCAGGAAGAGAGGCGGGTTGGATCTCACCCGTCAGAACCGGAGCGACAGGGACGGTCGTCGGCAGGCGAACGGGTTTTGTATCAAATCCCTCTTTGGACTCTATAGAGGCCCATTGATAGATGACAAGAAGGATGATGACAAAGGCGAAGAACACATACGCCGCTATCATTCTACCTACTATCTAATAATCTAGATTACAATTCCAGCAGGGAATGCTATCCTTGCGAATATACTGTGACATGTCATGATCGCATGACCTCTTGTATTCTTTGCCCTGAGAGAGCGCCATGGAGGGTTTCGGTCGAGCCGCAGATTTTGGGCAGGCGGCAGGAGGTTTCTGGCAGGCATCAGAGGCGGGGCAAGCCTCTTCCTTTTCACAAGTGTCTTCACAATCACAGTCGTCTTCACAATCACAGCATTTCTTCTTAGAAGGGCGGCGGCGTTTGGCCAAGGTCTTTCTCTTCAACAGGCTCTGAACATCGGAGAGGATATCCATTCGTTGCTTCAGACTCTTCGCTTGGGCACTCATGTCACTTATCGCAGTAGAGGAGGGCTCTTGGCGATCAAAGGTTCGCGCCTGAAGAGCAGTCGTCGCAGGAGCGGCAGCGACAACTGCAGGGGCGGCAGTGGCAGGGGCAGGGGCACGAGCGGCAGTGGCAGGGGCAGCGGCAGGGGCAGCGGCAGAGGAAAGAACCATAGGGCACGCGGCTGGCTGGGAATACGTAAAGACACCCAGAAGTCTGTTTCGTGACGTCGTCACAGTGTTTCCTTGATATTTCTTCGCATTCGTATCGGCAGGGGCAGTCACTTGAATCGCATAGTATTTCTTCCCAATCACCATGTTAGACAGCGGTTGATTTCCGATAAAGGTCTCTTTCGGTGTGATGGTCACCATATCCCCCATGATCCGATCCGTAAATTCTTCTGGCGCCACTGCATTCTTAGAGGAATGGTATACCAGATAGGCACTCTGGATCGTGCTATTGTCGGTTGTTCTCGCCCTGAAGGTCACAACGTTTCCTGTGATGCAGGTAGTGACGACGACCCTCGTAGGGATCGTAGACGATGCAGGAGCATTAAAAAAACCTTCTGAGCGTTGAATGGAAAGCGCCACGATACACGTCAACAGCAGGAGGCATACTACCAGAAATTTCATTTCTCTCTATATGAACCGGAGGAGTTAGGAACACTGAATGGCATCAGGCTTTGCGACATGACTGCTGGTAGGCTTGTCCCTGGGTCATAGACGCAGAAGAAAAGCCCTCTTTGGGAGATAATAGAGTCGTTTGTCGCGTAGAAAGCACATCATTCCGAAGCATGCGCTGAATATCGAACAAGAGAGCATCTCCATTCTCCATGGATGTGGTTCCTGCTCCTGAAAGAGAGGGGGCACTTGCTGGTCCTGGTGGGCCTTGGATGCCTGCAGGGCCCGCTGGGCCTGCGGGTCCTATGGGGCCTGCTGGGCCTTGGGGACCTGCTGGCCCACTCATCGTTAGATCTACGAAGTCTCCAAGAACAGTTGTGCTAGGAGGAAAATACGTAAATGTATGATAATATTTCTGTTTTGTATCATTATTTCCGCCTAATTCAGTATATGTGTTATTGCCCGATTTATCAGTGATCGGATCGGATGTATAAATGGTGGCGTTGTTTTGATTTTGAATCGTAAGGATTGTACCCACTGCTCGCTCTCTGCAGCAATCTTTACGATTTGTTACTACGATTTTAAAAATAGGAACGACTGACCCTAAATCCACGGTCAATGGACCTCCAGCCGAATCCACCGCATTATGTGTAATTGTATCTGGATTACCATCTACAAAATTAGAAGTGGGTGCATTCGCATGTGTATTAGGCATGGTCACGACGGTGGACGGTGTAATTATATTTTTCCCACCACTTTTTGAAAATACTTGAATATCCGCCAAATTAAACCATCCCCTTTGTGGCCGCTGTAATGTGATGTATCGTCCACTTATCGTCGGTGTATTAAAAAACCCCTCCAAGTGTTGAATGGAAAGCGCCACGATACATATCAATAGCAGGAGGCATACCACCAGAAATTTCATTTCTCTCTATATGAATGGGAGGAGTTAGGGGCACTGGATGACATGAGGCATTAGGACACGACGGCTGCTACGCATAGACCTGAATGATTAGCAGAGAGGGACCGTCCTCTTTAGGAGACAATACGATGTAGTCCATAAAATTTGACATGGAATAACGATACATATAAAGATACACGCAACATGTTGACTACACGCTATCAAGAGGATGAACGACCTGAAATCGGGATCGATGAGGCCGGACGAGGATCGTTCTGGGGACCGTTAATGGCAGGGGCCGTGTGTCTCCCTCCCCTCTCCGAGTGGACGGATGAACATCACGCGATCTTTCTTCCGATACGGGATTCCAAGAAACTGAGCCCGAAGAAACGAGGAATCATTGCCACGCAACTCCGTGACCTTCTCGGAAACCGATGCGCCGTTGGCATGGTATCGGCGGAAGAAATCAATCGGCACGGGATCACCTGGGCCAACCGTGAGGCGTTTCGTCGGGCGGTTCATGGAGTAGAAGGGAGGCCAGAGACCCATCGTCTGTTGGTAGATGGGTCCCTTGCCATCGATGACTGGGCGGGGGAGCAACATGTGATCGTAGAGGGAGATGGGACCTATTTGGCCATTGCAGCGGCCTCCATTCTCGCGAAAGTGGAGCACGACCAGTGGATTCACACGTATGCAGAGGAGCATCCTGAATGCGAGGAGCGCTATCATCTTGTCTCCTCTAAAGGGTATGGGACGGCGAAACATCGCGAGGCGATACATCTTTATGGTGGTCATATTCATCATAGAGAGGCATTTATACAAAACTGGCTACCTGATGCACCTGTGAGGGGGGCGAAGCAAAAAGAGAAGAAACAAGCAACGCAACAAGCAACGCAATCAGAAGAGTGTCTGATCCGATTCTAAATAGGGGTTCAGTGTGCCTATTTTTATCTACGAGTGCGGCGCGATTTCACCTTTCGGCCACGAGCGCGATACGCGCGACGGCGAGTGCGATCGTTGCGACGAGATCGCCCTCCATACACATTCGGCTGTGGACCGTTTGGTTGTGCATGCTGGGGCGGTGCATGACCGGGTTGTGCATGATAAATCTGTAATATATGTTGGTTTCCATGAAATAATTCATTTCCATTTGGATTTCCTAATGCCTTGTTTTTAAAGGCCCATACATCCATGCATGCATACCCTACATCCGATCGACATGTAGGGCATGTAATGTTGTCACCCTGAGCGTGACAATAGGCCTGTAAGCAATTGTTGTGAAATAGGTGATTACATGGCGTTTTATAGATCGCCTGTGCGATTCCATATTCTTCACGACAGATTGGACAGATATCGACTGGATCGTATTGACTTGGATCAACCCACGACATTCTATTATAGAGATGGACAAGAGAACACTGAACTACTGGAAGTAGTTTAGTGGTTCTATTAGAACGTTTTATCAGTTTTCAGTGGTTATGGAATATGCAGTCGGATCTACCGAACGGCAGATTTACTCATTGCGGCGAGAGCGGCGGCTCTTGTTCTTGCGGCTGCCACCGCGCTTGTTCTTGCGCTCCTTGCGCGACTTGCGCTCACCACCGCGAGAACGGCGAGACTTCTTGGCCTTGCGGGCCTTGCGCTTGCCGCCCTCCGAGCGGTTGCGGCGGGACTTCAGCTTGCGCGAGCCACCCTCGGACTTGCGAGAGCGACGAGAGCGGTTGCGGCGGCTGCCGCCAGCGACGGCGGGGGCAGCGGGGGCAGCGGGGGCCTTGGAGAGGTTCATGGACATGTTCGAAGAGGCCATCTTTATATTAGAGCCTAACATTATTTTATACGCATCGGAGGGGTCAAGCGACGCCCCACCACTCCACCGTAGTCTTCCTTCCGCCCAGGCATCCAAAATCGCCAGATCCATCGCCCGAAATCGTGAACTGGATTGCGGCCGGTATTGATGCGCCTCCTTTTTCTCAAACGTCACATACTTTCCCTTCGGGTCGGAGTCTCTTTCTTCCCAAGAGGCCACCCCTCGGAGTCTCTGAATCCACTTGAACGATTCGTAGGCATACACCTGCCGATCCAGGAGACCCACATGGCTCATGACAAAGACCCCAGGCGCCCCTTCCGATTCAAGAGTATTGATCGGAGACACCGAAAGAAGTTCCTTCCCATTCAAAATGTTCTCTCGGGGGTTTCCAAATTCCTTATACTCTCCTACCGTAAGGGGTAAATCAGGATTGGAACTGGTCCGAAGGACATCCACATAGGGGACTTCCGTAAAGGCCGCGCCCACCAACTGACCATGGGGATAACGAGATACAATGGCCCCCACGGGAACACCTCCCGCGGAACGCCCGTAGATCACCGTTTGTGCCGGACCGAGTCCATGGCGTTTCTGGGATCCACGAATGACCGCCTCAAAATCGTCAATGGTCACATGGCGATGCTCTCGTCGCGCAGCATCCGCCCATGCAGCATCTACGTCACCTCCTCCACGAACCATCGCAAACACAATCACCCACTTGCGCTGTAAGAGAGGATACCATTGTTGATAGGGCCAGTTCACAGGTGTGGTAGACCCATACGAACCGTAGACATAGATGAATTGGGCTTTGGGGGTCACTCCTTTTTGCCGAATACAGACAAAGGGGACCCGAGTTCCATCCGCCGAGGTAACATGATACCGATGAACCTCCAAAGGGGCAAATGTCATCGGATGCTTGATCGGTGTCTCCTGTTTCCGAAAGACGTTATGATGAGCCACATGAAGGACAAATGGAGTAGAATAGGGAGAATGAATTGTAAAGGACTGGATGAATGTATTTTCCCAGTCGGCCCAGATGTTGACATCAATCGTTCCCACGGCAATCCGATAGAGCATGTGGGGCTTTTTATGGGGCTCACAATGCCAGATCGTCTGCGCTCCCTCCCAGATCGTGAGGACGTGTCCCGTTTGTAGGTTCACCCATTGAATCTCCTCGGTCGGAAGAGTCCACGACGCAAGAGGAGCGCCCATAGGGATCCAGCCCTCTTGATGGGATCGTCGGATCAGGGCGCAATCCTCTCCCTCTATGCTTCGGCCCAGGGGCATCTGAAGCATGGACTTTCGATAGAGGGGAATAAGATTCTCCCCCTTTACGCGGTAGAGGGTGCTTTGCATGGGATCAGAGGACAACATATAGAGCGTGCGATGCGCCCCTTTGCTTAATACGATGTCCCGTCCCTGGTCCCTCTCACGATAGAGGGTTTTCTCCTTTTTCCCTGTTCTCGCATCACACATGCACAGTTCAGCGGTAACAAACAGATCCATGACGTTAATATAATAACAGCGATCCTCCACAACGGCAATCTGAGAGGAGACGCCTGACTTTTTCCAGATCACATCTCCATGATGGTCTTCACAGAGGAGTTGATTCTTATAGTGCTCCTCCTCGGAGGTCACATACCATATCATGTTTCCTTGCACATCCACATCCTCTGCGAGAGTTTTTTTAGTGGATCCGACCCATCTCCATGAAAAACGGGACCCTGCCGTCAAGAGGATCTCCACTGACCCTCCGCCGATTGTGTATCCCAATTGCTCCACATAGGGACGCACTTTGTCTAATTCATCTTTCATCTGATGCGCCATACGTGTCACATGGGGTTGGGAGGACAATTCGTGATAGTGTGCTTTTTCTTGTTGGATCAGGGTCTTCCAACGTTTTCCTCTCATGGTTTCCATCCAGGCCCATGGATCTTTCCATGAGAGATATCCTAGATCTCGTATTTCTTGTCCCGTCATTCCCCTATGTACTGGAGGCACATTCTGGCATCTAGACCCCCGTAGTGACAAGTCAAGAGTCTAAACCTCTTTCTCGCTCGTAGACTAGAATCAACATGGCACTTCGAACGACTGTGCTGTATCAAAAGGGAAATACCCATGGATTACAAGATGACATTGTTGTGATTCAACGTCTTCTTGCGTCTCTTTCGACAAAGGAAATACCGCTGTCTCCACCCGTTCTTGCGGATCTTCGTGAGCCCCTCTCTCTGTCGGACCTACAGATTCACCTGGAAATTCCCGTGTATGGCGCGATTCCTTGGGGACACGTCAACCTTCTTCTTGTGAATCCGGAACAATGGTCCTATGCCTATGATGCGTATGTTCACGCGTTTGATGCGATCTTCTTTCGTGATGCACGGACGGAGGAACGGTTTCGTAAGGATTTCATGGCAAAGGGTATTTCGTCGGATCATCTCTATACGCTTCCGTGGTGCGATTCGTGGCGTTCGGAGGAGGATGAGGATGCTGTGATGGTCCCAGGATTCCTCTGCTTTCTTGCGGGATCCACCACTAAATACGAATACGTCAAGCAACTCGTGCCTCATTGGACGGCAGAGGACCCTCCGCTTCGCATCTATACAACGCGTAAGGATGTGGCGGACGGTGTAAAGGGACTTCCTGGTCTTGCGTCCACCGTGACGGTGTTTCACAAGGATCTGACTCCTGCAGAGTGCAAGACGCTTTCCCGTGAGGCCGAGGGGCACTTGATTGTGAGCCAGGCGGAGGGATATGGCTATGCGGCGGCCCATGCGGAGACGATGGGGGCCTTTGCGAT
>Ga0078894_10004432_pt1 | contig 10736 bp, 4 predicted proteins | sample LauGreSu1BDMLBSD_2_FD_67506 | JGI IMG/M metagenome (GOLD analysis project Ga0078894, IMG submission 67506) | Freshwater lake microbial communities from Lake Michigan, USA - Su13.BD.MLB.SD (version 4) (version 4) | ecosystem: Environmental > Aquatic > Freshwater > Lake | place: Lake Michigan, USA... | reverse complement strand
GAAGGCACGCAACACGGCAAGCAGTTCCGCCTGCGTGGCAAGGGTATCAAGGGCGTGCGTTCGAGCTACCCGGGCGATCTGTATTGCCACATCAGCGTGGAAGTGCCGGTCAAGCTGTCCGAGCACCAGCGCAAGCTGATGAAGGAGCTCGATGAGTCGCTGCAAAAAGGCGGCGGCAAGCATTCTCCCAGCGAGGAGAGCTGGGCGGATAAGTTGAAGGGGTTCTTCAGTTCTTAAGGAGTCAGGGGGCACCGCAGGCGGGCCGGGTCGCCCTGGATTCGAGGCTGCACTTTCCAATCCAGACAAGACCCTTTCCGAGGAGACAACGCTGGAAGTGCGCGTTTGCTCTGTGATAGGAGGGAATTGACGTGGTGTCTTCTGGTTTTCGCCATACCTTTTTCGTTTCCTCACTCGGAACAAAGTCCCCGTCGGCCTCTCCGCCGCAAGCGAGCCAATCCGTCAATTTTTCTTCCGTAGAGGCCCCGGGCTTCGCCCATAGGTCAAAGTAAGGGGTTGGATGGAGCAAGGCTTTCAGCGCCTTCGCATCGCAATAGGCGGCTGGAGTCTGTGGGCCACAGATGCGCCAGTTTCCAATCGTGCAGCCCGCCAGTAGTGTGAGCGCAACCGTGGACGACAGTGCCCAGATCCAGCGGGTCATCGCGAAGCTCCCAAGAAAATAGAGATTGCAAGAGTCCGGCTCCAATCGTCCTGGATGCGTGCAGCGATGGGGCCTCTATTGCGCTGGATACTCCCTTCGACCTCATAGACTCCAACGAGTTTGCGGCCAATCATGGGTTCTTCCGACTCCCTGGGGGTTCAGGGGGCACCGCAGGCGGGCATGGATTTCGAATGCGAGTAGTCGCAACGACCTACCCAAACGAAACCTTTACCGAGTAGGCATCGCTGAAACTGGTCGTCGGCTCGGTGGTAGGCAGGGACAGAGGACGTGTCCTCCGGCCTTCGCCATACCTTTTTCATTTCTTCACTAGGAATAAATTCTCCATTGGCGCTTCCACCACATGCCAGCCAATCCGTCATTTTTTCTGCGGATGAGGCCCCAGGCTTCACCCATACGTCTGAGTAAGGTGGTGGATTGAGCAAGGCCTTCAGCGCCTTGGCATCGCAATAGGCTGCTGGGGTTTGAGGACCGCAGATGCGCCAATTTCCAATCGTGCAGCCGCCCAGAAAAGCGAATCCGACCGCGGATAAAAGCACCCCGCTCAATCGGCTCACCGAGCAGCCCTCAAGAAAATAGAAATTGCCGTCCAGACATCGGAAGGAAGTAAGGTTGACATCGCGAAGGGTGACGAAGCAATCACTGCGCCGGTCAAGCTCCAATAGTCCTGAATCCGACCCACAACAGGACCTCTCTGATCCTTGATATTGCCTTTTTCGTTGTACACACCAACGACCTTTCCGCCGATCATGTCGTGCGCGCCAGCAAATGACTCCACCAGCCCATCAATCCAACTTCCGGGTGCATAGGGGATCCCATAGAGTGTCCCTTCTGCTCCCTGAACACCTCCGGTAATTCCCGCCATTTTTTTTCCATCTTCGCTAGCCAAGAAATCCTCGAGGTTCCTAATTTTCTTTGTGTCTCCGATGAATATGACGCGTTGCTTGGAATCCAGAATCAGTTCACCGGTTTCCTTCGATTTCTCGCACCGCTTGTAACCTTCTCCGCACACGAGTTCGAGACTGACCCGAGATCCGCCAAGCTTAAAACCGTCGCCATCGACCCCCTGACTAATTCCTGATTCGTTACTCAGCGTAGTGACGCCATCCGTCACCCCCTTGAATTTCCGAGATTCCGAGATCATCAAAGCTCGCATCTCCTGGGATGCCGCCCCGAGGGCCTCCCGCATGGCTGCCGAACCGCCCTGTCCGGTCACGGCGCCTACCAAGATAGTCATGACACGCTCCTCCAATTCAATTCGCTTGATCTCTTTCGCCACTTGCGCGATTTCTTCGGCCGATTTCGCGTCCTTTCTCCGCTGACGCAGTTCCGCCTTACGAGGTCCGACATAGGCGTCGATCGCCTTCCGCGCCTCGATCCCCATTGCCGCCGTAATCGTCACCCGCGCCCGAATCTCTCTTTGCACACGATCCGCATCAAAAATCGGGCGAAGACCTGTCGGGGCATCACCAGTCCTCACTTCCTGATGCCCCGCAATGCCGCTGACCCCCGCGCGGGTGACGCTTTGCGCTGACTGCGCGTCGCTCCCATAACCACCCCCCGTCCCCTGCGCCGCGAGCTTGCCTTGGGGGTCCTTGCCCGCGCCAAGGGAGATCCCGACACTCATCGCTTCGTAGTGGGCTTGGTTGACCAGGTCATGGGTCGCGATCTGACTCGCCTCGAACCGGTTGCGACCCGCCTGTACCGCCGCATCCGTGCTGGTCACCGCTGCCCCCCGGAGGACAGCGTTGCCCTGCACCCTCACATCAAAACCAGCATCCCCTGAGCGCAGCGCTGTCTGCTGATCCACGCTCACAAAGGTGCTGTCGATCTGGCTCTTTCCCAGACTGAGGCTCGCGCCAGAACCCGCCCCGACCGTGACGCTACCGCCCACGCTGTGCTGGGTCTCCTGGTAGGTTTCGGTTCCCTGCAAGCTTTCCATCGCGAGATCACCCCCCGCGCGCACGACCACCTCTTGTCCCTCAACCACCGCGCCACGCAGACGGGTGTCACGACCGCTTTCTAGGGTAGCTCTCCCTTGAGCCTGTACCTGCGTGTTCCGCCACACGACCTCTGTTTCAGCGGACTCTCCGCGCGCAGCGTTCGCTCCCAATGTGATGCCCACCTTTGGAGTGGACGCCTGCGTTTTTTTACCCAGCGCCATCCCCACGCCCAGACTCACGCCAGAACTTCGCTGCGTGCTCTGCGCCTGGGTTCTCTGGGCGGCTGCTACAAGGGAGACCTCGCCCTCCGCGACCATTAGCGCATCGCCGCCTGACTGCAGGTCACTGCCTTGAACGACGAGGGAGGAGCGTTCACCCGCCCCCTCTGCGCGCAGAGTCAGATTGCCCTGCGCCACTACGCGGGAGGCCACAGGCGTTTCAACCGTACGCGTGGATTCGCTGGAACTTTGGCTGGCGCCGATGCTCACGCTGACGCCAACACCGCCTGCAGTATCCGGTTGGGCCTTGACCGCCTCGGCTGCGCGCTTGATGGCCAGCGCAGTCGTCGCGGCCGCCAGGGCGCGCATACGCGGATCGCGGGTGTCACCGGCTGCCTGGGCCATCTGCTGGGTGGTCTGAGCGGCCGTGATGACGGGATTCGTGATCGCCACCGTCACACCGGATTGCTGGTGTTTTGAGTGAATCTCTGTGCGTACCAACTCCGTCCCGTCCACGATAGCGATCTCGCGCGCGGCGATAGAGACATTGCCTTGGAGCGCGACAACCTCACTGGCCTCCTGGCGGTAGGAATCACCCGCCGCGAGAACCACCGATCCTGCAGTGCTTCCGACTGTGGAAGGCGCCAATCCGATCTCACTGCGAGCCTGACGGGTCTGCGCGTCACGCTTGCCGATCGTGAAGCCCACGCCACCCGAGCCAAAGACGCCACTGCGGGCCTCTTTTCGGTCATGGGTCTCTCGACGGCTTTCAGCGGCCGCCTCAATGACCAGGCGGCGTCCTGCGGTCGCCGACGTTCCGCCCGTGCTCACGACCTGGCTGCCTTTCACAGTCATATCCTGGCCTGCGACAAGCCGGACCTCCTCTGCGGACACCGTCGTCTCCAAGGCACGCGTCGCGTCCAGCGTGTCCCGTGTGGAATGGGTTGTCGATGAGAGCAGACCTCGGTGCGTCGTTTGGTGTGCTTCGTCGCGCTGCTCACGCGCCTGGCCTGCGGTGATTTCTATGTCGCGACCGGCTTGGAGTAAAACTGCACCCGTCTGCGTCTCGATCCGAGCGGCCTGCGCCCCCAGGTCTCGGCCTGCAGACATCACGAGGTCGCCTCCCACGCGGACCTCGGAACCCACATCGCGCTGGCTGGATTCGTAGATAAAGTTGCGCGCGTCCGCGACGGTGTTCGTTTGATTTGAGACCTGAACGCTCTCCAGCCGCAGGTCCCTTCCCGCGAGGATGACGGTTTGACCTGCCGCCTGACCGCTTTGCGGAGGATCTGTCATGACCTGCGCTCCCTTGATCACCAGATCCCTCTGCGCAGTTGCCAACAGGCTCCCCCCGGGATCCGTCACGTAGAGTCCCGCCAACCGGTCGATGTGCGTTCTTTCTCCACTTGACTGCCCGGCCTGGGCTGTCCGCGTGCGCACAGTGGACTCGACCCGCAGGTCACGCCCTGCCTGCACAGTCATGGCAGTCCCCGCCCGAATCTCGCCGCCCAGGTTGGCCAGATCGCTTTCGGCGCTGAGTGCGACCTCCTGACCGGACACACGCCCGCCCAGATTGCGGAGGTTCTCGGCCTGGATCACCACACGCTTGCGACCCGTGATCACTCCGGTGTTTGTCAGGTCACCGGACAATTGAAGGTCGACCGACTGCCCCGCCAGCAGTGATCCGGTATCGGTGAGATCCCCCGGACGAACGACCACATACACCTGGGGCACGAGGGCCTGCACCGTGCGTCCATCGGGCAAGGTGACAGACGACAGGACCAGCCAGACCATGTCGGAAGTCAGCTGCGCCATCTGCGCGTCGGTCAGCGCCACGCCTGGGCGCAAGGACTGCGTCTGGGCAAACGTCGTACCCGCCTGAATCAGCGCCTGGTATTGGGCGTCGTCGCTAGAAAAACCCACCAGGAACCGCTGCCCCGTGAGCCTCAACACCTGATCGCGTATGAGTTGCTGCTCGTAGAACGCATCGCCCAGACGTTTGAAAAGACTTGACGGCGATGGCGGCTGGCTTTCAAGCCACAGGCTGCGTTCAGTGAAGCGAGGATCCGCTTCGAAGAAATACGGCGAGATCGGATCGTCGGTGGCTCGAAAGAGGCCCGAGGATGGCAAGGGCAAAGACGTCGCAGACGTGAGAGTTCGCACCGGCTGTCCAACCGAATTTCCGGCCACCGGTGCACTGCGAACCTCAATCGGTCGGGATGCGCCAACGCCAGCGGCTGCACCGACCTGGCTGCGGCGATGTGCCACAGGCAACACGATCGGCATGACCTCGTCGGCGGGCGCATAGGGCGCAACAGCCGCCCAATCCCGCTGGTGATAGCGCTTGGTGCCCCCACGCCAGCGGCTGGCGGTGTATTGGCTGGTCCCCGACTCGCTCACGATGTGGACTCCTTCGGCGTCGACGGTGCGCAAGTTCAAAAGATCCCCGGTCAGCGCACCGCCCGCGACGATCTGGCTCTTGTCATTGACCAGGTCACCCCCACGCAGACGCATGTCACCGCCAGACAGGATGCGTCCCGGATCTGAACTCAGGACACGGGTCTCCCGCTCGGTCCGGGTGACTGCGTATTGGGTCCAGTTCTGGATGTAGCGGCCTGCAAAGCCCGCGTTATAGACCTCGATGCGGTCGTCTAACAGGGCATAGCGGGTATCGGTCTGCGCCTGCCAGGCGCTGCGGCGTGCGGCGTAATCGGTCCAAGCCTGTGTGTAGGCACCATGGACCACTTGGTAGGCAGCCAGTTCGTCGGTGTAAGCCTGACATGCAACCGCGTCTTGCGCAGGTCCTGGCACACACGTCCCAGCGCGGTCAGCGGAGGGTGGCGCGGGCGCGCGCAGTGTGGGGGGGCCTGGCTCGGGGTCTGGCGCTTGCTGGGCAAAGTACATCCAAGCCGCGTGCCCGGCCGGATAGTCGGCACCGAGGACACGGGTACAGACCTCCTGATCGTCGTCTCCCGTACAAGTCTGCTCGCCTACGCGGGGGATGGGTGACTGTCCCAGTACGGCGGCCGACCCAGCGGTGGGATCGGTTCGAAAGCGATAGCGCCCCGCCCGGCTCCAGCCTTCCCAAACAAAAAGTTCGGCAGGCAGCATGGCTCCACCCTGGGGCTGGATGTACTGACGCGAGGTCGGTGCCAGCGTCTCCTCGATAGCCGTCGAGAAGTGCGCATTGGTGTTGTCCAGGCGCTGGGCATCCAGGCGCAGACCGCCCAGAGATTCGATCGTGGCAGAACGATTGACGACATGCGCAGCGGCGCCCGTCGCACGGCCCTGAGCGTCCAGCGAACCGCCGATCGAGAGGGCGTCCTGCCTGGTACCCGCGCTGTAAATCAGCGCATGTTCGCGGTTGATCAATTCACGCACGCCAATGTCTAGCCGTTCACGCGCGGCGATCACGGCGTCCTCCCGTACACCCGCGATCGTTTCCGTATCGTTAGAAAGGGTCTCGGCACCAATCGCGAGGCGATCCCCAAAGAGGCGACCCGTACCTTGGTTGGAAACTGTCTTGGCGTCGATGCGGACGTCTGCGCCATCCACCAGGCCCCGGTTGGAGAAATCGCGTTCCAACGTGATCTGAACGGCACCATCGGACACGAGACGAGCGCCTCGCGCCAGCGACAAATCACCCGCGTCAAGCTGCAAGCGGCGTCCAGCCACCATCAGGCCTGTGCCGTTCGCAAGCGTGGCGCCCGTGGCTAACCACAGATCTTCGTCTGCCAGGATCACTCCGGCGTCGTTGTCCACAGACTGCGCTCGAATCGAGACGGACCGGCCTTGAACCCCGAGATCACGCGCCTGTGTGTCGCGATTGGAGAAGGTAGCCACCTCAAGGGCCAAATCACCGCTTGCACCGACCCAGCCCCTGGTATTGGACAAATCGCTGGTGCGAAGGCGGAGCGCGCCGTCGCTGACGATTCGGCCACCCGAGTTGTTGACGCTTGCGCTCTCCACACGCAGTTGCTGGGTCGCAGCGATGACGCCGGCATCGTTCAAGACGACCCCACCCGAGGCGTCGATCGCAACGTCCGCGCCGATGACTTTGCCCCTTGTGTTATCGACGCTCGAAGCGGTCACACGCAGTGTGTTGCCCGCTTGAAGACGACCCGATTGCGTGAGCCACCCCTGGGTGCTCAGTGTGAGTTCGTCATCGGCGATCACCTGACCGGCTTGGACAACCCCCAAGCCGGCTTCGGTCCCCACCAGGAAAATCTTGCCGGCATACACGCTGCCCAGAGCCGACACGTCTAGCAGCACACGGGGCACAGGCGAAGCCCCGGAGATGGGTGCAATCGCGCCCGGCGAATCGAGTGAGCCCGTGGCAGTCGCCTCGCCCATGCCGGCGACGACCGCCAGGTTCTTCGCATGGACCCGGGCGTTGATCTTGACCGTCCGCCCGAGCAAGACCGCATAGTCGGTGTCTTTGACGTCCAGCCCCTTTCCATCGATCGATAGGCTGCCGCCTTGGACACGAAACGACTGCAAGGCGCCCTCTGACATCACGGGCGTTCCCGTCGTCAAGGTGGCGCGACTCGCATTGATGAACCCACAGCCACTGCAGCTGATGCCCGACGGATTGGCAATCACGACCTCAGCGCGTGAACCCGCGACTTCAACACGCCCTGCCAAGCGGCTGGGATCGCCGCTGTTAATTTCGTTGAGAAGGATCCGCGCCGGCCCACGCGCCAGCCAGGGGTTGCCCTGAATCCAGCCCCCCAGCTCGGTGGGGGTATCGGTGCGGCTGTTATTGAGAATGACGCCCTGTGAGTCGACGTCGAACTGGCGATAGGCATTGCGCGAGACGCCTGCTGCGCTGGGCGTCTGGACGTTGACCTGCGGGACACCATTGGCGGCTCGCAACACGGTGGGACGCTGGCCGCTGGGCGCCTTGGGGTCGGCCACGATTTGCGCCTGGGCATCGCCAGGCGACAGCCCGTTAATGGCGAGGGCGATCAGGAGTAGACGCAGGACCATGGTCGTTCCAAAGGGGATTAGAAGGACAGGTTCAAACTGAAACCCGCTGTGGTGTCGGCGGTGCGAAAGAGCGCTGGCTTTTGGAGGGGACGGCCAACGAACACCTCCCAACTGGCATGGCGATAGCCGCCTCGCAGCCCAATGACTGCGCCCGTCAGACGGGTGCCCACCAGGTTGTCGCTGGCGGCGCCGCCCACCTGACCGTGGTCCACACCCAGATACAACTCCTGGCCGCTATCGGCCAGCCGCCACCCCAGTTCTTGTCGCAGCCACGCACCACGTGCCGCCGAGAGCGCGCGCTCGCCATCAAAGCCACGCACCGTATGACGTCCGCCAATCGCAAAGCGGTCGTTGGAAACGAGGGCCTGCTGCGTCCACTGCGCAGCGGCCATCGCCCGGTAGCGACCCTGCTGCTCCGCCCACCGAAGAGGCCAGACAAAGGAGATATCCGCGGAGGTGATGCGCGGTCTGGACGCACCCTCGCCAAAGGCATCCTCTGGCGCTGGCAGCGCGCCCCAAGCGCCCGTGCCGCGCCGGTAGGTCAGTGTCAGATCCCAAATGGCCTGGCCGATCCTGCGCTGGTGCTGCGCGCCCAGATCCCAACCGGCGGTGCGACGCCTTTGCACTTCGACTTCGGTATCGTCAATGAAGTTGCGTGATTGCCGGCTCCAGCCTCGCAGGAACACATGGCTCTTGGTGACCGCGTCGCGATGTACCAGGCGCGACATGCGCACATCCTGGGTGCTGGACTCGCCTCGGTAGACATAGCTTTGGGTGATACCCGCCACGTTTTGATAGAAGCGATTGCGGCTCGCATTGAACGCCAGCAACCAATGGCGCAACGGGAGCGAGTAGTGCGCGGTACGACCCCGCGTGCCTTGCTCGCCGGGTCCGGCGCCCTCCCCGACGCTTTGCAGGTTCTGGACCACGCTGAAATAGAGCAGGTCATTGAGGTTCAGGGCGTTGTCGTAGGAAAACGTGAGAGCGCCCTGATAGCGGCCGCTGGCGCGGGTTCCGCTGTCGTCGATCGACACGCCCAGGCGAAATGGCCGACGCTGCTTCCACTGAATAGACAGCTCGCTTTCGCCAGGCCGCACCGCAGGACCGCCTGGCTGAGGCTCGCAAGGCGTGATCTGGATATCGGCCTCGACGGTGGGCGGACGCTGCAGGTTCTCGAGCGTTTGTTCGACATCCCGCAGATTCAAAAGCTCGCCGGGCGCAGTGGGCAATGCATTCCAGAGCGTGCCGCGCCCCTGTGCGTCAGACTGGAGACGGACCCCGCAGATTCGGCCCGCGACGAGTGTCAGGCGCAAGACCCCCGTGGACAGATCTTGCTCAGACGCCAGCACACGGGTGGTGACAAAGCCCCGCGCGATGATCGCAGCCTGGATACGCTGCATCACCCGGGCGATGCCCTCAGCCCCAAGACAACGATGAAGCGCAGGATCCGCCACCGCAGGGCCTGCCCAGTGGGCGGCATCCACCGCCCAGTCGAATTGTTCGGCCGCATCGCCCTCGAGCGCGATACGACGGAGGGTGAAACAAGGCGTCTCACCCACCGGGAGACGCGGGTCAGGCGCAGACAGAGCGTCGGGAAGCGCCGATTGCGCCCCCGCCATCAAGGCCTGTCCGACCAGGAAGGATGCGAAAAGATGGCGAGCGAGGAAGAGACGGTGCAGGCAGCGCAACGGGCAGTCCTAGGCAATTTGCCCAGGATGCTAGGTGGCGAACCGCAAATTATTTTCTCAGCCTTACGCCTATTCAGCTTCTTGAAAAGCGCCGGCGACGCCTGTTTACACGAGGGCCTACGCCCTCAAGCGCAAATACGCGCCTTCGCCTCGCGGTACTCGCGCGCCAGGCGCGCCACGAGATCGGCGGTGGACGTCACGGCAGTGACCGCACCGATGCCTTGGCCACAGCCCCAGATATCTTTCCAGGCCTTCTTGGCGTCGCCGCCGAAGTTCATGGCGCTGGGATCGGATTCGGGCAGCTTGTCCGGATCGAGGCCCGCGGCCACGATGGACGGCTTGAGGTAGTTGCCATGCACGCCGGTGAACAGGCTGGAGTAGACGATGTCGTCGCTGTTGGAGTCGACGATCGCCTGCTTGTAGGCCTCGGAGGCCCGGGCCTCGTGCGTCGCGATGAAGGCCGAGCCGATGTACCCAAAATCAGCGCCCATGGCCTGCGCCGCCAGCACTGCGCCGCCGGTGGCGATCGAGCCTGAGAGCGCGATCGGGCCGTCAAACCACTGGCGGATCTCTTGTATCAGCGCGAAGGGGCTCTTGGTGCCCGCATGGCCGCCAGCCCCCGCCGCCACAGCGATCAGGCCGTCGGCGCCCTTCTCGATCGCCTTGCGGGCGAAGGCGTTGTTGATGATGTCGTGCAACACCACGCCGCCATAGCTGTGGACCGCATCATTCACGTCGGTGCGCGCGCCCAGCGAGGTGATGATGATCGGCACCTTGTACTTCACGACCATCTGCATGTCGTGCTCGAGGCGGTCATTGCTTTTGTGGACGATCTGGTTGATCGCAAACGGCGCCGCCGGTTGGTCCGGGTTCGCCTGGTTGTAGGCGGCCAGCGTCTCGGTGATCTCGTGCAGCCATTCATCGAGCTGCGAGGCGGGCCGGGCATTGAGCGCCGGCATGGAGCCGACCACGCCGGCCTTGCACTGCTCGATCACCAGCTTGGGGTTGCTGATGATGAACAGGGGCGCGGCAATCATGGGAAGCGGCAGCTTCTGCAAGGGGGCGGGCAGTCGGGACATGCGAGGGTCTTTCAAAAAGCGTCCAGGGCCATCGCGGTGACGCTGTCAGCGCCCTCGACGATGCTGTCACGCTGGCCCGGCGCCTTGGCCAGGATGTGATCGGCGTAGAAACGGGCGGTGGCCATCTTGGCCTGCATGAAGGC
>Ga0078894_10004431_pt1 | contig 10739 bp, 12 predicted proteins | sample LauGreSu1BDMLBSD_2_FD_67506 | JGI IMG/M metagenome (GOLD analysis project Ga0078894, IMG submission 67506) | Freshwater lake microbial communities from Lake Michigan, USA - Su13.BD.MLB.SD (version 4) (version 4) | ecosystem: Environmental > Aquatic > Freshwater > Lake | place: Lake Michigan... | reverse complement strand
AAAAAAATATCCCACCATAATTAAATGATGGGATTAATTGGTGGACCTAGAGGGCTCCGACTCCCTCGTCCGGCTCGTTTTGTCTAAAAGACAACTACATGTTTAGGTTAACATTTTCTAATGCTCCAAAATATTTGATTTTATCTTGACCAAAAACAAGTTTAATTTGTTCTTCACTATCGTAAATTAAAAACCAATAGACGACTCGATTTTGGGTTCAGTCATTTTCCACCTTAAGGATTTCTGTTGCTAGGTTATGTATCCACCGACCCCCCGTTGCCGTACTTAAATTAAGATACAGTAACTTCTTGAGTTGAGATTAATCCCAAAGTCTCAAGGTTGTTTAGCACATTGCCAGTTGTTGTTCGAATCAGTTTTTAACGAGATTAATTCAGTCCCGACATGCTCCTTCTATTCAACCAACGCCCGTCAATTCCGATATAGGCCCCTATATCTTAAATGATGTTGTCAAAGAACTTTCTACAAAGATAATATAAAACTTTATATTAAACAATGTATTTATAAATATATGAAAAAAATTTTAAGGATTCTTGAACAAGAAGAAGAAGAGTTAAATGACTTTCAAAAAATTCTTGCACTTAATAAAAGAAAAATAAGCCCTAGTGAAGTTGAGTTTTATAATTTTGAAGGAGAGGATTTTAGTAATATTATCACTGTAGAACAAGACGGTTTAATGTTTACGTTTGATGGGTTAGAAGAATATTTAAGATTCTTTTTTCCTGAAGAGCATGGTGATGAAGGCACTGATGGTTATTACGAGGCCGGATATTATGATTCTATGTATCGTGGAAATTGGACTTGGGATTTTGATGATAGATCATATGATGATTGGAGAGAAGGGGTTATTGTTGAGAGTTTAAACTCAGAACATTTAGAAATTATTTATGATATCGCAAAAATAATCCAACCAGGTCTTTTAACCGCTTTTGATAGAAGAGAGGATACAAATCAATTAAGAATAAAAAATGTTGATAGGATAACAGGATTTTTAGATCAGGTCGATGGAAGAATATCTGATGATCTAACAAATCGTTGGGTGGATGCTAGTGTTTCTGCGGTTGAAGGTGGAGTTGGAGAATATATTGAGGACACATATTGTAATTGTTTAAAACCCGTCGGTATTGAAAATTATTCTGAAAGACATTGTTTTTGGAAATATAAATTACATTGGAGTGATGCGATTATGTTATATCCTCGTTTTGGAACCGAAGAAGACAATCTTCTTGATTTGTTATTTTTGGCAATATCAAAAGAACCTATTTCTCATTTACCTGAATATTATGAAATACAATATAATGTTTGGGATAACGAAGCATTTAACGCTTCGTTTAACCACAACGTGGACAATGATTTAGAAAACTTTAAGGATAGGGTACTTGAGGACTCTAATGATGAAACATTAAAAAAGTATTATTTAGTGTTAGATAAAATTAACTCAACAATCGGTTTTGATAAGTCTGTTGATGTACCAAATAGTAATGTTCGATTAAATATTAAAGACGTTAATAAAGAAACCCTTAAAGTAAAATACACACTTACTGACAGAAAAACATATAGTACCAAATACGGAGAGTCTTATATTGACGATATCCTAAATATGGTGTACAACGAAAGTTTATTTAACCCGATGGAATATAGAAAAGATTAATATTTTTTAAGTAATCTTTGTTTAATGATATCATATAAATGAATTAAATCATCGTCATTGATAAACATTATGTTACCATCAAACGGATCTAAAATTGTGATACCATCTTTATTTTCTTCAACGTCGATAGTTTCTAATTGATAGTAATAAGTATCTTCCTCAAAAACATCCTCCTCAACTAAAGAATTCATAATTGTTTTGTTAGTGTAAACAATCGGTTTATAATCGTATTGGTATTTGTTCAATCCCAAGATAAAAACCATATTTTTACCGGCTTCGATAGCACGTTCAACATCATCAATAGAAATAAATTCTTCTTTTGTGTGCATGTTATAGTAACCACAAGACATGTTGATACAAGAAACGTCAATCTTTTTCTTTAATTGTGATACGTCAGTATAAGGGTGTGATTGAATTAACATTTCATTTCCAAACGCAGACTCGATAACTGAAATACTTTTTTCAAAGAACTCACTTTCTCTTTCAAACAAACGAACACCCGAGCAAATCTCGGTAATTAGGTGATTACCTGGTGCATCATATTGTGTGATATACCCAACATCTTCCAAAAATGAAACATCACATTTTGAAGATCCATGACAACCTGTTTCTTCTGAAACAAACAATCCAATTTTTACTTTGTCTAATTGTTTAAGTAATTCTAAACAAATAAAAATACCACATTTGTCGTCTCCACCGATACCCGTTGGGTTACCTTCTTCGTCGTAAGCCTTTAAAACGTCAACCAAAGTGTCGTCAAAAGTTTTACCAAACGTATTTGGTCGTTTAAGTTTTTCTTCTTTAACAAAAATCTTATCAATCTTTGTGTGTACAGTATCTGTATGGGCAATAAACATGGGGTAGAATTCATCTTCTTCTAACACACCTTTAGTTGCGTAAACGTTCATCATATCGTCTCGATAATACGTAACACCTTCAATCAAGTCTAACTCGTTGCAGATGTACTCAACCATATCCTCTTCTTGGTATGTCTTTGACGGTACGGAAAGAAGTTCCTTAAATTTATCTATGTTCATATCTTTTTTTAACAAAGATACGTATTTTTTACATTATTTGTGCTATTTATATAAAAAAAATTTTATGAAAAAAATTATTAGATTAACAGAATCAGATTTGGCTCGTATCGTAAAAAGAGTTATTAGAGAAAGCAATGACGATCCAAAAATGTATCATAGATACACTAAAGGTGGGAATCCTGGAATTGAAAAGTTTTTATCTGACCCTCTTAATAATGCAATTGCAAGGGAGTTGGAACAACAATTGGAAAACGATGAGTATGCAAATATAGATAACCCAACGAATCTTGGTAGAGGTACCAAAACAATGAGAATCATATTTAATAATCGTAAAATGACTGTGGATGATTTTATTGACCAAATTCAAGAAGATGCTGAGGCACTAACTTGCCACACTATCACCGATTATGAATATAATAACAGAATTCTTCGTAGTACAATTATAACGATCAATACTGAGGAAGGGTCTTGTAAGAAAAAAGATACAAATAAACCATTAACAGACCAAAAACCAAAAACAGACCAAAAACCAAAAACAGACCAAAAACCAAAAAAAGAATGTAAATATGAAAATACGGTTATAGAGTCAAGAATTATAAATGGTGGGGAAGAGTCTATTAAAATGTTTCAAAAATGGTGTAAAAACAAAGGTTATTATAAGGGAATCTATTCAGATGGGTCAACCTCTACTTGTCAAGAAATTGATGGTAAAATAGGGTGTTGTAGTAAAACATGTTTCGCATTACATAAAGATGAACTTTTATCACCAAGATAAAAATTTTAAACCCCTCTTATGAGGGGTTTTTTGTTTTTCTTTTTGTTGGTTTTTTTATTTTAACATCGGTCTTTTTGTCTTTCTCATTATATGTTAAAATAAATGTCGATCCTTTTTCTGGGTTATCTGTTAAGATCTTTTCGGTAATCGCATCATCAATCCATTTTTGAACCGTACGTTTTAGAATACGAGCCCCAAATCTTGTATCAGTACCAACCTCAATCAAATGTTTTTTCAAAGTATCATCAACGTTCACACTATACTCCAATTTTTCAATTCTTTCAAAGAATTTATTCAATTCTAAATCAACAATCTTTAATAAGTCATCTTGATTAAGATCCTTAAAGTATACGATATCATCAAAACGATTAATAAATTCAGGAGCAAACTTTTTAAATAATTCTTTTTCTAAAACTGATTTAATTTCTTCATCTGCTCTTTCATTTTTTGTATTTGTTGAAAACCCAACACCTGTACCAAACTCTTGTACCACACGAGTACCGACATTGGATGTCATTAATATGATACAATTTTTAAAGTTGATCTTTCTTCCGTGACTATCTGTTAAGAAACCTTCATCCAACATTTGTAAAAATACGTTAAAGATTTCAGGGTGAGCCTTTTCGATCTCATCTAAAAGAATAACAGAATAAGGTTTGTTTTTAATTTTATTTAAGAATGGCGAACCATCTTCATAACCAACATAACCTGGTGCAGTTCCTGTTAATTTTGATGTTGCAATCTTATCTGAAAATTCACTCATGTCTAATCGGATAAGTGCATCTTCACTATTGAACATGTGTTTAGCTAATTGTTTAGCCAATTCCGTTTTACCAACACCTGAATTACCAATTAATAACCCACTAAAGATTGGTTTTTTAGGATCACTCAACCCTACTTTATTTCTTTGGATTGCTCTTGAGATCTTTGCGACTGCATCATCCTGACCAATTACTTTAGATGAAAGATTTTCTCTTAATGTAATTAATTGTTGTGTTTCATCACTTGTAATTTTGTTAATAGGAATTTTCGTCATCAACGAAACAACATCATAAACCACATCTTCAGTTACAACTCTTTTATTTTGGTCTCTATTCTTTTCAAAGTTTTCTTTCTCTTTTGCTAAATCAGCCAAGATTTTTCTTTCTTTGTCACGAAGATTTGCTGCCTCCTCATATCGTTGTTTGTTAATTACATCTAACTTTTCTTCTTTGATAAGTTGTGCTTGGTTTTTTAATTCCTCAATAATTTCAGGTAATTTAATTTCTACCTGTGAACGAGCACCAACCTCATCAATAATGTCAAACGCCTTATCAGGAAATTCACGATCCGTAATATACCTATCAGCCAACTCAACACATAGTTTTAAAATGTCTTCACTATAAGATACTTTGTGGTGATTTTCGTATCGATCTTTTGAGTTTTGTAAGATCTCTAAAGTCTCTTCTTTTGTTGCCGGATCAACAATGACTTTTTGGAAACGTCTTTCTAACGCCCCATCTTTTTCAATGTTCTTTCTATATTCTTCTAATGTCGTTGCTCCAATACATTGTAATTCACCACGAGATAATGCAGGTTTGAAGATATTTGAAGCATCCATAGAACCTGATGAATTACCCGCTCCGATCATTGTGTGGATCTCATCGATGAAAATAATGATATCAGGATTAGCATATAATTCCTCAATAATAACTTTCATTCTTTCTTCAAACTGACCACGATATTTTGTTCCAGCAACGATGGATGTCATATCTAAAGATACAATTCTTTTACTTGCTAAATTTTGTGGACAATCTCCCTCAAAAATCTTTTTAGCTAAACCTTCAATTATTGCCGTTTTACCACAGCCAGGTTCACCTAAAATAATAGGGTTATTTTTCTTACGTCTTGAAAGGATCTGTGCAATTCTATTAATTTCATTATCACGACCAATAACGGGGTCTAGTTTTCCTTCTTCGGCTAATTTGATTAAATCCCTTGAGAAATTATCTAAAACAGGGGTTTTTGTTGAACCTTCTTGGGTTTTGTTTTTTGGTTTTTCTGAGCCGTCAGCTGAATCTATCATATCAAATTGTTTTTAGGAAAAATTAAACATAAGTAATTAAATAATCAATCTTTTAAGTGTTTTGACTTTATGTCAGTCATTAATATATTAAACTGACAAAATGTCAGTATTTATGAAATGGCATATATTTGGTGTAAAAAATAGAAAATAAACTTAAAATAAAATTATGTAAAATGTTTAATTGGAATGAATTTGATAAACTTTTTGATGAAATGTTTTCATCTTTAAAACCTATGTCTTTTGACGATAAAGGATGGAGTAGAAAAACATATAAATCACCTGATGGGTTATATTCATATACTTACCTATCAAAAATTAATAAAAAAGAAACTCAAACAGATGAAATAGAATTATTAAAACAAAAATTAGAAATTGCAGTAGAAGAACAAAAATTTGAGGAGGCCGTAGAGTTAAGGGATAAGATCAATAGTTTGGAAAAAAACAAAGAAAAGATTTCGGAGTTACAAGAAAAACTTAATGAATGTATAAAAAATCAAAATTTTGAAAAGGCGATAGAGTATCGTGATAAAATAATGGCTCTCAAATAATAAAGTCCACCTTCGGGTGGATTTTTTTTTGTGTTATATTTATCACTATGGAGCCATGGGAAAAATTCGCAAATGAGTTACAACTAACAAAAGAGTTGGAAGACACTTATTTTAAAATAAGGGAGTTTTTTCAAAGAGAAGGGTGGACACAAAAGGATATTGAAAAACCCCCGTATTATCCAGAAGAATTAATGTTTTTACACAGAAGTATGCAACCATTGATTCGAGAAATAGACCAAACAATCAGTGATTATGGTTTTAATGTTGACGGAAACGAACTCCATTATTATATTATGGATAAACTTCGTCATATAGACGACATAACCCCATTAAGAAAACCAAATGGCAATTAAAAGAACAACAATAGACGGAACAAAAATTATTTGTGAGATTGAATCATCAAATTTAATTAAAACTGAATACGATAGTGAGACTAGTAAATTAATAACAACATTCAAAAATGGAATGATGTACGAATACGAAGAAGTTCCACACAAAATATACGCTCAATTTAGACTCGCAGAATCACAAGGAAAATTCTTCAATACTGATATTGCAAAACAGTACAAGTACAAAAAAATAGAAGAAACAGAATAACCTATGTATTTATAGGTATGATGGACGATAAAAAAATCATTAATAGTTTTTATTTACAAGACGAGTTAAATCCTGAAATATGGGATGAACCCAAAGAAGGAGAATACAAATTAAAACCTGAAATAAGAAAAAGATTACTTAAGGTTGCAGAATTATTCATAGATTATTTGGATGTTGACTTTTTTATTCACGATGTTTTATTTGTTGGATCTTTGGTTGGGTATAATTGGTCAGAGTTTTCAGATTTTGATATTCACGTAATAATGGACTTTAAAGAAGGTGGAGATAAAGAAGAACTTTATAGAGAATTATTTAGACTTAAAAAAACGGTATTCAATTCCGCACACGACATTATAATAAAAGGATATGAAACTGAATTATATGTTGAGGATGTTAATGAAAGTAATGCCAGTGCAGGTATATACTCATTAATGAATGATAGTTGGGAGAAGAAACCAGTTAAAGAAGAATTCACCGTAGACGAAAAAACAATCAAACAAAAGGCAGAACAATGGATGGACATTATTGACGATGCAATCGAAAAGGCTGAAGGTGAAGATTTAGAGGATGCCGTCGCAACTGTTAAAAAATACAGAGAGAAGTTAAGGAAGTATAGAACATGTGGTCTTAAAAAAGAAGGTGAGTTTTCTTATGAGAATTTGGTATTTAAATTCTTAAGAAGAAATGGTTATATTTCTAAACTTGAGGACTTCAAAAATAAAATTGCCGATAAAAAATTATCGTTAGAGCAAGAAATTTCACAATAAAAATAAAAATACAAACTATCTGTATATTTATATAAAAAAAATATTATGCCAATAACAGCTTTTACGCCATCAATGTATGCTACGGTAGTAACGGGTTACTTACCGGGAACTGGAACTACTACGGGTAGTATTGTAACATTTAAAACCCCAACACCAGTATGGGGGGATGCTACTAACACTACTGATTTACAAAATAGTGCTGTTACTCTTGGCGGATTTAATGGATTAAACAATTAAAGTTATATAAAAATGGGAGATTTAAGACCTTTAGGTAGTGAAAAATTAGAAGGAGTGGATAAATTAAGACGTATTATGGAAATTGCCAAATACAATGAAGTTCCTAAACAAGAAGTTAATGAACTATCTACTACAAATTATACAATTCGTCTTGCAGACGGAAATCTTTACGGTATCGTAAAAGAAAAATCAGGATATATTATCAAAAAAGGTTTGAACGAATCTGATTTAGATTATTCAGAACCTATGAGAAATAGAAAGTATTATCGTTCTTATGCCGACGCAATGAAAAAACTTAATTTAGTTGTTTCGGAAGTTAATAGAAACGAAGGTAATGATTTTGAAATTCCACTAATTGGGGAACAGCCAAAAAAAAAATTCATATTAAAAACTCCTAAAGCGCCTGCGGCACCTGAAGGTACTACTGCTGGAGATGATTTACCTCCTCCTCCTCCACCAGCACCTGCACCTGCTATTGAAACACCACCAGCACCTGCTTCGGATGTGACAACTCCTGCACCGGCGACTGATGAAATGGGAATGACACCGTCACCATCTCCTGATGAAATGGGAATGCCCCCTTCACCTGAAGGTGAAGATGGTATGGGTATGGAAGGTGAGGATGGTATGGGAATGCCACCATCACCTGAAGACGAGATGCCCCCAATGGGTGATGATGAAGGTGTGGACTCTGAAGAAGAGGAAGGACCAACAGGTTTAAAAATGATTCAAAAACTTACCGGAAAGTTAAGTCAAAAAATACGTTCATTCGATAAAGATAAAGGTATGGATTCACAAGATATTAAATATGTCATTAATTCTATCATTTCTGCAATCGATATGAAAAATCTTGATGAGGATGATAGAGAAGAAATTGTCGATAAAATAGAAGGTTTTGATGACGAATATGGTGTTGAAGGTGAAGGTGAATTGGATTTATCTGGTGAAGATTTTGGAGATGAAATGGGTGGAGAAGAAGAGATCAGTACCGAAATGGGTGGAGAAGAAATGATGTCACCCGAAGAACCAAAAGAAGGTTACCAAAGTGTAATGGACTCAATTTTTTCAGAATCAAAAGTTACGGATGTGTTATCTAAATACTTTGACATTAAATCAGACGAGAAACCAATTTTAGAACACAGATCTAAAATGAATTATTTAGAAGAAAAAATACAAAAAATTCAACAGAAAAAAGATTTAGTTAATTTTTCAGTTAGTAAAGCACAAGAACAAAAAGCGTTAACTCTTTTCGAAGGGTACTCAAATACAGTTTTTATCGGTAAAACAAATAAAAATAATTTAATTTTAAATGTTAACGGTAAAGAAGTTAAAGTAACACCAAACGGAAGAACTTTATGATATTAGTTTTTATAAACGAGTTAGGGCCTAATTTTAGAGGTGACAATATATACGAGTTTATATTTTCTGATGTTGATGACGTATATGGTGATGATTGGGACAGTGAGCCAGCAAATGGTAAACCAACTCCACCTGATGTCGGATTTATTAAAAAGGTTGGAGTTTTAAAAAATTCCGAAATTGAATTGGAGTTAATACAAAATTCTGATTTTTTTGGGATGTATGATTCGATAGATGGTGTAATTGCATTAGGGTGGGAAAAACCTGAAACAACTGAAGGTAAAAGATTAGTCTTTCAATACGGTGAAAGTATTGAAGATGTTGAAAATAAGTTATACGAGAAAGATATCGTATTAAAATGGGAAAAAAATTTAGTACAAGATGAAACATATGAATCCTAAATTGGCGGGACTTTTAATCGAAGGGTTTTCAATTAATACCCTTGAAAATTTAACTTCAAAACAAATTGAAGTGTTATACGAAAAAGTTAAATCGTCAAAAGGTGAGGTTGAAGAACAACCAAAACCAGTTGAGAAAACAGTAACATCCAAAGTTACTGAATTACCATCAGGCGCTAAATTACCTATTGGTGGTGCTACAGTATCCAACGAGGGAGGTAAAACTATCATTACTCAAACACAAGAAGGTGAATTTACTGAAGGTGAAGAAGAAGATGTTTCAGATGTTAATAAAGGTGAAGACGATCAAGACCCTATCCAAAAACAAGGTGATGATGGTATGCCGACCGAAACATCTATACAAGAAAAGGCAGTTTCAAAACAACAACAAAAAATTATGGGTTTAGCTCTTTCAGTAAAAAAAGGAGATACACCAAAATCAAAAGTTTCTAAAAAAGTAAAAGACATGGCTAAAGAAATGTCTAAAAAAGATTTAGAAGATTTTGCATCTACAAAACACAAAGGTTTACCTAAAAAAGTGGAAGAAAAAGAAGAGGTTGAAAAATTAGAAGAAAGTATTATGAAAATAATTCAAAACCATTTACCCCCACATACAACGAAAGGTGAGTTATTGAAGTCGTTGAATAAAAGAAAAAGATAATGAATGTCTTTAACAAAAGAACAAATATTACTAGAGTACGCTAAATGTGTAAACGATACTCCGTACGCACTTAAAACATATCTACAAACTTACGATAATACACAATCACAATACGTACCGTTAGAATTATTTAATGATCAGGTTACGTTAGTTAAGGATTATGATACTTGTGAGGAAAATATTGCATTAAAATATCGACAAGCCGGTGTGTCTACAGTTACTTCAGCTTGGGCATCAAAAAGATTGGTCTTCGCCAAAAAATCAAAACCAGAAAAAATCCTAATTATTGCAAACAAAATGGATACTGCCATGGAAATGGGGAATAAGGTCCGTGCGTTTGTTGATCAATGGCCTTCGTGGTTAGGTGTTACCTTTTCTAATGAAAAGAACTCACAAAGACACTTTAAATTAACGAATGGGTGTGAAGTTAAAGCGGTTGCAACATCAAAGGATGCCTTGCGTGGTTATACACCAACGATATTGATATTTGATGAGGCGGCATACATCAATGCGGATGAGGATTTCTGGTCAGCCTGTATGGCCTCCTTATCTACGGGTGGTAAGGTAATCGTTATTTCAACACCAAACGGATTTGACCCAATTTATTATTCAATTTATAGTCAGGC
>Ga0078894_10004430_pt1 | contig 10740 bp, 10 predicted proteins | sample LauGreSu1BDMLBSD_2_FD_67506 | JGI IMG/M metagenome (GOLD analysis project Ga0078894, IMG submission 67506) | Freshwater lake microbial communities from Lake Michigan, USA - Su13.BD.MLB.SD (version 4) (version 4) | ecosystem: Environmental > Aquatic > Freshwater > Lake | place: Lake Michigan... | reverse complement strand
TATATAAATAACGTAAATCTTTCATAGTTTTAGGGTTCACAGCATCCATTGATTCTTTACAATGTGTATCATAAAGAAATCCTCTTAGTTTTCTGTTTTTTTTTCCTTTTGTTACAAATTTCTGTATTATTTCTTTTGCATAATCTTTTGAAGCAGCAGTCCAAACAGAAACATGAAAACGAGGAAATATATAATTCAAGAAATCTTCTAAATAAGGACGACCAAGGGTATAATACATTCCGTCACAAACAGGTGTAAATTTAACAGAATGATCTATTTTACGTTTACCATATTCTTCTTTTGTTAATGAACTAATAATTGTATTATCTAAATCTAATACAATATTGAAATTGACTTTATTAATTTTACTTGTATTTTTACATTTAGAACCAAGTAAAGATTTAGATAAAGATTTTCTTGATTTTTTACTCATTTTTATAATTTTGCTTTTACTAAAAGATTTGTTATTACTTTTAGATTTTGGTGTATGTCTTTTGCATTTAGATTTGGAACTGCAAGATTTCTTTGTTTTCATCCTGTATTTTTATATTTGTAAATATAAAAATATCAAATTATTTTTGTTTTAATGTGAAAGTGAATTTATATTTTTTATGAAAAGAGCAATTACTTTCAACCATTTCCATATCATGTCAATATTATCTTCAAGTGTATTAGTATGTACATTGTTTAAATAGTTGAATGTAAATACATCTAGTTTACATGCATAATATTCTTCATTTAAATATTGATGATAATTATTCAATAGTTTCAATTGATGTTTCAAGTAGAAATCATCTTGAATAAATATTTTCTCAATATTCATATTATTATCTAATATTTTATAAAGTGAGGTATCAGGTAACTGATGTGCAATAATTCTTTGCATAAATAAATCATTGCATTTAGGAAATACTTCAAGCATATCATCTGTAAATGTTATAAATGCTTCTTTCAATTTTCTTACCAATATCAAATATTTATCTTGTTTGTTGTGATGTTCAAATATATCCATTATTTTATTATTGAATATATTATAATTTAAACTATTTTATACAAGATTGATATATTCTAAATTATACTTTTTTATTCTCAATTGGTTTTGCTACTGGTTTATTCTCAATTGGTTTTTCTACTGGTTTATTTTCAATTGAATTTACTGGTGCAGATACAATACTTGTTTGTCCACTAATAATATTTGGTTTTTCATAGTACAAGAAATAATAAATAATACATCCTATTAAAAGTGATATAATTATGTAGATAAAATCAAAATATGAATTATTAACAATGCTACAAAAAGTATATATATTATTTTCTTTTTTAAAGAATATATTTGTATTTTCAGTATTTGTTGTCACAGATGGTGCAGGTGGAGGTGTAGGAGCAGGTGGTGTTTTAACAGGAACAGGTGGTGGAGGTGGTGTTTCAACAGGAGCAGGTGGTGGTGGTGTATAATCTTGATTACAATAATAAGTAGGAATATCATTCGAATAAGGTATATTTTTGATATTATTGGAAGATATATGATCAGATACTTTAGCTGCAAAAAATTCTTTATACTTAGGAAGATATTGTATAAAATTGCTGCTAATATATGGATACATTTTACCTCTTATTTCACATTTATTTAATTTATCAATAGAAGTATTATAATACCCAGTTACCTTATCCAAAGCATGTCCTGTGAATTTTTGTATCTCTATGTCTTTTTCAGTTTCAACTGCTTCAATTAAAGGATCATCGATAACCATACCAGGAAAATCAGGTAATACTGACATGACATTCTCTTCTAATTGTATTTCGCGAATTCCTCTTTTCATTCTAAAATAACCATTTATACCCCATTCAGTACCCCATGAGTTAGCGATCCACCAATATCTTATAAGTTGTCCATTTACTGTTTCTTCTCCCCAACCAACTAATTTAACGGCATGTCCACCAATTTCACCACCTGAGTTATTATTGTGTGTATATATAGTTTTCCCATCATAATCATAAAGAAAATCAGGAAACAACATCATACCAACAATAACAGGACCATATTTATACAAATCATACATTAATTTACGTTCTTTAAGTGAGATATCATCATTCTCTTTAGAACATAAATAAGCAGTTTTACATCTAAATTTTCTCATTGGTGTTTTTTTGTCTACACATGTATCCAATTCGATCCCTGTAACATTATAACAATATGGAAAATCATTGGTATTTTCAGTTTCACCAATATTTACATTTTTACCATTAACACTAAATTTATCAGGAAAACAAGAAAGTTCAGTGACACCATCAGTAAAAAGTGATGTAGCTGTATCATATAAATTATTACCGTTACAAGATCGTTCATCATGCATTCTCTTGTCCATTTTCTCCAGTTCTGTTTTATTCTTCCATACTTTTTTAATATCTACATTTTGGAAATCTGATGAACAGATAGTCATTTGATAAGGCGAAGGAACAAATTTAATTTTACCAAGTGATAATATAGCAAATCTATCAGCAAGGACAGATGAACTAGCATGTGCCCAACAGTTACCACATTTACCTTGATCGGTAATAGGTGATAGATAATCTTTCCATATTTCAGGACCATTAAATTGTTTTGGTAACTGTACATCTGTTTTAAATCTTATAGCTCTGAATGTTTTTGACAGTTTAGTTACAGATTTATATTGTTTTTTCAATACCAAACCAAATGCTTTAAATTCAGAAGAACCTGTAACATCATTATATGTTTCAATTACTTTAGGTGATACAATATTTGAAAGAGCTATTTCTCTTCTATCTTGTTCAGTTATGGTATTCATATTATCTCTAAAAGGAATTTGTGGTATCCTATTTGAATAATTTTCAATTATAATATTAGGAGATGCAATTTCTCTGAATTCTGTTTTCTTTTTTTTCACATAATCAGAAGTGATATCAGTACCAAAACTTTTCCATTTATAATATTCTTTGTCAAATATATTGTTATATGTTTTATTATTGATAATATTGTAACCTTCTGTCTTTGGTGTATTTGTTGGTGTATTGGTATTCAAAATATTTATTTGATCAGGTACACATTGGTATTTTATAAACACATAGAATATAAATACAATAAATATATATAATATGAGATATTTCATTTTATTATTTAATAAAATGAAATAATAATATTTAAATTAATTTTATACATACATTACATCTTTAGTGTAATCTAACCAATATATTTTTAGATCTGGTAATAGCAGTGTACATACAAGTAGGATATACAAGAAATTTTTGATATAATGGGACATTATTATTGTGCAGAATACAATTAGCAATATTATATTCACATATTATTATATTATCAATTGATTGACCTTGTGCTTTATGTACAGTTGTTGCATATGAATAATTTATACTTGGATCTAATAAATATTCTTTATGAATATATTTATTCCATAGTGATGTTGAGTAATGATTTTTATGTTGTTTAATACACATTTCACAATCAGGATTACATTCATAACAACTATTGCACACTAATGTACATTCATCTTTATTGCATATATCAATATGATGCATACAAGTATCTGAAATGTCACATTTATGACATATATGTTTTTTTATTTTCTCATCACAATTATCTGTGCATTTATGCAATGTATACATGTCCGTATTCAATTTAATCAACTGTTTATCTATTTTCAACATATTTTTTATGTGTTCGTAGTATTTATCATTAAAAGAAAAGAACAGTGAAATAGTTCCTTCAAATACAAAAAACACAATACTAACAACTATTTGTTTACCCTTAATATACACAGATGTATCAATGATTTTAATTATTTTAATACAACTACTAGTGTATAAACACAATTGATTATCTTTATTATGGACATCTTTAAAAGTATCAGTAATTGCTTCTAAGAATTCTTTATTTGTTGATTTTATATCAACCGATAAGTTATTTTCAATCAATTTGTTGAATATATAATTAAAATGCAATTTATCATTATTCTCAAAACATGTTTCAAGTAAAATTAATTGTTTTGTGTTCAATCTCGGTAATGTCATATAATTGGTTACAAGTAACATTTCACATTCCACATATTTATCATTTATGTTTCCATATAAATGTGATCGCATTAACATATTCATTCTATTTACTTCTTTATTGGAGAAACATAATATTCGTGTATTTTCCAATTTATGATCATACAATTCAACATATTCAATCACTGATTTAATATCTCTTTGATTCTTCAATAAATATTTATCTGTGGGTTGTATATTTTTGATCATTTGTATATTTTGTATTTTTACTTTACCTTCACTTGTTCTTTCTACTAAATCTCTATAGGTTTTATATAGGTCTTGTAATACTGGATTAGATGTTCTCTTTATTGTGGATAATGTGAAACTGCTTTTTAATTTTACAGCAGGACTAAAATCAATAATGAAATCATTTTCTTTTTGATTATCATTTGATTTATCATCATCAACAGGTGGCAATTGATATTTATCACCAAGAAATATTACTTTGATTTTCAACATTTTACAAATATATATAACATATTGAAATTCTATATCTTTCATCATTGATGATTCGTCAACAATCATCAATTCACATTCCATAAGTTTACTAAAATTAATCTCATAATATGTTTTTTCAAATTCACTTCTGTCCTCATCATTCATATTATCATATTTAATTTTTCTTTTTCCTGTCAATTTTGGTGTGAATTTGTATTTTATCCCTTTTTTAGTTTTAATTTCGCTTATATTGCTTTTACTGGGTAAAAATATTATATTATGATTTTCATCTCTACATTGAATGAATTTTAACAACGAGTGTATTGTTTTGATGAATTTGTTCTTATTGAATATATTCAATAATTCATTATTGATATGTTTTATATACAACTTGTTTAATAATGTAACATTACAATTAGTTTCAATAAAATCACTTATATCATTTTTTATTTTCTTTATTTGTTCTTCTGTCATATATTCTACATCTTTATTATTTTTCATATATTCAAGAACATCCTTTCTTATATTTAATGCGAAATATTCAATATTATTCATGTATTGTAATACCAAATTTTTATCATTTATTTTATAATTATCATTATCACATAAAACAATATTGACAGTGATATCTGATATAAATATATTTATTTTCTCTATAAATAATTTGAAAGTGGTATTATTGTAAATATCAAGACTTTGTTCTAATACTCTACAAGCATTATTGGTTGTACCACTTAATATTACTTTATCATACAATAAATGTTTGTTAATAAAGTAACTGATTGTAAATGATTTACCAGAACCAGCAGGTCCGTATACACCAAAATAACATCTATTGTCATTAATAAAATCTGTTAAATTTTTTATCAATTCACTTTGATCTGGTGTTAGTATTATATTATCCATCTTAAGTGATATACCGAATATAACAAATATATAACTTAAACAATGATATGTATATTCAATCTAAAATCAATTTTTTATAATAGTTTATTATAAAAAATAACCAAAAATACAAAATAACAAAAAATAACAAATTATTTACAACATACCATGTAAAGGAACTCTGGCGTATCTTGATCTGTTACTCTTAGATAAACTCTTTGATCTCAACAATTCCATAATTTCAGCAGTGAAACCCAATTTTGAAACAGGACTAGCAGCAAAAACTATAAGAGTACCAACATGAACAACAAGCAATACACCTAATAATATATTTACACGATCAAGAGATGATGCAACTGTTTGAACATCACATTTGTCATCTGTGCAGATATTAGCAACATGGGTAATACATATAACTAATATAGTAGTTAAAACAACACCAATAACACCAACATTATTACTACCAGTTACCATTCCATAAACTGGACTATATACATTCAAGAAATAATGTAATAAATATACTGCATATAATCCCCATACAAGATTTCTCATTTGTTCAATATTGTTTTTGACTTCACCAATGTTGTTTGATTGTAAACTTTCAATGGATTTCTGATTTAAATTATATGAAGACATCCAAAGAGCCAAAGCAGCAATTAATAACACAACTTTTGGTCCATCGGACATTAAATTGAAATTACCAAATAATCCAGACATTTTAATAATATATTTTAGTATATAAAAACATAAAAAAATTTTAATAAAAAAAATAATTATAATTATTCAATTAACGGTGATGGAAAATATTTAGTATAATCATTTATTTCAGCACCTGTTTCTAAATATAATTTACGTCTTGTTAAATAATGATTATACAACGGTCTAAATTCATCTAAAATATCAATTATTATAGGAGTTGTATCTTGTCTTCTAAATATTCTTCCTACATATTGTTCGATACCTTCTTCAACGTCTGATGCAATGATCAACATATCCAATTTAGGGTGATCAAAACCAACACCTGTTTTACTGAATGTTGATATTAATACTCTACTATCATGATTAAATTTCTTTTGTGTTGAAACAAACATATCTACATCTTCACCTTTTTCTTTCAAAGTGTTCAATATATATTTACTTTGTTCTACTAATTTACATAATACCAATATATTTCGTGTTTTAAAATATCTGATAATATTTACAATAATGTTATTTCTTCCATTATTTAAACATTGTGATTTTAATACAGAATTCCAATCCAATTTACCCATTTTATTTATTTTAGTTTCTTTATCTATTTTCACTGGACCATTTTTACCTGTTTTTAATAAATATACATTAAATGGTCTTCTTAATTTACGTTCAATGATTTCAGGACCAAAAAAATGTTCAAGTATAACACTCATTCCATCTGTTCTATATGGTGTAGCTGTCAAACCTATCATGTATTTTGGTTGAAAATGAAATAAACCTTTTGCTAAATTCTCAGTACATATAGTATGTGCTTCATCAACTATGAGAATACCTATATCTTTAAAATCATCTCTAGATCGTTTAGATACATTCAAACTATTTATAATAAAAAAGTCATTTGATTTATCCATTTTGCATTTTGTATCTAATATTTGGATATTTGCTTCTGGACACACTTTTTTTATAGAGTAATACCATTGATCAATTAAATTGACACGATGTGCCAATATACATGCTTTATATTTTAAAAGTGATGTTATATATATAGAGAATATAGTTTTACCAAAACCACAATGAAATGATAATATTACAGATTTAGTTCTATTTAATGTATCAAATACTTCATCTTTGACCATTTCTTGTTTTTCTGTTAATGTACCTATAAATTTATATTCATTATTGCATTTTGGATATTCTTTTTTATCATTTTCTATTTTTAGTTGTTTGTATAATCCACTAACATTATGATAATAATAAGCAAACGGAATATATATATTTTTGTAGAATGGTGTTTCGTTGATATCAAACAAATGAAAACTTGGTTTTCGTCCAAAATCTGTTTCTTGATAGTCAATAGTTAAATCTGCAATTATTTTCTCTCTTTGTTCTATTGTACATTTATTAATATATTCATTGATATTTACTGACATTTTTTATTTGTTATAAATGTATAAATGTATAAATGTATAATTGTATAATTTATATTAAAATCATTTTTTATTTTTTGTATTGATAATATTATAAATATAACTTCAAATGTCAACAAATTTATCAGAATTATCTTTGAAACTTAATCAATATACTCTGATCAGTTCAGGTATCATCATGTTTGGATATCTTGTCTCAAGATCTGTTATGAAAGCTCTTGGTAATAATAATGGTTCTAATTGTCCACATATAGCTGGTCCTATTATGGCTTGTGTATTATACGGTATATCATTTATTTTACTTGCTATGATCACTTGGCAATCAAAAGACAATATGAGTAAATTTAGACTTGGTCTTTCAGTTTTATTAACTGCTCTTGTATTTGGTTCTTTTATTGCATATATACCTTTTATAATATCTATTCAAGATAATTCAAGCACTCAATGTGTAAAAGAAGCTAATAAAGATGCTATTGATTATATGGAACTGATTATGGTTGGATTGTTAAGTATTTTCTTAATAAGTGCTCCATTTACAACACAACTTACAAGTGTTCAAGTTAGCAATTAAGACACAATTTTTATAAATTTTTTTTTATTTTTTTTTATTTTTTTATATTCTATTTATAAATATATAAAATGTTTTCTTCTAAATCATTTGGTTCTAAAAAAGGAAATACTTTAGCAGTTATTGTTGCTGTATTATTTGTGGTAGTTACCCTTCCTGCTACCTGGAAATTAGTCGGTGATACTTTAGCTATGGTTGGATTACCAACTGAAGTGAAGGAAGTTACTGATAGTGAAGGTAACACTTGTCAAAATATACCTGTATTATTGACTGTTGTTCATGCTCTTGTTCTTGGTTTATTGACTGTTGTTGTCTTGAATTGGTGGAACAGCAAATAAATATATATTTGAATATTAAATATTTTAATTTGTTTTATGTTTTAAAATTAAAACATAAAATTTCATAAAAATTGATATTAATTAATCTTACATATGAATACATTTAACATTATTTAAAAGATTATATTAAATTATAATAATCAACTTCTTATTCAAGACTTTTTACAATAAAATGTCAAGTGTTTCTAATACATGCACATACATTTTGAAAAAGGGAAAAAATAAAGGTGAATTATGTGGAATTAAATGTCAAAATACATCACTTTGCAAGAAACATTCTGTTGATATTCCTGATACATCAGTAACTACTGATGAAACAACTATTGATAAATCTAATATAAATAATGATGTAAATGCTGAAACAATAGAGATAAACGACAAACAAGAACCAAAAGAAAAAAAGGAACCAAAAGAAAAAAAGGAACCAAAGGAAAAAAAGGAACCAAAGGAAAAAAAGGAACCAAAAGAAAAGAAAGAACCAAAAGAAAAAAAGGAACCTAAATCAAAAGAAAAGAAAAAAGAACCAATTTTAGATACTTCAATAAAAGTGAATATATTTGAAAAAAAGAAAATATCAGCAAAAAGAAATGAACATAGTAATTATGTTTTATCAAATAATTTAGTTGTCCATCCAGTTGATAAAATGATTATTGGAAGACAAGATAAAGACAAAGTTGTTGAATTATCAATTGAAGATATTGAATATTGCAAAGAGAATGGTTTTAGATATTTACAACCATCTGTTATGTATTTTATGGATACTGAAGTAGAAAAAAAAGAAGTGGATTTGTTAAAACATATGTTAAAATCTATAAATAAACAAGATAACACTGATGAACCAGATAGCGACGATGACTTGGATGAAGATAATGCAGAAGAAGTAGACAGTGAAGAAGATAATTAACAATTATTGTTTTCTTTTGAATAAAGGATTAAGTTTGTCATTTATTATTTTGTTGAATGATTTATTTAATTCCTTTACATAAGGATCACATAATTGCATTACAGTATATCCACTTCCATCATCATTATCTTTCTCATAATATATTTTGTTTTTCATTCTTTGTAATTGTGGTGAATTTAAATTTTGTATTATTTCATGTGCGTATTTTATATCAAATTTAGTATCATTTGTATTGTATTTCTCTATTGGTGTTTTATTCATATAATTAATCCATTCAATCAGTGTATTTTTTGTTGATAAATATTTATTGTCACCATTTGAATAATTTTTATCAGCAAATCCATCTGTTGCATATTTATAATTATTGTTATTTATTGTATAAACATCATATCCATCTCCACTTTTCTTTAATATTCTAAAAGCAGGTACACCTCCTTTATATAATTTTCTTAATTTATCTTGTTTTATTTCATTATTTTCCTTAATATCTTTTATATCATTGGTATGTACTTTAATAATTTTACAATTATATTCATCGCGCATATATTTATCAATCACTTCACAAACAATAGGTATTGCCATATGACAAGCACCACATTTTTCCCAATAATAAAAAAGAATAATGTAATCTTTATTTTCATTAATTTTATTTTGTTTTAAATCTTTGAAAGAAGTAATACTGGTAATATTATTAAAATCAACCATTCTTTTTAAATAATACAAATATTATTTAAAAAGATTTTAAATATAAAAATAAAATAAATTGCAAATAATCTAATTGTATTCTTATAGATCATAATAGTATAAAAAGCAAATAATATTTATGTAATATAGATAATATTGATATATCGTATTATTATAAGTTACATATGATGAATTTTGCAACACCTGTTCTAAAGATGTTACATGAAAATATATGTTTAGATTCTAAAAAAGGTCCATTAGAAAGCACACATGAAGTAATAACCAGATTAAAATTCATATCTATGGTAAAAAGAGACGAGAAAATTAATGTTAAAAGTATGTATATTCAACCTAAAAATATGTTTACATCAATTTCTCGTTTATTTAATCAAGAAAGCAGAGATACAACATTAAATTTTTTAACAATGACTTTTAATAGAGTATTCGAGATTATTACATATTATACATACACTCAAAAGCCTATTGACAAAATAACAATAATGAGTATATTGAATGATTTAAATCTCTCAATTAATGGTTTAAATAATCTACAACATACTTATTCAGATGATAGATTATTTGTATGTCATATTCAAACATTAATTGAAATGATTAGTTCAAAAATTAGAGAAGTGAAGGAATATAAACCTGAACTATTTAGTGATTTTAATAATGTAAATTTACCAAACAATAATGAAATCCACGATATTACTGATCTGTGATACTCTTATTATTATT
>Ga0078894_10004429_pt1 | contig 10740 bp, 11 predicted proteins | sample LauGreSu1BDMLBSD_2_FD_67506 | JGI IMG/M metagenome (GOLD analysis project Ga0078894, IMG submission 67506) | Freshwater lake microbial communities from Lake Michigan, USA - Su13.BD.MLB.SD (version 4) (version 4) | ecosystem: Environmental > Aquatic > Freshwater > Lake | place: Lake Michigan... | reverse complement strand
CCGTAGTACTCGGGTCCATCTTGGTTTGCCCGGGAGCACGTGGTACGGACCAAAGCACCGTCGTTGTTGTAGTGCGGCACCACGGCCACGACCAACGCATCGAGCAGTTTACGCTCTTCCGGGTCGTTAAGAAGGGCGCGGATCCAATCCACTGAGGCATCTACCCCGCACGGCTCCCCCGGGTGAATCGCGTTTGTCACCAGGAGACGCATGCGCTTCGGATGCGCGGCAACAAAATCCGCCACATCTTCCGGCGACGTCAGCTTCGACGCACTGCCCGACGCCAAAACAGCAGCATAAATGGGCTTGCCACTGTCGCCAAAACCGATCGCCATCCAGTGCAGTTCTGCATGGGCATCTGCGAGCTCGCTGAGCACTGCATTCACCTGGGCATAGGTCGGGGTGCGGTTATCGTCGAAGCGAACGGTAGGATCGCCGGTATCGGTGGGCCCGTCCGAGGTTTGGGCCGAAACCCACGCCGGTACAATACAGGCTGCTATCAGCCAAACGGAGAGCACATTGCGCATAAACCGCGGGTTTCGGCAAAAGTCGCAACTTTGCAGCATGATTCGCTTCGCCCCTTCCGCGAACGGCGTGCCCGAAACCGGGACAATCCTGGTTTCCGAGCCATTTCTCGATGACCCCTACTTCGGGCGCAAGGCGATTCTGCTGTGCGAGCACAATGCGGAAGGATCGTTCGGGTTTGTCTTGAACAACTTTGTGGAAATCAGCCTTCAAGACATCCTTGACGATCTGCCCGAAGTCCACGCACGCATCAGCGTGGGCGGCCCAGTTAAGAATTCTAACCTCTACTACCTGCATACCGCTCCAGAAATCCCGGGAAGTATTCCGGTGGTCGACGGCGTGTGCATGGGGGGCGACTTTGACATCATCAAAGACAAGCTTCGGACAGGTCTACTCAGTCCGGACCGGGTGCGCTTTTTTATCGGATACGCAGGATGGAGTCCGCAACAACTTGATCAGGAGATTCGCAACCGTTCTTGGTTTGTCACCCGCGCAGATGCGCAGCGGATTATGGAAACCGAACTCGACGATGATGCCTTCTGGAAGCGAATGGTCGAAGACATGGGCGAGGGCTATGCGCACATCGCAAATGCCCCGATTGACCCGTCGATGAACTGATCATTCCACCTGTACGACGACTTCATACCCAGCGTGGGAGCGTATGTTCAGGGCTACACCGGTATCCCAAACCAGGTATTGGCCTTTCACGGCGACAAGGGTTCCCTCGATGCTCGGAACTCGATCGAGCGAGGCGGTTTTGATGGACAGGGGCCAGTCTACGGCGGGATAGACAAATTGTACGACCTCGTCGTTGTCTGCGATGAAGGGTTCAAAGTCTTCGCCTAAGACGTACAGCGCACGCTCTTTTTCTACCAAAAGAGCAGGTGGATCTGGATCCGTGTGACGCAACATGGCAGCCACCTGAGTGCGGTCGCTGAAGACCGACTTCAGTGCCACTTCTGCACTGCCTGCGAGCTGTCGGTACGGCACATCCAGCACCCGTATCGCTGCCGTTGCACCTTGGTCCATCCACCTGGTCAGTGCTTGCACGGAGCGGGTAACTCCCACTTTGATGCCCCCGGTGTAGCTGAGGTACGTCAGATGGGGCGCCAAGTGGTGCTCCCGCTCCCAGGCTTCGTCGCGTAGGGCTATACCCTCGTGGATGCGGCTGAGCTCCGGACGTAGCACGCTTTCTACTGCCTCCGGAGCGCTACGCCACGCGTCGAACGACATTCCGTCACCGTAGGTTTTCCGGATGCGCTTCCCGGTCACCGTGCAGTGGATCGCTCCTGTAAAGTCCAGCCGCAACTTCCGGCCCAACGCGGCATTGAGGTCCCAAGGTATGGTCGGTTCCTGGAGGCGAGTCCCTTTCCATAGGTACTTCACGTCCATCCTAGTTGTGCTCGTTTCCTGAGCGTGGACTTCCAGTTTGCGCACGTTTCCTGTCCATTCCATGGACCAAATGAACGCCATTGCCTTAGGAATTGTCCAACGGTTTGCTTATATTCGCCACATCACCTATTCTCTTTCTTGCCAGAAAACCCTCGATTCATGAAGAAAATTCTACTCTTCGCATCTGCTCTCAGTGCATTTACGTTCGGAATGCGCTCCCAGACCGTGATTTATTCAGAAGGTTTTGAGAGCTTCAACGTAGGCGACTACGTAGGCACGAGCCCGATTTGGACAACATGGACCGCTGGACAAGAAGGCACAGATGGCGATGCCCAGATTTCCTCAGACTTCGCTCAAGAAGGCACGAAATCACTGCACATCTACCAAACCGCAGCCGCAGGAGGTCCTATGGACGTAGTCATGCTTGCTGGTCTGACGGAAGGGGCATACGATTGTTCTTTTTGGATGTATGTCCCAAGCGGAGCTTCAGGGTATTACAATTTTCAGGAGGACATGGCGCCCGGTGTAGGCTGGGCGTTTGAAGCCTTCTTCAATAGCGATGGCACCATCTCCGTGATCAAGGATGCTGCGGAAGTCGCCACAGGAACTTACCCCTTCGATACGTGGTTCCAAATGCACCACGAAATGGACATCGATGGCGACGTAGTTACTCTGCGATTGAATGACCAGGAACTCGGTTCATTTGTTTTTGATTCGCCTTTCGGAGGCATCAACTTTTACGGCTCAGGAGACGGCGTTGCCCTCGGTTCGTACTACGTAGATGCCGTCGCCATTGCAGAAGGCGTTCCGAGTTCAATCGGTGAGGTTCCGGCTGCGTCCCCAGCACGTCCGACCCTTTCCTACTACCCTAACCCGGCGCGTGATGCCATCGTGGTGAAGAGCAACACGTCCGAAGGAACGGTGCGCATCCGCACCCTGAACGGTCAGCTCGCGCACGAACAGCGCATGACTGGTCTCGATCGCGGACAACGGGTGAGCTTTAACTTGCCCAGCGGCATCTACTTTGTCGAATTGACTGCGGGCGGACAGCGGATTATGCAGCGACTGATTGTTGAGCATTAAGCTGAATCGCTTGTGAAGAAAAAGCCGCCTCCCAAAGGCGGCTTTTTTTGTGTCCGATTTTCATTCGTTGTGAACTTTGTGCGCAACGCAGCAGGATCCTCCCGCGTACCTTCGCACAAGACCATGCGCACATTCATGAAGCACGTAGCCGGATGGGGCCTTTTGGCCATGTGGGCTTTAAGCCTGCCACTGGCAGCCCAAAAACCCAAATCCACCAGCATTGAGATCACCGTAGAGGGCGTGAACGGCGACACGGTGTATTTGGCGAATTACCTCGGGGATAAGATGTTCTACGCCGATACGGCCATTGCGGACGCAAAGGGGAAGATCATCTTCGAAGGCCGACCGAACGGAGAATGGGGAAAGTATGCGGTGGTCCTTCCTGGGCCGAAGTACTTCGACTTTCTCGCTGTCAACGAGAACATTCGTTTGAGAACGCGCTTGTCGGATCCCGCGAAGTACATGGAGGTCGTTGAAAGTGCAGAAAACAAGCTCTTTTACGACTACCTGTTCTTTTTGTCGGGTTTGCGCGAGCAGGCGAAACCGCACGAAGCCCTTTTGGCGGATTCTACAGCATCGGGAGATGATCAAGCGCAAGCTCGCTCGGCCTTGGAGAACATGGGAAAGCAAGTGGCAGCAGAGCAGAAACGGATTCTTCAAGAATCCCCGACTATGCTCTTTGCAAAGTACCTCAACATGATTGTGGAGCCGGAAATCCCTCCGGTTCCCGAAATGATCGCAAACCCGGAAGAACTTCAGTACCGCTGGTACCGGAACCACTACTGGGATCGGGTGGACTTTACAGATCCGCGACTCGTGCGTGACGGGAGTTTCCACACCTTGCTCGATCGCTGGTGGACCCGGGTGCTACCACAAGATCCAGATACCCTCATCGTTGAAGGAAACAAGCTCATCGCTCGTACAGTCGGCAATCCCGACATGTTCAAGTACGTGGTGCACTACATCACCTTCACAAGCGAGTCCAGTCAAATCATGTGCATGGACAAGGTCTTCCATGATATGGCTGAGCGGTATTACCGCACAGGCAAAGCCGTTTGGCTCAAGCCGGAACAGGTGCAGAAGGTGCTCGACCGGGCGGAAGATTTGTCCAATTCGCTCTGCGGGAACAAGGTTCCAAACATCATCTTGCCGGATTTGAACCAGCAAGAATGGGTATCGCTCTACGATATCCAAGCCAAGTACACGCTCATGGTGATTTGGGAAAGCACCTGTGGCCACTGCAAAAAAGAGCTTCCCATTCTCCAGGAGATCTACCGGGAATGGAAACCACGGGGACTGGAGATTTTCGCCATCGGAAACGACTTTGAACCAGAGCCTTGGCAGAAGTTCGTGCGCGAAAAGGGGCTCGAAGAGTGGATTCACGTCAGCGACAACCCGTTGATCAACGCCCAAGACAGTGCCTCAAAGCTGATTTATGCCGGAATTACCACCCTCAAGAGCCTCAACTTCCGCACCACCTTTGATGTGTACGCTACCCCCAAGTTGTTCCTCCTTGATTCGGACAAAAAACTGATTGCGAAACAAGTAGGCGCTGAACAGATGGCGGAAATTCTTGCACGCCTTGAGGGTCTGCCTCCTCCTCCACGCCGGCAGGACCCGAGTACAAAGGAAGAGGAGCACTGACCAGCAAGCAGGAATTCCTTTATTTTCTGGGATTTCGGGGTTTTGTGCCTTTTCGTACTTACCTTCGCGGCATCAATTGTCTATCATAGTGAACATTTTCGTTGGAAATCTCGCCTGGGGCGTCGATGACGTGGCCTTGCGCGAGGCATTTGAAGCCCACGGTGTCGTGGAGCGTGCTAAAGTTGTCCATGACCGTGAGACCGGGCGCAGCCGCGGGTTCGGATTTGTGGAAATGCCGAACCGAGAGGAAGCCGAAGCGGCCATTGAGGCCATGGAAGGCAAAAACCTCATGGGCCGTCCGATTCGTTGTAACGAAAGCCAGCAGCGTGATCGCTGAAGCGCATAACGGACTCTGAACCTTTGCGAAACGGCTGCCCTCGGGCGGCCGTTTTCATTTCTGCCTCACCGCCAGTTCGCGGCGTGCAGGGCACAAAAAAAGACCCTTCGTGAAGGGTCTTTTGTGTAGCGGGAGAGAGGCTCGAACTCTCGACCTTACGATTATGAGTCGTACGCTCTAACCGGCTGAGCTATCCCGCCGCACCGTTTCGGGGGCGCAAATATACCTGCGGGGACTGATTTTCGACGTATATTCGGAAAATGTTGCAAGCGGTTTCATCAACCCTGGTCAAGTTCCAGTGCGAGTTTGGCATCCGAAGCTCTCGGGGCGTGTTGTTTTCGATGGTCAGCACGCCGAGCGGTCTGTCGGAGTGGTTTTGTGAAGATGTGAGCCTGCGCAACGGCCAGTATTGCTTTTCCTGGGGAGAGGATAAAGCCTTGGCAACGCTGGTGGGAATGAAGCGCGACGAATGGATCCGTTTCCACTGGATCGAAGGGATGCCGACGAGCGAGGATGCGTATTTTGAATTCCGCATCCGGACGGATGCCATGACCGGGGACCACAGCCTGCAGGTGATTGACTTTTCCGAGCCTGAAGACGTCGAGGAAGCGCGCGAACTGTGGGAGGCCCAGGTCGAGAAGCTTCGGCACATTCTCGGGGCCTGAATCGGTCCAGAACCTCTATACCTCGAGAACAAAAGGTTCCAGGAGCGCCGTGTAGGCTTCGCCGCGTCGGGGCGTGCCATCTTCTCGCAGTCCAGTCTCAACAGTTACTTCTTCGGTCGTCGGATGTGCAGGGCCCTGGCCCTGGATGAAGGTCGCCGCGAGCCGAATGACCGGGCGCTCGGAACGGCCCCGGATGTACAAGCGGCGAGTGAGCACAAATCCCGCAGAATCCGCCACTTCCACCAGCTCCCGCTCCCGCTCTACCGGCCACACCACCGACAGGCTTCCCTCCTCTCCTAACACCTTTGTGCACGCCGGCAGCCAATCGACCAGCGGTAAAGCCGATTCGTGCCGGGCACGGGTTCGGGCGGGATCCGGCGAGGTAGGCTTTTCTCGGAAATAGGGCGGATTGACCCAAATCGCCCCGAAAACACTCCTGTAGGGCCCGAGTTGAACGAATTCCAGGAAATCGCGCTGGTGCACCGCAATCCGGGAGGCCCACGGACTCGTCCGTACATTTTCTGCGGCCTGGGCTGCTGCTGCTGGATCCACCTCGACCGCTACGATTTGGGAATCCGGAACGCGCTGGGCAGCCATCAAAGCCAAAATCCCGCATCCGGTCCCGATGTCCAGTACCGGGCGTCCTGCCGGAGGAAGCTGTGCCCACGCGCCGAGCACGAGGGCGTCGGTCCCTACCTTCATCGCGCACTGGTCGTCGCGGACCGTGAAGCACTTCAGTCGGAGTATGCGGTTCTTCGACTTCCCCATCGACTCACGGCTTGCGTTTGCGGGCTGCCCAGGTTTCGAACTCCGGGAAGTCCTCAGGCCGGTTGCCGGGGTCGGAAGGCAACGGCTCACAGACGAGTGCACTCCGGTGCATGTCGGCGGGCAAGGCCGCATAGAGGGAGGTGCCCTCGCGTTTGTGCGCAAGCATGGCGTCAGAAACCTCTCCCTTCCGTACCGCCGGATTTCCGACGAGCAAACTCCGCTCGGGCCAAACGCTCTCCGCTTGCACCAAGGCCAGCGCCCCGACGATGCATCCTGCCCCGAGCACCGCGCCATCGAGGAGTACAGCGTTCATTCCCACCAGGCATTCTGCGCCGACCGTCGCGCCGTGCACGATGGCTCCATGACCGATGTGCGCTCCCCGGCCGAAATGGACCGTCGTCCCCGGGAACATGTGGACCACACAGTTTTCTTGGATGTTGCTGCCGTCTTCGACGCAGATTTTCCCCCAATCTCCGCGCAACACGGCACCAGCGCCGATGTAGCAGTCCGCACCGACGGTGACATGTCCGATGACCAGCGCAAGGGGATGCACGTAGGCACTCGAATGTACGACGGGCACCATGTCCCGAAAGGCCTGGATCATCTGTCGGTGGCGTTGCGGAGAACGGCGGCATATCCTTGACCTACCCCGATGCACAGGGTGACGAGCGCATGCCGCCCCCCCGTAGCAGCCAGCATTCGGGCAGCGGTCAACGCGAGGCGAGCTCCAGTCATCCCGAGAGGATGGCCCAGGGCAATCGCACCGCCCCAGCGGTTCAAGCGGGGATCCTCGTCGTCAAGCCCCCACGAACGCGTGCAGGCTAACGCTTGGGCCGCAAACGCTTCGTTGAGCTCAATGACATCGATGTCCTCCCAGGTCAGGCCTGCACGGTGCAGTGCGAGCCGCGAGGCTTCCACCGGTCCGATGCCCATGATGCGGGGTTCGACGCCGACCACGGCCGACGAAAGGATTTGGGCGAGCGGACGCAAGCCGTGGCGCGTGCAGCCCGCCTTGTTCGCGAGGAGCAATGCCGCAGCACCATCGTTCAGGCCGGAAGCGTTCCCCGCAGTGACGGAACCCCCTTCCCGGCGGAAGGCTGGGCGCAGGGCGGCGAGGGCCTCGGCGGTGGTAGCCGGTTTCGAAAACTCATCCTCTGCAAACAGGTCCGGCTCGCCGCGGCGGCGGGGAATGGCGACGGGCACGATTTCCCCGGCACGCTCCCCCGTGTGGCGGGCCGCACGCTGCTGAGAGCGGACCGCGAATGCGTCTTGATCCGCACGCGAAATGCGATGGAGTTCCGCGAGATTCTCGGCGGTTTCGCCCATGGAATCGACTCCATAAAGCGCCTTCAGCTGGGGGTTGATGAACCGCCAACCGAAGCTCGTGTCGAACAGTTCGCTGTCCCGGCCCCACGCCGATGACGCTTTGCTCAGGACCCAAGGGCCCCGGGTCATGTGCTCGACACCTCCGGCCAGGGCGACATCCCCCTCGTCCAGGTGCACCGTGCGGGCGGCGTGCAGCGTGGCCGCGAGGCCCGAGGCGCACAAGCGGTTGACCGTCTCCCCCGGCACCGTGGGGGGGAGTCCGGCCAGCAGCGAAGCCATGCGGGCCACGTTGCGGTTGTCTTCACCGGCTTGGTTTGCACAGCCGAGGTAAACGTCTGCAATGGCCGCCCGATCGAGGTTTGGGTGACGTTCGAGCAGCGACGAGAGCACAGATGCGGCCAAATCGTCTGCCCGCACGGGCGACAAGGTTCCACCGAACGCTCCGATGCCGGAGCGCACACCATCGACGATGTACGCATTCATGGTTGCCAGGTTTTCAACAGGTGCCAAAGATAGCGGCAGGTCCGCGGTGGGATTCGGGCGGATCCGCAGCAAATTTGGTGCGCCGTGCGCATCGCCATTCCCTCCACCTTCCCACCCTACCGCGGCGGCATCGCCCACTTCAACGCGGCCCTTGCTGAGGCGTTCCGTGCGGCTGGCCACGAGGTAGTCTGCGTGAACTGGGTGCGGCAGTTCCCGGCGGCTTGGTTTCCTGGGATTGCCCCAGAAGAAGACGAGGACTCGGACGAGATGGGTCCGCCACGTGTGGTCGATTCGGTATGGCCAGGAACCTGGAAGAATGCCGCAGCTGTGCTCACGGAAGGAGGCATTCCGGATGCGGTGCTGGTGCCTTTTTGGTCGCCCGCCCTAGGGCCTGCCCTCTCCGGCGTGCTGCGCTACCTGCGCAAATCAGGCGCCGCGGTACATCATCTTCCGGCGGGCGTAGGCCTTATTCACAACGTCGCAGGACCCGACGATGAGGGATGGGAACGCTACCTAAGTCGGCAATTCCTGCGCTCCCTCGACCGGGTCATCGTGCTGAGCGAGGCAGTCGCTGAGCGGGTACATGATCTGCGGCCAGATCTCCCCGTCGAGGTGCTGTTTCATCCCCTGTACGATCATTTTCCCGAGCGGATGGATGCGGAAGCGGCCCGACGCATTTTGCACTTGCCCCCACCCGGCGCGGCCCGTGTGCTCCTGTACTTCGGCAGCATCGTGGCCTCAAAGGGGTTAGATGTGCTGATTGATGCCATGGCAGACGTGCCCGAAGACGTGCATTTGCTGATTGCAGGCGAATGCTTCGGGTCGTGGGATGACTACCAAACTGCAATCGATGATTCTCCTGCTGCCCTGCGGATTCAGGTGCATCCACGGTACATCGAGGACCATGAAGTCGCGTTGTTCTTCGGCGCTGCGGACGCCCTTGCACTGCCCTACCGCACAGCAGCCCAAAGCGGAGTGACCGCCATCGCCTTGCACTACGGCCTCCCTGTCGTGGCTTCCGGAGTGCGCGATGTGCAGGAGATTATCGAAGATGGAGTGACCGGGGCGTGTGTTACCCCTCCTGGTGACCCGACCGCTCTAGCCGCTGGCATCCGGCGGTTGTTTGATCAGCCCAAACCAGATGACAAGGCCTTCCAGCTCATCCGTGAACGCCGGTCATGGTCTACGTTTGTTCAGCGTGTGGAGCCCCTGCTCAGCGCCACGCCGGCGGCGGAGCAATGAGCGGATCAAACACGAAGCGCTGGACGAGCACATACTCCCCTCGCACCCGGGCGTACATGCGGGCGCCATCCCACGGCATCACCCTACCTTGATCGTCGAAGGCATCGAGGGTGGGTTTCTTCCAGTACAACTCGATTGAATCGGCGACCGCGTTGCCGCGTCCGCGGGCGCGCAACACGAAAGCAGGCCTTGTGCGGGCAAGGCTGTCTTGCTGCTCCGGTGAGAGGTACGAATTGAAGGTCTCCAAATGCACTTTGCGGTGGAGCAAAAACCGGTCTTGCCAGCCTGTGCTATCCGCCACCACCCGCTTCCTGCCCGTGAAATCGGTGACAGACAGGGTGCCTGATTCATCCACACGCGCGGTGAAGGAGACCGCAGGATTTCCCGTTACACGGAATTCGATTTCCTCCAATTCCCTCCCCGGAAAATCGAACACACCTGTGTAACGCCATTCGCGTTCGTCTGTGAAAAAGCGTGTGCTCAGAAATCCGCTGAAGCCCTCCATATGGACGATGAACGGTTCCGATGCTTTGCCATCAGGCGTTTCCAAGAGCATGTACGTGCCCGTGTGCGAAGGCGTGGGAGTGCCGATGTACCATGTTTTTGCGGGTATATCGCCTCCGGTGTACCATTCGACTTTCTTGCCTCGGGCGGCGAGCATGCGGATGACCGTTTCGCGCTCCCCCTCAGGTACAGGCCCGCGTACCCCGGCACGCAAGGCCGTTTTCAGGAGCAGGTCTACAGCATCCTTCCGCGCGCTGTGGGTGCCATTCAGGCGCCAGTACCGCTCTCCGACGACCCGTTCGACGAGCGCCGTTCCCCCGTCCATATCGGCAATGAAAATCCGGGTGATCGCCGACGTATCCGGTAGCGCGAAGTCTGCTTCCCACGCGCCGGACACATCGGACGAGGGCACGAGTTGCCAACGCAGCACCGCCGCGCCAGCAAGAACTGCGCCTAAGGCAAGGGCTAGCTTTGTGTTGCGCGTCATGGCTGCACGGTGGACTGGGGACGACCGAAGCGGCGGCGGCGGAGCGCCGTGAAGACCGCACCGAGGGCTGCGAGTGCGATCAAAGGCACGGCCACAGCCAAGGTTTGGTAGCCCGTGCGCCCTGCACGTACCCGCTCTTCGTCCAGGGGCCTAAGGGCAATCGCACGTGAACGGACACTGATGGTCGACTCCTCGTCGAGCAGGTAACTCACTGTATTCAGGAGGAATTCCTTGTTGTCGTAAATGACCCTCCCGGCATACCGATCGTAGCCGAGCGGCAGCAT
>Ga0078894_10004428_pt1 | contig 10742 bp, 8 predicted proteins | sample LauGreSu1BDMLBSD_2_FD_67506 | JGI IMG/M metagenome (GOLD analysis project Ga0078894, IMG submission 67506) | Freshwater lake microbial communities from Lake Michigan, USA - Su13.BD.MLB.SD (version 4) (version 4) | ecosystem: Environmental > Aquatic > Freshwater > Lake | place: Lake Michigan, USA... | reverse complement strand
TGTCCAATCTGGAAAAGGCCTATCTATGAGGATCAAATCATCGCCAGCTTGCGCCTGACCCGGCTCCAAAACGCGATAATACCAGCCAGAGCGCCCTTCCCGCACCATCAGATCGGGAAGCGCGGCCCATGCGAGACGATCCCCCTGTTTCCAACAGGGCTGGCGCGCCTGACTAACCTCTACCAGTGCCGAGCCAAGTCGGAAGCGGTCGCCAATGCACACCATGTCTTCATCCAGCCCGATGGTTGAGACATTTTCACCAAAGGCACCAGCCGCGCTCAGCAAGGCGGTGTCGGGCGCCGCTTCCTGCCAGTGTGCATAATGATCAAAGGGATAATGGTGGAGCGCCTTATCGCGCCCGCCATGATGCACCTGATCGGCCTGTTCATCCCCCATTATGCCGAAAAGGCCAATCTGGACGGGGCCAGATAAGGGCTGTTTGGCAATGGCGCTCCCCTCCCCGCGCGACAATGGCTGAACTCGGCCAGCCAAAAGGACGCGAATGGGAAAGGACATTAGCGGGTGGCGTTATACTTAAGTTGCGCGTCGCTCAGTTGAAAACCAATCAGAAGTTCAAAACTCGCCTTTTGCACGGCCGCGCGCACATCCGGGTTGGCCAGGGGATCAACTGCGGCATCCGCATCGCCCGCTTTGCGCTTGCGCGTCAAACGCTGTTCAATTTCCGGGGGCAGAGTGGCGGCCGCCCGGTTCACATATCCTGTCGCCGAGCCAGATGCTTCGGCGCGGGTCTGGCCATCGGCGAAATTGAGCCGGATCGTCCCCAAGCGTTTGGACACAACAACGCGGCCGCCCTGAACCACCGTTGCAAAATAGGGGAGATCAACTTGGCGTGCGCCCGCGCTTTGGCGGCGAGTCGCGCGCACATCAAATTTGGCGGTTGCGACAATATCAGCACCCTGCTGTGTGCAATCTTCCCGCAAATTGGTGATCGCGGCCACGACATCAATCGCGCTGGCATCCCGCGCCTCTGCCGGATCAAAAACGGTAATATCGCCCGTATAAGCAGGAATAGCGACCGCCGGGCAAGCCGAGCGCGTGACAGAAATGCCGCCAGTTGCGTCAATATCCCCATCCTTTGCACAGCCCGCCAACAGAACAGAGGCAAGGCCAAGCGTGGCAAGAGCGGGCAGACGGGTAAAATTACGCAGCATGGTCAAGGGATTCCTCAAAGATCAGAGGTGCGGTATAGGAAGCGGCTTTCCCGGCTGCAAGCAATCGCGTAGGGGCAAAATTAAGATGAGTGAGACAAAACCACCCCTACGCCTGCTAATTGCGGCCCCGCGCGGTTTTTGTGCCGGCGTTGATCGCGCTATATTGATCGTTGAAAAAGCGATCGAGCACTATGGCGCACCCGTTTATGTCCGGCATGAGATTGTGCATAACCGCTTTGTTGTGGACAGTTTGAAGGCCAAGGGCGCCGTCTTTGTCGAAGAACTGGATGACGTTCCCGATGGCGTGCCAGTTGTCTTTTCAGCGCATGGCGTGCCCAAACTGATCCCCGCAACCGCCGACGCGCGCGGGATGAACTGGCTGGATGCGACCTGCCCCCTTGTGTCAAAAGTGCATCGGCAAGCCGAGCGGCTGGTGGAACAGAATAAACATATCATCTTTATCGGCCATGCTGGCCACCCAGAGGTCATTGGCACTTTTGGGCAAGTGCCCGATGGCTCCATGACATTAATCGAAGATGTGGCTGATGTGGACAAGCTTCCCGATATGGACGCAGCGCAGCTTGGCTTTCTGACGCAAACGACATTGTCGGTTGATGACACCGCCGCCATTGTCGATGCCCTCAAAGCCCGTTTCCCAGGCATTCAGGGGCCAAAGGGCGAAGATATTTGCTATGCTACCAGCAACCGGCAAGAAGCCGTGAAGGCCATTTGCACGCAGGTGGACAAGTTGATCGTCATCGGCGCGCCAAATTCATCCAATTCTCAGCGGCTGGCCGAAGTGGGAGAACGCCTCGGTGTGCCTGCACGGCTTGTGCAGCGGGGACATGATTTGGATTTTGATTGGCTTGGCACCCCGGCCAAGCTTGGCCTGACCGCCGGGGCCTCAGCGCCCGAACTGCTTGTCCGCGAGGTGGTGGACTGCCTGCGAGAACGCTTTGTTGTGACCGAAGAGCAGGTCAAAACAGCGGAAGAAGACATGGTCTTCAAGCTGCCCCGCAAGCTGACGGAATAAAATGGCCGTCTATACCCATATCGCTGCCGAGGACATGGCAGAGTATGTGCGCGCCTTTGACGCGGGCGAACTCCGCTCTGCCAAAGGGATCGCCGAAGGGGTTGAGAACAGCAATTATCTGGTTGAAACGGACAAGGGCAGGTTCATCTTCACCGTTTATGAAAAACGTGTCGATATCAATGACTTGCCATTCTTTCTTGGGATGATTGATCATCTTGTCGCGCGCGGATGCCCGGTGCCAGCGGCGCTCAAGACGCGCGATGGCAGCGGCACAATCACCCGTCAGGGAAAAGCCATGGCGATGATGGCCTTCATGCCCGGCCTCTCCGTATCGCACCCCACGCCCGCACAGGCGCTGTCAACGGGCAAAGTCTTGGGTCAGCTTCATCAGGCGCTGGCAGACTTCCCGCTTGATCGCGCCAACACGCTTGGCCCAGAGGGCTGGTATGATCTGACCGAGCGGTGCGGTGATGATCTTGATAAAATCCAGCCCGGACTAAAGGCCCGGGTCGCCGCGGAAAGCGCGTTTTTGAAGGCAAATTGGCCAAAAGACTTGGCGCGCAGCGTCATCCATGCAGATCTGTTTCCAGACAATGTCTTAATGTCGGGGGATCAGGTCTGTGCGGTCATCGATTTCTATTTTGCCTGCACGGAAATCCGCGCTTGGGACCTTGCGGTCACGCACAGCTCTTGGAGCTTTGATGCCGCCAGCAACATCTATGTGCCCGCCGTCGGGGATGCGCTGATTGCGGGTTATGAAGCCAGCTTTGGCCTGACCGAGGCTGAACGGTCGGCCTTTCCCATATTGGCGCGCGGGGCGTGCCTGCGATTTCTTCTGACGCGCGCATGGGATTGGCTCAACACCCCAGCGGATGCCCTTGTGACGCGCAAAGACCCGCTCGCCTATCTGGCCCGTCTGGAGCATTACGCCCAGCCGTGAGTGAGCTTCCGCTTGTCAAAATCGCCACAGATGGCGCCTGCAAAGGCAATCCCGGCCCCGGCGGCTGGGGGGTCTTGATGCGCTTTAATGGCGTGGAGAAGGAATTATCCGGCAGCGATCCTGCGACCACCAATAACCGAATGGAGTTGATGGCCGCCATTCAGGGCCTCAAGGCGCTGAACCGACCCTGCCATGTCGTTCTAGAAACCGACAGCGCCTATGTGCGCGACGGCATCACCAAATGGATCCACGGTTGGCAGCGCAATGGCTGGCGTACCGCCGATAAAAAACCGGTTAAGAATGCGGATCTTTGGCAGGACTTATTGGCGGCCAGCAAGGCGCATAAGATCGATTGGCGCTGGGTGAAGGGCCATTCAGGCGATCCGAATAATGAGCGCGCCGATCAATTGGCGAGCAATGCCGCCCTGCTGGAAAGCGTTAGCTAAACCGCGCTGGCCGATAAGGCGCGGGATCAATCCCGTCATAAGGCGCATCTGGAGACACCCCCAAAATCTCTGCCGCAAGAAGCGCGGCAATGGCGGGGGCCGTTTGGATGCCAAAGCCCCCTTGCCCGGCACACCAGTAAAAACCGGGGCAGGACGGATCTTCTCCGAACACGGGCGCGCGATCTGGCGCGAAGCTGCGCAGCCCAGCCCAGCGGCGCTCTACAGCCTCTATTGGCCAGTCCACCACGTGCTGCAATTCATCAATGGCGCGCGCGACATCGACTTCCTCTGGCGCGGCGTCACAGGCGGTTGAGGGCGTTTCATCATGCGGACTGAGCCAGAGCCGCCTTGGCCCTTCCGGCTTGAAGTAAAACCGCCCGGCCAGATCAATGGTGAGCGGCAGGTCCATGGGAATATCGCACCCGAGACGAAGCTGAACCATTGTCCGGCGCAAGGGCTGAACCTGAATAGGCAGCGCATCGGACAAATGCGCCACATCGCTGGCCCAAGCCCCCGCCGCATTAATGACACGTGACGCACGCCATGCGCCATTGGGGGATGTGACGGTCCAAACGCCCTTCGCATCGCGCAGAAGGTCAGACACCGGCTGACGCAGCACAATCTCCACCCCTGCCCGCTGTGCGGCGCGCAGATAGGCCTGATGAAGTGCTGCCACATCCACATCGGCGGTATTGGCTTCCCAGACCGCGCGGTCCCAGGAAGGACGCAAACCGGGGATCCTCTCTTCCATCTCGGACCGACCCAAAGTGGAGAGGTGAAGGCCTGACCCTTCAAAATCCTGATGAAATTGGGACTCTAGCGCTCCGTCGCCGGTTCGACCAATCATCAATGCGCCGCGGCGCAGAAGAAATCCGTGATCCGCAAACGCAGCAGGTGGGTTTTCAAGAAACGGGCCGGATGCCGTCGTCAGCGGCTGAACCAGCGGGCCGCCATAGGTTTCATTCCAAAAGGCCGCAGACCGACCCGTGGCATGATAACCGGGCCGTTCCTCCATCTCGATGATGAGCACGCGCATCTGGGGCGCAAGCGCCGCCGCTAGGCTTGCGCCGGCCATGCCAGACCCGATAATCGCGACATCATAAACCATCGCCCGGCAGTGGCGATGCTGATCCAAGCGGTCAAGCCTGCCGCTTGGATCAGGTTACACCAATATTCTTAAATCGGCTTGCAGGTAGACTGCCGACGAACACCATCCAAATCCTTGATATCAGATGGTGTTTTCAACAGCAGACGCACAAGTGCGATCCCGCGATCATAATCGACACGCACAGTTTCCACCCCGGCGGGGACCTTTTGGCCGCGACGCGCCAGCGCAATTTGAAAGGGCTTTCCGCCTGCATCCATATCATTGCGGACGAACACCACATCGGTGCGCGCATCAAAAACACTAAGCGAGGAATAGCGGCCCGGTGCGGGTGTGATCGAAATCAAAACAGGCCCTTTGGACAGATCATAAGGGCAGGATGAATAAGCGAGATCCGGGCTTGGCCGCACCACAGGCTGGTTTTCCGGCGTGGGCAGCTCGCCATAGCGCATCGCATTTAGGCCGGTATCGCCAGCAATCCGGCGGACCGCCGCCTCCATCAAACCAAAAGTCGATAGTGCCAATCCGCCATAATAGCCGCCCGTTGCGGCAATCAGCGCAAGCGCTGCTGGACCAATCCACTGTTTCATGCGCAGGCCTCCTTCACCAAGCGGGGCAGCTCTGCGGCAGAAGGATCCTTCATAAAGGCGGCACCTGGGTTATACATGCGCAAGGTCAGTTCAAAACCCTGCCCCGCCACACTGGGCAACCAATGCCCGCTTTCTGGCTTATTGGGGCCAATTGTGACCTGCCAGCCGGATTGTTCGGCCGGGGTCAAAGACGCGCCACTGAACGACCAGATATTGGCCTTATTGGCGACGAGATAGCCCGCCTTGTCGTAAAAGGTAACGCTCCACCAGCGGCTGTCGAGCGCCTTTCCGGTCATCCGGTAGGTGCAAGACCCATCCAGAGGTGCGCCGCTGCTATCGCGCGTCGCGGCCCAATAGACGGTTTCCGTCTTAGGCAAGGCCAGAAGGCCGCGCCGGGCAACCGCCGCCCGGGTCAGCGGGTCGGTGCTGTTTGTGCCGTAATTCAGGGATGTCGACCAGACGCCATTGCGCACATCGCCATCGGCAAAGCCCTTGCCAGTCGCATGCCAAGCAGCGCCCGCTCCTAGGCCAAGGCCCAAGATCAGCCCCAATCCGTATCGATAGCCGGTCTTCATCGGCATCCCTCCTTCTCTCTTTGCGACAGGCTAACCCGCTGCATACTTCAAAGAAAGAGGTAAATTACCGTTATCGCTGGAGCGCCGCCTGCGCTGCGGCCAAGCGCGCAATCGGCACGCGATAGGGAGACGCCGATACATAATCGAGCCCGGCGGTCTCACAAAAGGCAATCGACTTTGGGTCGCCGCCATGTTCACCGCATATGCCAAGCTTGATATCCGGCCGCGTCACGCGTCCACGCTCAACCGCAAGCGAAATCAATTCGCCAACGCCTTCCACATCCAGGCTGACAAAGGGGTCCTGCGGATAAATGCCTTTATCGACATAGGTCGTCAGGAAGCGGCTGGCATCATCGCGCGACACGCCCAGTGTCGTTTGTGTCAGATCATTGGTGCCAAAGCTGAAAAATGCGCCGACCTGCGCAATTTCCCCAGCCTTCAGCGCGGCACGCGGCAGTTCAATCATCGTCCCGACCAGATAATCGATGCGCTTGCCCTGTTCGGCAAAAACGGCCTCTGCCGTGCTATCGACCACATCCTTCATCAATTCCAGCTCGCGCTTAGTCGCAACAAGCGGGATCATGATTTCAGGAACGGGAGCTGTTTCCAGCGCGCAGGCGGCTTCAAAAATGGCGCGGGCCTGCATTTCATAAATTTCGGGATAGGTGACGCCCAAGCGACAGCCGCGATGGCCCAGCATGGGATTGAATTCAAATAGTTCTGCTGCCCGACGTTTCAGCTTTTCTGCGTCAACACCCGCCGCCTCGGCGACTTCGGCAAATTCGCTTTCCTCATGCGGCAAAAATTCATGCAGCGGCGGATCGAGCAAACGGATGGTCACGGGGAGCCCGGCCATCACCTCAAAAATCTGGCGGAAATCCTCGCGCTGTTCGGGGAGCAGCTTGGCGAGTGCCACACGACGCCCCGCTTCATCTTCGGCAAGGATCATCTGACGCACGGCGGTGATCCGCGCCGCATCAAAGAACATATGTTCGGTGCGGCACAGGCCAATGCCCTCTGCGCCAAAATCACGCGCGGTCTGGGCATCATGCGGTGTTTCGGCATTGGTGCGCACCTTCATGCGGCGCACATCATCTGCCCAAGCCATTAAGGTGCCAAAATCGCCCGCCAATTCTGGCTGAACAGTGTCCACTGCCCCAGACATTACCTCGCCGGTGGCTCCATCGAGCGTTAGAATATCGCCCTCATGCAACTCCCGATTGCCGACGCGCAGCAGCTTTGACTTGCCATCAATCACAATGCCGCCCGCACCAGAGACGCAGGGACGGCCCATGCCGCGCGCGACAACCGCCGCATGGCTGGTCATCCCGCCGCGCGCCGTCAAAATGCCCTTAGCGGCGTGCATACCGTGAATATCTTCCGGGCTTGTCTCAACCCGCACCAAAATGACGCTCTGCCCATCAGCCGCGGCTTTTTCCGCGCTTTCGGCATCGAACACGATTTTACCGGAGGCCGCCCCCGGAGACGCCGGCAGCCCTTTGGTCAGGACATCGCGCTTCGCCTTCGGATCGAGCGTTGGGTGGAGCAGTTGGTCAAGCGCACCGGGTTCTACCCGCAAAATGGCTTCGTCGCGGGTGATCAGCCCGTCATTGGCCATATCCACCGCGATTTTGAGCGCAGCCTTTGCCGTGCGTTTGCCAGAGCGCGTCTGGAGCATCCAGAGCGTGCCGCGCTCCACCGTAAACTCAATGTCCTGCATGTCCCGATAATGGGTTTCGAGAATATGAAAGACATTGGCCAGCTCGCCATAAACTTCGGGCATCGCCTCTTCCATAGAGAGCGGCTTGGCATTGGCCCGTTCGCGCGCGGCCTTGGTCAGATATTGCGGCGTGCGAATGCCCGCAACCACATCCTCACCCTGCGCATTGATCAGGAATTCGCCATAATAGGCATTTTCACCCGTCGCCGGATCGCGGGTGAAGGCAACGCCCGTTGCCGACGTATCGCCCATATTGCCAAAGACCATGGCCTGCACATTGACAGCCGTTCCCCAATCCCCAGGGATCGCATTCAGGCGGCGATAGACTTTGGCGCGTTCTGACTCCCAAGATCCGAACACAGCGCCAACAGCGCCCCAAAGCTGATCCTGAACATCCTGCGGAAAAGGCTTGCCCCATTGCTTTTCGACGAGACCTTTAAAGTCCGCGACCAGCGCCTGCCAATCTTCCGCCGCCATTTCGGTATCGAGGAAGATACCGCGATCTTCCTTCGCGATTTCCAATGCTTCCTCAAAGGACCCATGATCAAGGCCAAGGACAACATCGGAATACATTTGGATGAAGCGGCGGTAGCTATCCCACGCAAAGCGCGCATCGCCCGAAATCTCGGCCAATCCTGCAACGGTCGCATCGTTCAGGCCGAGGTTGAGGACAGTATCCATCATGCCCGGCATGGAGACGCGCGCGCCGGAGCGCACCGACACCAGCAGCGGATTGGCCGGATCGCCAAAGCGCTTCCCCGTCACTGCCTCAATGTGCACAACACCCTGCGCCACTTCGGCCCGGACGTTGTCAGGAAAGCTCTGCCCTTGCGCATAATACAGGGCGCACATTTCGGTCGTGATTGTAAAGCCCGGCGGAACAGGCAGGCCGATTGCGGCCATGCCATCCAAATTAGCACCTTTGCCGCCCAACAGGTTCTTGTTGCTGCGAGTTCGCGCGTCTCCGTCCGAAACACCCCCGCCAAAACGGTAGACAAACTGAGTCATGCGTCCTCCATTTGGGTTGGCTTGGGCCGCTATCGTGCGGGCCGCCAGATCACCCTTCAATTTTCGAAAAATCAGCAACCCGATGCACCGCATCGCGGAACCGGGCCAGCAAGCCGAGCCGGAAGGCCCGTTTTGCAGGGTCTTCATCATTAACCATGACGCCTTCAAAAAAGGCATCAATGGGCGCGCGCAGCAAGGCCAGCGCCGCCATGGCAGCTTCAAACTGCTCCCCCTCAACGGCGGACGCCGCCTTGGGTTCCGCCGCATCCAGAGCGGCGAGCAGGTCAGCTTCTGCGGGCAGCAGGGTCGACCCAGCCGAAGCTGGGGCCGCATCTTGTGCTGCCTTTAGGATATTGGCTGCCCGCTTATAGGCGGCGAGCAGATTGGTGCCATCTTCGGTGGTCACAAAGCTTTGCAGCGCCCTCACCCGCGCCAACAGGCGAACAAGGTCATCCTCCCCACCCAATGCGATGACGGCATCAATGAGGTCATGACGCACGCCTGCTTCACGCTGCTGGACCTTCAGGCGATCTACAAAAAAGTCGAGCAAGCCATCCGTCTCAGCAATTGGGTAGCGAATACCATTTTCAACCAGCAATCGGATGACGGCCAGCGCCGCACGCCGCAGGGCAAAGGGATCTTTTGATCCCGTTGGCTGCATGTCCACGCCAAAAAACTGCGTCAGCGTATCCAGCTTTTCGGCCAAACTGACAGCCAAGGTGATTGGTGCTGACGGCACCTCATCGCCCTGCCCGACTGGCTTATAATGGTCCCGAATGGCCGCGGCGACGGATGCGTCCTCTCCTTGAGCGGTTGCGTAATAACCGCCCATAAGCCCTTGAAGTTCGGGGAATTCTCCGACCATTCCAGTCACCAGATCGGCCTTGCACAGCCGCGCGGCGCGTTCTGCCAGATCGGCCAATTGGCCCACACTTAGCCCCTCTCCTTCAGGGGAGGGGTTGGGGTGGGGAGTCGGGGACGTTGGCGCGGATGGGGAGTCCCCACCCCCGACCCCTCCCCTGAAGGGGATGGGCTTTACAATGCCGTCCTCAACCAGCCACCGCGCCAGTTTCGCAATGCGCTCCACACGTTCGGCCACAGTCCCCAGCTTTTCGTGGAAGACAATGTCCTTCAACTTCTCCGCCTGCTGTTCGAGCGGGATCTTCAAATCCGTCTCATAAAAGAAGCGCGCGTCGGAAAGCCGTGCAGCCAGCACCTTCTCATTACCCGCGATGATAGACGCCCCGCCATCATGCGCGGCGATATTGGCGGTGCAGACAAAGGCATTGGCCAGCTTGCCTGCGGCATCGCGGCAGATGAAATATTTCTGGTTCACGCGCGCTGTCAACTGGATGACTTCTTGAGGAACGCTCAGAAAATCGGGGTCAAAGCGGCCGAGGAACGGCACGGGCCATTCGGTTAGGCCTGCATTTTCGATCACTAGCCCTTCATCTGGAACCAAAGTCAGGCCCGCTGTGGCCGCCGCCTTTTGCGCCCCATCCCGAATGATCGCCCGGCGTTCGTCCTGATCCAAGATGACATGGGCCGCGCGCAGTTTTGCGGCATAATCACCCGCATTGGTGATGGTGACTATGCCCTTGTGGTGGAAGCGATGGCCAAAGGTGACAGCACCACTGACAATGCCATCAATTTCACACGGGACGACGTCATCCCCCAGCAGCGCGATGATGCCCTGCAACGGGCGCACCCAGCGCAGACTTTCGGTCGAGCGGGAGGCCGCACCCCAGCGTTGGGACTTGGGCCAAGGGAAGGCGCGGATGATCGCTGGAATGGCTTCGGCAATCACATCTGCCGTTTTCCGGCCCGGCTTTTCGACAATTGCGAAATAGATGCCGTCGCGCTCTTCCAGCTGATCCTGCGTTAGCCCGGTTTTGCGTAAAAAGCCGTCCAGCGCCTGTGGTGGCGCGCCGACTTTTGGCCCCTTTGTTTCTTCCCGAACCGCCTGAGTTTTAACTGGTAAGTCATTGATAATGATAGAAAGTCTACGCGGCGTGGCATAAGTTGTGATCTTACCCGGCGCCAGCCCGGCACGTTCCAATTCCGCCGAAAACAGACGCGCCAAATCCTCCCGCGCTTTGTCTTGCATGCGGGCCGGAATTTCTTCGGACAAAAGTTCAAGCAGAAAGTCGGTC
>Ga0078894_10004425_pt1 | contig 10743 bp, 8 predicted proteins | sample LauGreSu1BDMLBSD_2_FD_67506 | JGI IMG/M metagenome (GOLD analysis project Ga0078894, IMG submission 67506) | Freshwater lake microbial communities from Lake Michigan, USA - Su13.BD.MLB.SD (version 4) (version 4) | ecosystem: Environmental > Aquatic > Freshwater > Lake | place: Lake Michigan, USA... | reverse complement strand
AAGAAATCTGGACTTAGATTCATGGTCAAACTCTCTACTTATTTCTTTTTGAACATCGCTAAAATGCGATTAGTCACAACGAAACCACCGAAGATGTTTATCGCAGCCAATGTGACAGCGAGGAATCCTAGAGCCTGTATCCACACCGATTGGCTCGCCTGAGGTGAGCCGGCCACGAGCATCGCGCCTATCACAAGGATAGCGCTGATCGCGTTCGTTACAGCCATGAGTGGGGTATGAAGAGCAGGCGTTACTCCCCAGATCACGTGGTATCCCACCAAACAGGCGAGGGTGAATACATATATCGCGGTCATTGTTGGTGACATGGCGCTCCTATTTTCCTTTCATCCGTAAGATACCTTGGTGAACGAGAAGGGACGCCTCGATGATGTCGTCCTCAAGGTTCACAATGAATGTCGACTCTCCACTATCGCGTTGCTTCACGAAGAGATCGAAGAGAGACACAAGATTTCGAGCGAAGAAGCTGCTCGAGTCGGTGGCCATCATCGCGGGATAGTTCGTGTGTCCCACAATCTTTACCCCACGGTAGTCAACCACCTCGTCAGGTTTGCTGAGCGCGCAGTTTCCTCCGCTCGGTGTTGCCATATCAACGACAACTGAGCCGCATCTCATGTTGGCGACGACCGATTCAGAGATGAGGAGGGGCGCTTTGCGGCCTGGAACGTTCGCCGTTGAGATGATGATGTCGCTCTTTGAGAGCTTCTCATCGAGCGCCTCTTGGATTCGTTTTTTTGAATCCTCAGAGAGTTCCTTTGCGTATCCCCCCGTTCCGCTCCCTGATTCTTCGAGATGTATTTCGATCGGCTTAGCGCCGAGGGATAGGATCTGTTCGCGTGTCTCGGGCCGAACATCGTACGCCTCTACTGTGGCCCCAAGCTTTCTCGCCGTCGCGATCGCTTGAAGCCCCGCGACTCCGGCGCCGAGAACGGTAACCTTGGTCGCCTTCGCGGAGCCAGCGGATGTCATCATCATCGGAAAGAATCTGCCGTAATGCTGTGCCGCCTCAAGCACCGCGCGATATCCAGCGATGCCCGCTTGTGAGGAGAGTACGTCCATCGCTTGTGCTCGGGATGTTCTGGGGATCGCCTCAAGCGCGAGCGCGTCCACCTTCTCCTTCGCGAAGCGTTCAAGGAGATGTCCGTTGCGGTACGGTTCAAGGAGCGACACGATCATCGCTCCGGATTGTAGGATAGAGCTTTCGTGGTCCGTTGGAGGAGCGACCTTCGTCACGAGGTGGGTTGCCCAAACTTCTCGTGGAGAAACGATTTTGGCGCCCGCGGCGTCGTAGTCCTCGTCTCGAAAACCAGCGGAGAGCCCCGCGCCCTCCTCGATATGAATGTCGAAGCCGTATTTGGCGAGGCGTTTAACGGAGTCAGGGGTAGCCGCCACACGGGTTTCCCCCTTTCCTGTTTCCTTAGGTACGCCGATCGAGATGCGTTTATCCATACTAGTGCCCACCGTTAACGGTATGAGTAGCCAAGACGGGGATTCTCCGTTTTTAGGCAGGAGAACCTCGTATAGTGCTAGGTCGGCCGGGTCATGAGGGAACTTGAGTGCTAGTAGTTCGTAGGGGGTATTGGGGGGCAAAAAAGGGTAGGTTGAGGGGTAAGGTGTTGAACGGATTATGGTGAAAGGATCCTATGATTCGCCAGTGTCCCCCGGAGGGCCCGTCTCCTGACGGGCCGGAAGTAGCACGGCAATTCATAGCGGGTTCCGGCCCGTCAGGAGACGGGCCCTCCGGACGTCGTGCCTAACCCGCTACTGCCGCTTAATCCAAACCTCTTTATCCCGCATCAGGGTTGAGAGGGAGACGCCGTCTTCGACCTGGATGGTGATCTCCACCGTGTCTCCCTCTACTTTCGGGGTAGCCGCCAAGATCCCTTTGAATTCGGATGGTGGATACTGAGGGAGCGAGAGTCCGAGGTTCGCGAGGCCGCACTTCGGGATGACTATCTTGTAGGTGGTTGGGTCGATCTTGCTCATCCGCGCTTGGGCACCCCCCTGACTCAATGCGACGCGGAACGCCTCTTTGTGGTCAGGCTCAAGGAAGGAGAAGTCTGCTCGCTGTACCGTGAAGTCCGTCACAGGAGCCGCCGGTATCGGATTTGCGCGTAGACCCGATAAGGAATCGGTTTTCGCGGCCTGTTGGTTACTAGTACCTGTCGGAAGATCCTTGGTAACGATACCAGGCGCCTTCGCCGCTGGAACCGCTGGTTGCCCCGTAGGGAGTTTCTCCTCGGAGAGGTCTTCATCGTTTATGTCCTCTACAGGTACCTCAACGAGATCCTCTCCCTCTAATTCCGCGGGATCTGGAAGCTCCTCGCCACGCTCTAACGCTTGCGATGCTTTAGCGACCTCTTTATCAAGGGCCTCCTCAAGCTCCTTTTCGGTCATATCGGGGAGCTTCGGCACGGTTGTTGTGGTGCGCGGCTCCGCTGACGGTTGCGTCGCTGGAGCCTTTGTGGGCGCGGTTGTTGGGGTAATAGTTGGAGTAACAGTTGGGGTAAAAGTTGGAGCTACCGTTGGAGCTTTCGTAGGAACGGGGGTCGCTGTCTGCGTCGGAGTGACGGTCACAGTCGGAGATGGAGGCTTTGTAGGTGGAGCTGAAGGGGGTTTTGTTGGCGCCGTCGTTGGCGCCGTCGTTGCTTGAACAGCTGTTGGAGCTACCGGAGCTTTTGTCGGTTCTGTCTGAGGAGCGGCCGGAGGTGTCGGCACGGCTGAGACGACCGGAGCTGCCGGAGCAACGGGAGCTGCCGGAGCAACGGGAGCGGCTGCAGGCGCCCCCCCTGACTCAACGATTCTAAGGGTCGCTTGTCGCCCTCCCCCGCGCCACTCATAGTGAGGTACCGTTGGGGTAGAGAGGTCCATCACAATTCTCAATTTGTCGGCATGCGCGCCGAGACGAATCATCTTGATGACCGAATTTTTTGGGGGCACTAAATTCTCGCTGGTCTTGATCGACACTCCGTGAAAATCGACGACGATACGGGCCGGGTTCTCAAGGGAGAAGGATTCTACCTTCGCGTCTTGGGGAACCATGATCTTTAAAAGGAGGAGGGTGCTCTCAGGGGTTCGTTCGCGATCGATGATCACGTTTACCTTTTGTTTCGACGAGAGGGTCGACGCCCCAGCGGTATCCTGGCCTGCTTGAGCGTGAGCAGTTTCGATCGGATACTGTCCTGAAACGAGGAGTGAGGCCGTTACGGTGAGGAGATGCCCGAGGGAGAACGAGTGGCGAGAGCGATTCATAAGGTCGTCGATTGAATGATCTAGGGGGAACGTAAACGCGCCCTCCACGAACAATGGTGACCGTCAATGTGACGGGCTATCGAGGCGGGGGCGTGCGTAGTTCTCTCTTTATAATACGCACTATGCCCAATCATCACTCGCAACAGCCGGAGTCGCAAGTTACCAATCGTATAAGAAAGGTGGGTTAGGTCCCGAGAGCCGCTTGAATCTCTTGCTTGATAGCGCTCTGCTTGGCCATGGAGGCCTGCTCAGCGAGGGTCTGGCGTCTCTCCATGGCGCTTAGGAGCTTCCGTTGGCAGGCTGTGAGTAGGGCCGAGTACTTGCTAGTGAGTACCCAGCGGCGCTCCGCTCCTTTTTCATCTCGCGCGGATATCATGAGCCGCCGCTGGTCGCCGAAATCCTCCTCCATCTCCTCGGTGCTGACCGAAACATCTTCTGAGAAGGTGTGAGCGAACTCTCGTTGTGAGCCGAAGGGGGTCTCAGAGAACATTACGAGGGAGTCTGGGAAAAGGGTGATCCACACAGGAACGGGCCCGCGAGGCTCCTCCGGTCTATCGGTAATGAGGTCGGACTCGGATTGCTGATCATCGGAGAACTGGCGTTCAAGAAACCCTTTAAACTGGGCTTGTGGAACCAGGAGGTGTCCGTTCGCTTGCTGCGCGTAATGGCACGCGGCGGCCCGGGCGGCGGTGTATTCCACGATGAGCTTCGGCTTGAGTGAGTGCCACGCCTTTGAGGTCGCGACCTGGAAGGCGAAGGGGATGATGAGGAAGGCACCCCAAAAATACCACTGCTCGCGCATCCCCACCGCCATCGCCCACCCAAACATCAGAACCACGAGGACGGTGGAAATGGCGGTTGATTGGGCCCGGGTGACTACCTCCGCGCGCTCCTGTGGGGGTATCTTTTGCCAGATGTCCTGCAGCAGCGCTTCGTTTACTGAATTTGTTTCCATCGACCCAAAGGAAATTATTACCTGTCGTTGTTCCGCACAGCTGCTAACCCGTTGATCCGCCTAGGCTTATGGTGCCGCGCCGTTCAGGTGTCTCATGGGTAGCACAAGTCGTACCGCCCGGGAGGGGAAAAGAGGGCAACTTTTTGGCGAGTTTCCCGAAAAGCTCCTCATGTTTGCAACCGTTCATTCCAGTTGTGTGGTTGGCCTCGACGCGCTTCCTGTGCAGGTCGAATTATCCGTTCGTGGAGGTCAAAAGCGTTTCACCGTGTTGGGCCTTGGGGGTACCGCGGTTCGTGAGTCTCGTGACCGTATCGTGTCGGCGTTGGAGCATAGCGGGTTCAACGCTAGCCAAGAGATCCTCGTGAACTTAGCGCCGGCGGAGGTAAAGAAGGAGAGCGCCGCGTTTGATCTGCCGATAGCGGTGGCGCTGGCGTGCGCTCTTGGCGGAGTCCCACAGCAGGCGCTGCATGATATCGCGTTCTGTGGGGAGCTGTCCCTTACCGGCGAGGTCAAAGAGACGCCGGGAATTACGGCGCACGCCGTCGCGGCGGCGCAGCAAAAAAGAAGGATCATCGTGGTGCCGGAAGCTAGTGGAGCTGAGGCCGCGGTCGTTCAAGGGGTTCGGGTGCTCGGGGTTCGAAGTCTCGCGCAGGTTATTCGCGTTCTTAATGGAAGGGAGGAGCCACGGTTCCACACGAGCGCTCCCTGTGAGCAAAGCTATCAGCCAAAAAGCTTCGATGACGTCGTCGGGCAACACGCCGCGAAGCGAGCGCTCACCATAGCGGCGGCGGGAGCCCATAATCTCTTGATGATAGGCCCGCCTGGATGTGGAAAGAGTATGCTTGCGGAGCGTCTCGCCTCGCTCCTTCCCCCTCTTTCCTCCGCTGAAATGTTGGAGGTGCTGCGCATCCACAGCATCGCTGGGCAACCGACCGAACCGATCCTTTCGGGCCTTCGACCCTTCAGAACTCCGCACTACGTTATCAGCGATGTTGGACTCATCGGTGGAGGACTGGGGCCCCGACCTGGAGAGATAAGCCTTGCGCACCGTGGGGTGCTCTTTCTCGATGAGTTTCCAGAGTTTCGACGAACGACGGTGGAGGCCCTCCGTTCGCCACTTGAGGTGGGATGGGTGCAGGTCGCTCGCGCTCGGGCGTCGGTTCACTTTCCGTCCCGTTTTCAGCTGATCGCGGCGATGAATCCTTGTCCGTGTGGTCGTTTCGGCTCAAAGGGTGGAGGGTGCCGCTGTCCTCACCACGCGATTCGTGACTACATCGCGAAGCTATCACAACCGATCCTCGACCGCATCGATATGCACGTGGAGCTCGAGTCCGTTGAGGTGGAGGACCTCGTCACTCCGCCGGTGATAAAGACAAATCACCATGAGTCGCTCGCCGAAGCCGTGCGCCTAGCGAGAGAGCGACAGATTGCGCGGTACGGAACCTTGAATAACGAGGTCTCTGATGGGGTGATTCGTGAGAGCTCGACGATTACGCCGGGTGCCCGTGAACTTCTTACCCAAGCGATAAAACGACTCGGTATGAGCGCGCGCGGATACGTGCGAGTGCTTCGAGTAGCTCGCACTATCGCCGATCTTGCGCAGAGCGATCAGATCGATGAAGAGACGATCGCGGAAGCGATCTCGTATCGGTCTTTGGATCGGTTGTCGAATGTGGTGCATGGGGCGCGCGGAAGTTGTTAAAGTGATCCGGAGGGCCCGTGTCCACACGGGCCGGAAGCGGCACGACAATTCATAGCGGGTTCCGGCCCGTCAGGAGACGGGCCCTCCGGATTGTGATGACACCGGGGCCCTCAGGAAAGCCGAACTCACCCCTCACCCCTCAACAAAATCTCCCGCCTCTGCGATCCATCTGTCCCAGCCTCCTCCACAACGATCCCTCTACTCGTTATCTCCACAACCCGCGCGCCTTCGTTACCGAGCACGGTACCCCTTACAACCTTGTAGCCGATCCCCTCAGGGTTCTCGACGCTTGCGAATCGCTCGCCTTGGGCGTTGGTGATTATCGCGGTGAGGGTGAGCGCGCTGATTAGATACCGCTGAAGGGGAGGGATGGCAGTTAATGGGCGAGGGGTCGCCGTTGGCTCTACCGGTTGGAAGAGGTTGCGACGAGGTAGGCCGGCGTCGCCAAAACAGTGCGGGCAACCGAGCAATACGAGGAGAGATGTAGCGATAGGTACGGATCTGTTCATGCGAGCCATAGCCGAAGGATCATTTGATAAGGGTTTGAGCTGCAGAGTTTTGAGCTGCAGAGTTTTGAGCTGCAGAGAGGGATATCGAGCGCGCGGGAAAAAATGTTCGTGTCACCGCTAAGAGGGCAATGCTGAGAAGGTATCGAACTAGCTCGTGATGAGAGCGCAGGTTTGTATCTGAAGGTAGTTACGTGAAAATGGACGAAAAAATCGGGGTGAGAGGATTTGAACCTCCGACCCCTAGTTCCCAAAACTAGTGCTCTAGCCGGGCTGAGCTACACCCCGATACGTCCGTAACGTGCGGGAGAGGTTAGCCTCTCTTGTGGATAGAATCAAGCGGGAGGGGGAGCCTTTTCGTTCTGAGGTTCGATGTACGAGTGGGTGGCACCCTGTAGGCAAAGTCTGATATACCGAAACAACTTGGAGGAGTTATGCCCAACTACGTTTCAATTCGCGATATTTCGAATGATAAGGTGCCCGTGGGAACGCTCCAGCTTGCCGGCTGGATTCGCACTCACCGTCAATCGAAGCGGGTGTCCTTTATCGAGTTGTCTGACGGAACCTCCGTTACGAACCTTCAACTCGTGGTGGATCCTCAGTTGCCGGGCTACGCTGAGGTCGCTCCGAAGCTCTCAACTGGCGCCTCCATAAAGGTTTCGGGCGAGCTCGTGATGTCCCCCGCCAAGGGACAGAAGTATGAGTTCCAGGTGAAAGAGCTTGAGCTCCTCGGTGAGGCGGATCCCGAAAGCTATCCCCTCCAGAAGAAGGGGCACACCCTTGAGTTCCTTCGCGAGCAGCTTCATCTCCGTCCTCGAACGGCGACGATGGGCGCCGTGTTGCGGGTTCGATCAGCGGCAGCATTCGCCGTTCACAAGTTCTTCACTGAGCGCGGATTTTTCTACATCCACACCCCGATTATAAGCACCTCGGATTGCGAAGGCGCTGGTGAGATGTTTCACGTCTCGACGTTCGACCCAGAGAACCCCCCGCGCGTGAACGGCAAGGTCGATTTCTCGCAAGATTTCTTCAAAGAGCCAGCGAGTCTCACCGTGTCAGGGCAACTTGAAGGAGAGATCTGCGCGATGGGTCTCTCAAAGATCTACACTTTTGGTCCAACCTTCAGAGCAGAGAACTCAAACACAACCCGGCACCTCGCTGAGTTCTGGATGATCGAGCCGGAGATGGCGTTCTTTGAGTTGCAAGACAATATGCTCCTCGCGCAGGAGTTCGTTCAGGATGTGTTGAAGCAGGTGTTGCAATCATCCGCCTCTGAGCTTGAGTTCCTCGCGTCGCAAGAATGGGCTCAAGAGGGGCACCTTGAGAATCTTCGTCGGGTTGCAGAGACGCCGTTCACAACGATGGATTATACCGACGCCATCCGTATCCTTGAGCAAAGTGGAAAGAGCTTCGAGTATCCCGTGAAGTGGGGGATCGACCTTCAATCAGAGCACGAGCGATTTTTAACGGATGAATACGTTAAGGGGCCGGTGGCGGTCGTGAACTATCCGAAGGATATTAAGGCGTTCTACATGCGCCTCAATGAGGATGGAAAGACGGTTCGCGCGATGGATGTGCTCGTGCCTCGTTTGGGTGAGATCGTTGGAGGCTCGCAACGTGAGGAGCGCCACGATGTTCTCCTTGAGAAGATTCGCGCCATGGGGCTCGATGAACGCTCCTATTGGTGGTACCTCGAACTTCGTAAGTTTGGAACCGTACCACACTCCGGTTTCGGGCTCGGCTTTGAGCGTCTGCTCATGTACCTCACCGGTATGACGAACATCCGAGATGTTATTGGATTCCCTCGATTCCCTGGATTCGCGAAGTTCTAGCGTCTGCTCGTATCGCAAGGGACACTACTATTATCACCTATGCGCTTTCGTACGAGGCGGGGTATACTGGTGGGTAGAGGAGACACCGCGATAGAGCGTGTCCCGACGGTAGTGTATCCCCATGGCTCTCGACGAGAAAACAAAGCGACTCATTGAAATAACAGAGGCGCACGCCGCGCATAACTACGCGCCGCTTCCGATTGTGATCGAATCGGCCAAAGGGGTGTGGGTGACGGATGTTGATGGGCACCGGTATCTCGATTTTTTGAGCGCCTATAGCGCGCTCAACTTCGGACATCGCAATGAACGGATCGCGAAGGTCGCTCACGCGCAGCTCGACAAATTGACGCTCACATCGCGAGCGTTTTACTCGGAGCAATTCGCGCTTCTCTCTGAGGAGCTCGCCAAGTTTTGTCGTAAGGACAAAGTTCTCGTTATGAACTCAGGCGCCGAGGCGGTTGAGACCTCAATAAAGGCCGCGCGTCGATGGGCATACGACGTTAAGAAGATTCCAGAGGATAAAGCCGAGATCGTAACGTGCGATGGGAATTTCCACGGACGAACAACGACGATCGTTAGTTTTAGCACATCAGAGGATAGTCGTCGCTCGTTCGGGCCGTACACGCCTGGGTTTGTAAGCGTTCCCTTCGGTGACGCGGCGGCGGTTGAGGCCGCGATTACGCCGAATACGGCGGCGGTAATGGTTGAGCCTATCCAAGGAGAGGGGGGCGTTATTATCCCGCCGGATGGATACTTGGCAAAGGTGCGGGATATCTGCACTCGACACAACGTGCTGCTTATTTCCGATGAAATACAAACCGGAATGTGTCGAACTGGAAAGATCTTCGCGTGTGATCATGAGAACGTTGATCCCGATATCGTGATTCTCGCTAAATCGCTTGGTGGCGGCATATCGCCTATATCCTGCATCGCCGCGAATGACTCCGTGATGCACGTGTTTAGTCCCGGTTCACATGGCTCGACGATGGGAGGCAATCCCTTCGCCTGCGCCATCGCGCGGGAGGTGATCGCGATAATCAACGAGGAGAAGCCCCACGAGCGAGCCGCTGAGCTTGGGGCCTACGCGGTCGAGCGCTTGCGGGCGATGAGATCTCCTATCGTGAAAGAGGTGCGAGGGCGAGGTCTCCTTATCGGCATCGACATCGATCCCGCCGCTGGTACAGCCAAAGATTTTTGTAAGAAGCTCAAGTACGAGGGGCTGCTCTGTAAGGATACGCGGATGCAGACTATCCGAGTCGCGCCTCCGCTTATTATTACCAAAGAGGAGCTCGATCTTGGGTTAGAGAAGTTTGAGAGGGTGTTGGTATAACCGGAGGGTCCGCTTGCGCGAATCAATCCGGAGGGCCCGTCTCCTGACGGGCCGCAACTCGCGAATATAATACCGTGCCGCTTCCGGCCCGTGTGGACACGGGCCCTCCGGGGGACGTTTAGGCGAATCTATCTGTGTGCCCCTACGCAATCCCCCGCAGCGCCCGATCATCTCGGCACAGCTTACCGAACTCGTTCGCGAGAAAGTCGGTCAGCGAGACATCCTCCGCCCTTATAAACCCTGATCTCTTTCCGATCGCTCCGGAGAGGAGGAGGTCAACGGGGGCGCATATTCCGGCGGCGGTCGTAATCTGAATAGCGCTAAAGTGCTTGCCACTGACCGCTTGATTGTAGACACAGCTCGCGTAGGTCTTTTGTGTTCGCACCCCTTTCAGGATTCCCGACGCTTCAACGAAGATAATACACTTGTCCTGTCCAGTTGTGGGGATGCTCCGCTCGAATACCTTCTTCAGAGCATCGCGATCGTTGATAAACTTAAGGTCGTGAAGGAGGAACAACACGAGCTCTCTGTGTCCCGGATAGCGGATCGTCTTGTAGTTGAGGTCGGTAACCTTACCGTGCAGAGCGTCGGCGAGTGTACCGAGTCCCCCCGAGGTGTTAAAAGCCTCATATTCATCTCCGTCGAGGGAGAATTTTTCAACACCTTCAAGGGCTGGCACCGAGAGTTTGATCCCTCCCTGAATGGCTTCACACGGATTGCAGTACTCGTTAATCAATCCATCGGTGGACCAGGTGAGGTTGTACATCAGTCGATTCGTTGGATACATCGGGAGCGCTCCCACGCGGAGCTTGAGGGAATCAACCGAATCCAAGAGTCCCACAAGGTGGGCCGCGGCGATGCTGATGAAGCCAGGCGCGAGACCGCACTGTGGCATGAAGCACGATCGCGAATTCCGCGAGAGTTGCGCGATGAACTTCGAGGTCTCCACGTCCTCGGTAAGATCCGCGTAGTGGATGCCAACATCATGAGCCGCTTGCGCGACAGCTCGGTTGCAGAAAAAGGGAAGGGCGCTGATGACGATCTCGCAATCGGAGAGTAGTTTTCTCAAGGACGCGGCGTCGTTGAGATCGACGAGGTGAGCTTCGCAGGAGCTCTTATCGCGAACGGCGAGCTCCGCTCGTTTGAGG
>Ga0078894_10004424_pt1 | contig 10744 bp, 6 predicted proteins | sample LauGreSu1BDMLBSD_2_FD_67506 | JGI IMG/M metagenome (GOLD analysis project Ga0078894, IMG submission 67506) | Freshwater lake microbial communities from Lake Michigan, USA - Su13.BD.MLB.SD (version 4) (version 4) | ecosystem: Environmental > Aquatic > Freshwater > Lake | place: Lake Michigan, USA... | reverse complement strand
AGAAGAATGAGTTTGCTATGCATCTGTGACTTCATGGTATCAACACCTTTATGGATAAAAGAAAGTGTGGCCATGGTCATATACCGTACCGTAGATGCCCGCACCTTCTCGTGAGTGCTATGCATTGACTCTCAAGGGAAGTATCCGGCTGATCCGATTGGATTCACGGTTGCACGACAGCTCAGGAATTACACCTGATTCCTTCTTGTCAATTACTGACAAAACTTGAGGCCTATGTCAAATCAATGATGCAAATCTAATGACTTTTTCCAACCGACAAAGCAATCACTAATGAATCTCATGTAAGATTTTGTAAAACAGATACCAAATCCCTATCTGGGCTAATTTGCATCTTCTTACGAATGCTGAAACGATGATTCTCAACGGTCCTAACCTGAATTGCAAAAAGCTCTGCAATCTCCTTTGTAGTCATGCCGGACTTGAGAAGCGATGCAATGCGTATCTCCTGATGTGAAAGATTGGGGAATTTCTTGCATAATGCCTCCATGAACGGTTCATTGTACATCCGTAATTGCGAGTGGAACAATTCCCAATCCCGCTTCTTCGGACCTTCGACCTGCAATGAACGCAATATCTCTTTCAACGTGAGCTTAAGATCAGCCCTGTCAATTTCCTTCTTCAATCCTGACAAAGCTCTGTGAGCATTTACCATAATGTCCTTTATTTGAATGAGCTCCAAAGTTTTGCTCATCAATTCAGACTGTAAGGATGAGAATGATGTGTCCGACTCACGCTTTCTATTTCCGCTACCAACCTTACCGTGTTTTTCAGTTCCCGATGACTGAATTCTCCGCTTTGACATATGACCTCAATTGCTATTTTACACCCTTTTGGAGCAGAATTCATACTGTCTCCTAAGTATGAGCAAATTTATGAGGTCAGTCTCCGTAATCAGTACTTAATCAGTACGGACTTTTTTTAAGTTTATTTCCCAAAAACAACAAAACTACACTGGTAATCTAGCATAATAATCAAATCTGAAATTTTCGATTCATGTTGGGGGTTTTTGAAGTGAAAAATTAGCGAAGAATCAGTATTGGTAGAACTTCAGCATCGATTATTAATGAATAATACCCTTGAGGTAAATGTTCAACTGATATCGAATGCTGATATGATTCTGCTCTTTCTTGATATACCTGTATTCCAAGCATATTGAAGATGGAAATTTGAGGATTTTGATATGGATGAAGGATGCGCAATTCTTTGTCTATCGGATGACCAAGAATGATGGATGTCTGACTTTCTTCTTTTGGCAATGCAGTGACTCTGATGAAAGAGAATGGATCTGAAATACTTGAACAATCTTCCACATTCCACACACGCACGCGATAAATTCCAGTAGAATCAGGCATGAACCATTGCAAATGAGCATTTGGTATTTCTCCCTTTTCAGAATACCACTGATATGCAGTCGCACTTGATGCAATGAGTGAATCACCATTCACAGTGATTGTAGGCTTCACAGGAGGTGCATTGAATTCAATCGTCACAGTATCAGATCGTGAAAAACAACCGCGAATATCTTCAATGTCAGCCCAGAATATTCCAGAACGATTCAATATTTTTTTTCCCTTGGTTCCATCAGGCCATGTATATTCACGCACAGTACCTTCAATCGAAAGAATCACTGTATCTCCTTCGCATGATTCTTTACTTCCTTCTATTATAATCTTACCATCAAATCGCGGAAAAACTCGCACTGAATCGCGCTGAAAGAAAGTGCAATTTCCTTGCTTTCTCTCAAGCTGAATGATGCCTGATTTCTGCATGCGAATCTTCACAGAATCTGCTGAATTGATTCCAATGATATCTCCACCGAATACAGACCATGTTTGCGAGAAATTCGGAGCAGGGTCGGCGTATAAAGTTATGATATCATTCACACAATATTCTCCCAATCCTGTTATCTTCATTTTCGGTGCATCAATCATACGAATGATCATGGTGTCCGAAATCATTGCACATCCATTCGCATTTTTACCTTCAACAAATACGGTATCTGATTTGCGAATGGTGATTGTTCTTTTATTCGAACCATCTTTCCAGCGATATGTTGCAAGATCTCCCATCGCTTCCAGCACAATGCTATCACCGGCACAAAGAATTGTATTTCCTTTCACAATACGAAGTACTGGTTTTATGGGAAGTATTGCAGTGATTTGTACGGTGTCTTTCTTGGTGCAACCCGCACCATCGGTGACTTGCAGGATATAATTGCGTGTTTGAGGATTGGTGATAATTGGATTCGCAATTGTCGTGGAAGAGAGTCCTATGGCGGGTGACCACTGATATTGATATGGAGGGAAGCCACCACTTGCTGTTGGTTTGCCTCCGATCGTATCTTGAATATTCATGCAAATCACTTTATCATTTCCGGCATTCACCGTTAACTCCGGATGCATTGCAATGTTTGCAGTATCTTGTTTGACGCATCCTCGAGCATCTGTTACAGTAACCACATAGATTTGATTCTGCCTGATCACAAATGTTGGATTTGCAATCACAGAAGAACTCAAACCCGTTGTGGGCGACCATGCATATGTATATGGCATCGTTCCACCAACCACGGTTGGAGTTCCACCCAATGTGACCACCGCGCCAGCGCATTCAGTTCGATCGGCACCGGCACTAACAATCAATGCGGGATTGGGATTCACAGTGTCTCGAACGATTATGCTACATCCTCTTTGATCGGTGATTGTAAGTGCATAAATTCTTTGATTCGTAAAATCTATCGGCAATGTTGGATTGAGTGTGAATGCATTGCTAAGCCCAGTTGAGGGAGACCAAGAATATGTATAAGGAGGCAGGCCACCTGATGGTGCTCCGACAGGACCAAGTACTGCTTGAGATCCTTGACATGCAGTGAATGCTCCTTGGCCAATTGCAAAAGGACTTTGATTCACCGTTATCATATTTGTCATCGTGACACTATTTGTTCCACTACCACTTGTCACTGTCAATTTCACGGAATATGTTCCAGGAATGGTATATGTGTGCAGTGGATTTTGTGTAGTATAGTCGGTCGTTCCATTATTGTCGATATCCCATGCATAAGTCGTGGGATTATTCTGACTCAAGTCAGTGAATTGTACTTGAAGCGGCGAACAACCCAATGTGGGTGTTGCGGAAAATGATGCAATTGGAGGTGCAAAGAGTTGACAATTGTTCGTATTCAATGCAATCATTTCATCAGGACCACATGGTTTTGCTGCAGTTGAAAAAGAAACCACATCAGTTCCACCAGCAATATCTGAGATGGGATTTAATGTGCGTTTATCTGTATTTGGTCCTAATGCATAGTGCATCACATAATTTGTATTGATCACATGTCCGAGTTGATGTGCATGACCCAACTCATGCACAAAGACGGTTTCAAAATCATATCGATTTCCTGTTGTTGGTCCCGGACCAAAATTCCAACCAACTCCGGGATTCGGCGAAAAGATCATGTCAAATTCATCATTATAGTATTGATTGGCCGCACATGCTGCATACCAATTATATGTCACTCCCAATGCACCGGCGGGCAAACTCGCATTGAAGGAAATCACATTGATTCCATCTTTCGCATTTTGATCGATACTCGTGGTATTTGCACTTATTGCGAAATTCACAAATGTATTGCAACGCCAACTTTGCAATGCTCTTTTGGCAGCATCCGTGGGGCTAGTTCCAAAGGAAGAATTAAACACGAATGTATGTCCACCATTGCCATTTTGACCATTCAGCCAAATGCGATTGAGCGATGTATTGATGAGTGAATAATCAATCATAAGTGTCTGACCCGAAATAGCGGTTGAATTGTCAGCCGCGGTCACACGGATTTGTCCTGTTCCTGCCAATGATGGTATGCGAACTTGTATTTCAGCATCAGACCATGACACATATTGTGAAGATGCGGGTGCAGTCCAAGTTGCTCCTCCATCATTGCCATTCTTGAATTCCACTTTGGCATTCCCTGTTCTGCTTGCTCCAAAGCCAGATCCAGTTATTGTGAGAATAGATCCTCGTCCTGCTGTAGAAGTTGTTGGTGAAATCGATCCAATAAATGCAGCAAATGTCTTCTCGCTTTTCTCGCGAGGATTGATAATTGGAGAATGTCGATAAGGAATACCTGTCAATGCAACAATGCGCTCAATTGCATCAAGCATCGAAGGATACACACGAAAAGGCTCATGCGCTTTACCATCTTCTTGCAATGCAATCATGCTTTGAGGTCCGGCAAAAGGCATATAATTAGCTCCCGAATTCTTCAAAAAGAATATCCCTCTAGAACCAATTGTTGGAGTAAGTGAAGGTCTTACGATCAATGCTCTATTCTGTAAGATTCCACCCTCAGTGAGCATTTGAATTGTTTTGTATTTTGCGCCTTTCAATGTACCCAATACTCGCAATTGATAGGCCGTATAAATCATGTTTTGTTCAGCAAATGCAGAATCGCGCACTATCTCTGCTTCAATGATCAAATCTGAGGTTTGCACTCTGTCAGTCAATGAAACCGGATAGAGCAAACAATGATCAGATGCAAGAATTTCTGTTGCCAAAAGCAATACTATGAGTAGGGAGCGTATCATCATGAACAAACATAGCAAAAGATGTCATAGAATCATTGCATCTTGATTAGCAAAGCACGAAACATCCGTATCTTTGCCTACTACTATTTTGGAATAGTCGAGACACATATGCAAACACAGTTCTCAATCACCGAGTTCATCATCACCAGCATCTTCAATCTCTTCTATCTTGCGGGATTTATTGTAAAAGACATCCTCTGGCTTCGCGTACTCATCATCATTGGTTTCAATATTGAATTGATCTATCATTTCAGGGATCTTCATGCTCCTGAGTGGGCGGAAATCGTATGGTGTGGGTTTTATATCCTTGTCAATGGCTATCAATTTATGATGCTCTATCGGGAGAGAAGAAACCTAAAATTTACTGATGAAGAATTGGTATTGCACGCAAAAGTCTTCAGAGATATGCCCAAAACCGCCTATCGAAAGTTATTGAATATTGCAGGGTATGAAGAATTGCCGGCTGATTTCGTGATGGTACATCAAGATACCACAATCGACAAATTAGCTTTGATTTCTGATGGTCTCGCCAAAATTGAAGTCAATGAATCTATCGTGAGTTATGTGAGAAATGGACAATTCGTCGGGGAAATGAGTTTTTTGTCGGGTAACTTGACGACAGCCACAGTAACAACCATCGATGAAACACGATGTCTGCTCTGGGACAAAGAACAATTGCGGGAATTGATGCGAAAAGACATGGAAGTGGAAACTTCGCTCAGCATGGTATTCAATAGTGATTTGCTTGCGAAATTATTAGGAAACAAAGGCAATCAATCAAAAATATAACGCATGCCTTTTTCAGTATATCCGTAGAATTCACTCACATCATAATTGGCATAAGCATCCCCATAATGCACGAGAAGCATCTTCTCTTTCATGTCAGCCGGCAGAGTTCGTAATTCATCGAGAGATGCATGAACTGGATTGGGAAAAAATGATGCATCATGAAACATATATTCCGAACGATCTGCATACATGTCCAATAATGCTCTGTCGAATTTGGTATCACCGGAAAAGAAAATCCGACCATCAATATGTAATCCATGCGTAATGAATGCACTAGATGCACTAGATGCCTGCTCAGGCACATGATTGGTGCCGAAGAGTTCAATATGAATGCCCTTCCAATTGATGTCCAAATGCAAACGAGGCTCACGCTCAATCCAATTTGGTCGAACTAATTCGAAGAAATCCGTCATGGCAAGTGGTTTACCCTCAGATGAGTATTCATTCTGTTCCATGCCACCACGCAAAGACTGATTCCACAATATATCCTCATATTCTTCGGAGATGATCATGGATAATTTCTTCTTTCCAAATTGCGGAATAGCCACATAGCGATTCCACAAAGCTAGAGATTCAATTCCACCAATATGATCGCAATGACTATGCGTTGGAAGGAGTGCTTCAATATCGGAAAGATTTAAACCGGTGCTTGCAGGCAAGGAAAATGGACCCGTCGTACCAAAATCTACAAGAAGATGCGCATCTCCCTTGATGATGAGGAAATTGGTATTATATAGCGTCTGTGAAAATGCTCCACCTACCCCGAGAAATACTATTTCAAGTTCTCCGGAATTGCTAAGACGCAATGGTTTGTCTACGGGAATAACCTTCAAGCTTCTGCTTCCTTGCTAAAACACATTGCAAATTGCGAAAAAAAATGATGTCATGAACTAAAGAGCAGGGAAAACCATGCCAAACACTTACAAGATTTATGGAATTCTTGTAATACTTATCAGGATTGTTGCAATTCTTGGGATTACGGGGACTTCCATATTCTACGGACAATCTATAGAATCCCAATATCCCAGTGAAGACAGTTATTTTCTGATAATCATGCATTTCGTAATGCCTGATTGATCTTGATTGCCGGATTGCGCAACAATAAGATATACTCCAGAGCCAACCAATTCTCCTTGATCATTTTTTCCATCCCAAATAATGCGGCCACTTTGCGTGGTAATGGAGCGAATGGGCATGCCGGAAGGAGTGACGATCGATATTCCACTTTGCTCGCCTAGACCTTCAATGGTGACATGAGGATGAATTCCAGGCATAAATGGCTGAGGGAAACATCTAATATTTGAATAATCCACTGTTGGCGTGACGATGGTTGTAATTCCACGATACAGTCCTTCATCCGTACCGACATAGACCAACCCTTGTTGTTTATCAATCGCAATGGTCTTGATTGCAGTGCTTTGAAGGATGGTATTTCGTGTGGTGAATGTTGCAAGAATTTCCGATCCATCTTCACTCAAAACAAAGAGTCCATTATCCGTTGCTATCCACTTATTGTTCACAGCATCAATTGCGATATCATTGACCACTTGTCCTTTGAGTCCAGAAATGGCAATGATATTGGGCTGTCTGCCAGACAAAATACTTCCTGGTGAATACAAGACGTTTAATCCTGTGCCTGTTCCAAACCACATAAATCCGGATGCATCTCGGCGAATCACTCGAATATCAGAAAGTGTAGTAAGAGGCCCACGAATATCATCCATTTCATCATTCGGAGTATTTTTTTGATTGAAATAATAGACATTTCCATCACCGGTATTGGAAGTTGGAGCACCAAGCCAAACGGTTTTATTATTGTCTATTTCAGCAATCGTGAATTTCTTTCCCGAAATGCCTCCTTGATATGGAATATATGTTCCATCAGGATTCTTCTTGACGATCAATGCGCCATCATTGCCTGTTGTGAGGCGTGGAATCCATACCGAACCATCCCTTTCTTCGGTTACTTTTCCGGATACGGTATAATCTCCGGCATTGATTGCCAAATTCTTTCGAGCATCATCGTCCATTTGTGAAAACTTGACATCATTTCCTTCTATAGATCCAATTGCAAACCCATTTCCAAAACTGCCAATCCACATTGTGCCATTGCTCATGGATTGCAGAGCATTGAATCTGGTATTGCCCAATGCCTTGACACCGAAAACATCTGATCTATTGAAATTTTTCCAGTCATTAGCGCTTAAAACTCCCACATATCCTTCGTCCATGTTCACCCACAGATTCGATGCATTATCTACAGCTAATGACCCATATTTACTACCAGCCGGTGTATTTGGGCGAATTGGGATATATGCAGAATTAGTAATATAACCAATACCTCCTGTTTGCTGAATCAATGCAATAGAACCATCTGCTACATGGTGAAAGCCATTGATCTGTATTGCGGGTAATCCAGCTATTTTGCTATTTGATGGATATACAAAGATTCCATTGGGTGTCCCATAATGAATGATTCCATTATTCACTGATACATCATTCAACTGGGTTTGAATTCCAATATTAAGTGTTTCTACAGTACCTGTTCGAATGCGTTTCAATGCATCGAATTCTGCCCAGATAATAGCGTCTTTGTCTGAGATCATTGCATAGATGGTTTCTGTATTTACAACTTTCCATGAATTCACTTCTTGCAATGTTGCATTAATACTTGCTTTAGCCAATCCTTTTTCTGTTCCCAACCAGAGTGTATCTTGGAGTATTGCCAAACTTCCAATGGATGTTCCGCTTGGAATCGTGCCAATGAATTTAATCCAATCACCAGGAATAGCACCTTGGAACTTCATAATGCCGAAATCACCGGCGCAATAAGTTATGCCTTTATGAAAAGCAAATGTGCGGATGCGCTTTGAAGCTATGCCTTGCGGTTGTGCAGTAAGAATTGCAGTGATACTTGTCCAGGATTTGTTTTGAATATCAAAGATGACTATTGCACCATTTTCTGCACCCGCCCAAATGGTATGCATGGATGAATCATAAGAGATTGCGGTGATGGTGGAAGTGAGCAAAGTGGAATCACTTACTCGCCAATATTCTGTGGTGCCACTCTTTGTATCATAAGAAAAGATTCCCCCTTTTGTTCCTGCATAGACAATGTCATTGGCACTTGTAATGGCATTCACCGCATACATGGATGACATATTCTGCCATTGGCTGACAAGTTGTGCATGAAGTGGCTGAATGCAGTAGAAGCATGCAAGAATCATACAAGCAAGTTGAATAGATAAAGTAGTCATAATTACTTCGTGATGATGTGAAGGAATCCCCTGTGAACTGCAGTGCAATATACTTGATGCCGAAAAATCGTGCAACTGCAAAAAAAAAGCGACCACCGAAGTGGTCGCTTGAATTTCTCTGATAACTATTAAGAATTAATAGTCACCGCCAACAAGTACCCATCCACCACCTGGAGCGGAAATGAATACACCAACACTACCGCTTAAGATATCAGCAGCAGCACCACCGATTAAGTTTTGATCATTATCACAAAGCACATAGATGATGATACCTTCTCTAACAGGTGTTCCAAGTGTCAAATTCAATGAATTAGCAGCACCTGTATAATGATAAATCAAAGAGTTACCATTAATATCTGTTGTTTGTGAAGTTGTTTGAATATCACCTGCGAGACGAGCACCACCATTTGGTGAGCTTGTCTGGCTTTGGATAAGCAATGTACCTGTGCTTACGCGCAATGCTGTTCCATCTGGATCATCATGACCGAAGTCACCAGCAACTGCTGTGATTTCAGCTGCGCCTGCAAGGATCGCACCACCATTATCTCCATCTGAGCGAACTTCCAATGCATATGCAGTACCAACACTTGCACCTGCACCATCATCACCGGAGAAGATAACTTGAAGTGCTGCACCATTATCAGATTCACGATCAATAACTGCAAGAGGTACTTCAGTACCGGATGCACTAGGAGAATTCGAAACGCTCAATGCGCTTGAACCTGTGTTTGAAGTAGAATGGATAATGTCAAATGCATTCTGACCACTCGCTGCACCTCTTGAATTGATAGTTACATTATCTGAGTTTGGTGCAACTGTGAAGAAGTCTTCATTGGAAGATCCTGTCTTTGGACCAACAACCAATACACCTTTTGATGCTTCAGCATCATACACCATTCTTGTTCTTGTTGGTGTTGCTGTTTCTGCACCAAAAATGAAACCTTCAGTTACTGCAAAGCCACCGATATTTGCACCAGCATGTGTGATACCATTACCCAATTGATAAATAACATCTCCACCTGGAGCAATTACACCTTCCATGCGGCCTGTTACTTGAGCATGACCTTCACCATAGAATGCATATCCACCAACAGCAGTTGTACCACTATTGATAGCTTTTACAGTTGCATCAACTTCAGTTGAATTATTGCCATTTTCAAATACGCCAGCTTGACCTGCACCTGCATTGTCAACTGTCAATACTGAACCTGTTGTACCTGTTGCAGGATTCAATGTTGTTGTACCTGCAGTTTGGCTAATATTGTTGCTGAATGTTGCAACACCAGTAACATTTGTTGTAGCCAATGTTGAAACACCAACAACATTCAATGTACCACCAATTGTTGTAGCACTCAAGCTATTTCCAATCTCAGTTGTTGTGGTTTCATTGTCAGCATTGATAGTTGTAGTACCACTGATATTTGATGTACCAGTAACATCTACACCACCATCCAATGTTGTAGCGCCATTTACATCAAATGTACCACCAACTGATGCATTACCTGTAACACCAAGTGTTGTACCAACAGTAGCAGCACCTGTGATTGTAGCTGATGCCAATGTTGTTGCGCCTGCATCCAATGTGCCGGAAATCGCAACATTACCATCGAAATCTGAATCACCTGTTACATCAAGATCTGCTGCTGCACCATTACCAGTTATAGTTACAGTTTCAACTGTAACATTTTCACCTGTAATATCTGCTGTAGTAATACCACCGTTTAGGATAGTAGCACCGTTTACTCCTAAATTGCCAATAACTGATACATCTGTGGATACAATAACTTCATCAAAGAAAGCAAGTTCTGATGAAATATCACCAACCACATTTACATCACCTATAGTATTTACATCACCAACCACATTTAGATCACCTGTAACATCTACAAAAGCACCGATAATGTCAACAATACCTGTTGAATTACCAATAGATGTATTTGCAGTACCTGTTGTGTTAATTGTTGTAGCACCAGTAACTGATGCACCACTGCTTACAATAGCACCACCGCTAAGTGTTGACAGACCTGTTACATTCAAATCATCACCGATTGTGAGATCTGTATCTACACCAACCAAGTTCACATCATTATTGAATGTAGC
>Ga0078894_10004423_pt1 | contig 10747 bp, 10 predicted proteins | sample LauGreSu1BDMLBSD_2_FD_67506 | JGI IMG/M metagenome (GOLD analysis project Ga0078894, IMG submission 67506) | Freshwater lake microbial communities from Lake Michigan, USA - Su13.BD.MLB.SD (version 4) (version 4) | ecosystem: Environmental > Aquatic > Freshwater > Lake | place: Lake Michigan... | reverse complement strand
CATGCCCCCCTTCCTTTACGTTCTCTGGGGGCACGGAGTAACCCCCTTAGCAGCCCGCAGGGCTGCGCAGCGATGGCAAAGCCAGAGTACATGCCCCCCTTCCTTTACGTTCTCTGGGGGCACGGAGTAACCCCCTTAGCAGCTCTTCCTTTACGTTCTCTGGGGGCCCACGCTATCGCTGCCCCCCCCCAAAAAATCGAGAGGGTCCACGGGACCATGACCCCATGTATTCTCTACACGTGCTTGTTAGAGAATGTTTGTAAAATTACTGAATGGTGATGTGATCGATCTTGACGTCTCGGGAACCGGCGAGGATCTCTATCGCGCCGTCCATGCGGCGCTGCCGTTTGAGGATCGTCCTCCGCTCTGGAGAATGATGCTGATGCGTTCGGCGGACTGGATACGACCCGATGGCGAGTTTGTGGAGCTCCAGGAGCACGAAGTGCTCTCCCTCTGGGTCGAACCCTACGACTACCAGTGGTCCTATGATGTCGTGGACGAAGTCACAGATGCCGACAACGATCGTATGAAGTATGCGGTGGTGGATCTGCGCGTGCGGTGCGCGGACGAAGTCGTTTACGAAACACGGTTGTACTTTCGCGCCGATTGGCGGGGTAGCGGATTCTTTCAAGACGACGAAGTGGTGTATGACCCAGAGAGCCATACCATCTTGATCCATCGCATGGACTGGTTTCATAGTGGCTGGGAAGAGGTGGTAGAGGGCGCGGACTTGTCGCTGTGTGTGAAGGAATTGCTGAGCATGGAGATGCGCTATGATCCCGTGTTGAGCCGATGGATGGGGCCGGAGCGGACGGCGTTGGGGCTGTGTATGATGTATATGGGGGATGCCGCGGATATGCTGTAGGGGCCTCCCCCTGTCCTGATGGGTTGTGATGGGTTGTGATGGGTTGTGATGGGTTGTGAGGGGCTCGAGGGGCTCGAGAGTCGTAAAGAGACGGTGGGCGGTCCAGTCTTTTTACTGCCCTTAAAAATCGATAGAGTGCGTTGCCACCCTTTTTGTCGAACAAAACATGACAGACGTGACCGTGACCATCCGATTGCTGAATGGCGATCTCCTAACCGTCTGCGGAGAGGAACCGATGTCGGGTGAAGCCCTCTACCGCGAAGTCTATGCGTTGCTGTCCGACATGGCCCCTCCGCCCCTCGACGCCTGGCGGCTCATGCTCCTGCGTGAGGGAGAGTGGCTGCCGCCACATCAGGGCACAGCGGGCCTACAAGACGGCGAAGTGTTGGATTTGTGGATCGAGGGTGACTGGCGAGTGACCGTGGAATGTGAAGGATATATTACCGATTTTCTTCACATGCGACTCGTGGTCCGCGGCGCGATGGACAGAGAAATAGAGTTCTACGTCGACAATAATACGGGGCGATGGTTCTATCCCCATGAAATGATCGTGGAAGGCGATGTGAGGTGGTGCGCCATGAAAGGCCGACGGGGGCGCTACGATTACCGCTACCTGGCCCAAGACGTCGGGGCCAACCCGTGCGTGGAAGAATACGTGTTCGCGTGCTTGTTCTGCCAGTTCCACGATACCCTGCCCGCCGATCCGGCGATGGAACCGATCCCATTTGTTCGGGCGTTGGTGGAGGCGCGGATGGTGATGGAATAAGGGCGAGAGGGGCAAGAGGAGGCAAGAGGAGGCAAGAGGAGGCAAGGGAGGCAAGAGGGGCATACCCTTTTTTGTGGGTAGTAAGGGATCGATAAAATCGATGGAGGGCATCATTTCTCTTCAGGCGCACTGAATTCACATGATCACGGTGTTTCTCAAAACGATGTCGGGCGATGTACTGTCCGTGGCCTGTCCCGACCAGGTCGAAGTCGGCGACTTTCCCCTCTTCTGCCATATGGCGATGCCCGAAGTTGATCGCTGTCCTCTTGCCTTTGTCCGCGTACTGGATGCCGACGGGATGGATGTGACGCGTGTGGTTGAAGGCGAGACGTACCTGTTACTGATCGAAGACCCTGAGATTGTCGCATACGTGTACTGGGAGGACGATGTCCTGGTCGGCGAACCCATTCGATGGCGCTTGGATCAAGAGGAAGAGGGAGAAGAGGGAGAGGCAGACGACTGGGCCGATGGCTGGCAAGACTACGAAGCGTACTTGTTGCGCATCGTTCGCGGGGAAGACGTGATGATGGAACACTTGTTTTACACACCCATCGCCTACGTGGCCGGTCACAAGCGCTATAGCAACGTCTACTATCACGAAGACGACGTGGAGGTGGTCCATAATCCGTCCTTTGAAGCCCGTGCGCGAGACCCCATGGCGCGCTTTCGAGAGTGTGCGCTACGACCGGGTGCGACGGCCCACTACAGCCCCGCGGTCTTTGGGTTGACGGTGGAAGCCCGATACGCCACATGGGTCGCCGAATGCGTGGAAGAGGCGTGGGGGGCGTATGTCGATCGCACGGGCGCGGGGATGTTCCCCGTGGGAGAGCTATGGACTGTGACTGCGACGACTGTGACGACTGCTGCCCAGGAAGACGCATAAGGCTTGACTCCATGGGGCGAGGGAGGACAATCGGCAACGAGACAGGAGAGGGACAGGGAGACTGTCTCTTTTTTGTTCGATAAAAATCGAGGGGAACCTAAAGAAAAAGGGTGGTCTGTGTCTGTGTCTGACTGTGTGTACGATGCTTCTCTACGCGAAATCGCTCTCGGGTGATCTCCACCGCCTTGAACTCGACTGGAAAGAGGATGCGGAAGAGCGAATGCCCATCTACCCTCTGATCCATCGAATCCTCGGCATCCTCGTCTGCCCCGACGATCCCTCTCGACTCCGTCTCGTGTCCGCACAGACGAATGTTGGAGCCTGGGAACCCGCCGAAGGCGACGCGCTCGATGGACTCTTGGATGAGATTACGGAGGAACTCGGGTCGGCTGGGACTACTGGGACTACTGGGTCTGCTGTGGCTGTGACGGGGTCGGTGGATGGAGAGGACATGACCCAAGCCGCCTTTGAACGTCGCACGTGGTACGACGGCGATGTCGTGCTGTACTGGGTCGATGACCCCATTCCGCTGTCCGTGACCATGATGGATCTGTTCTGGGCACACTATCGGCTAGAGGACGTGAACATGGAGCGACCGTTATACCCGTGTACCGTCTATGTCGAGCAGGATGTCGGCCAAAAAAAGCGCGAGGTCGTGTACTCATGGCGGTTCTTCTTCGACTTACAGGCGGGGCGGTACTATGGAGCTCGGGAGGCGTGGATGGAAGAAGACGATGGCTATCCGCATGTCATCGTGCGGGGTGAGGGTGGAGGGTCGTTGGAGAGTGTGCTACGGGGGGCACAGGAGATCCCTGAACGCTATCGCCGATTGATGCTACGGGCGTGCCGTCGAAAGTGGGTGCGCATCCTGCGGCGCATGTCTCAGGCCACCATCGCCGAGCGCGCGATCGGCGCGACGCATGTCACGGAGCTCTTTGCGGGAGAGAAGGCGGCGTTTCGAGAACACTGGTGGCGGGTGAAGGCGGAGGGTCAACGGGTGCGTTAAGTGCTGCTGGTTGTGGTGCTGGGCGAATGGAATCGCCTTTTTTTCATCGATCTATATAGCATGGCCTTGGACAAGTGGTGTACGACGCAGCGAGCACGCTACACGACGCCGGCGAGATGTAATGGGTTTGTGATGCCCAATCCGCGCACAGAGGATCTGAAGATGGATGTTATCGATGCCTTCCTTACGGATCAACTCACCATGCACTCGAATCCCCTTAATGAATTGATATGTACCTGGGACAAGAATAAGATTACATTGACGGATTTTGACTATTTTCCTGACGCAGAAGACAGCGATGAGTACGAGGTAAAAACGATGTTTTTACGACACATTGTACGCATGTGTAATGTGAGAGTGCTGATGACGCCGACTGGTGCGCCGAATGGTGATTCTAATCTCGCGGAAGAGGTCACCTCTGTTTACTATCACAAAGACTTGTGGAAGCGCGCCCTTCTTATGAGTCTGTATGAACGAAGAGTCGTAAAGATCCCTGTCATTACATCGGGTGTTCTGAAAGGTCATGATTTGATTGCGGCGGGCACGGATCTTTATTATGGTATCCTTTTGGGGTACGGTCTAGACTCTCTGTATTTTTTGATACACGGGCTGTATGGTCGGATACAGACATACATTGAACACTATTGTAAGCACTATAACGTGGCGATTACGAGGGGAGAGGATGGTTATATTAAACCAAGACAGTACATCCAGTCGTATCAGGCGCTGACGGATGGCGCACGTCGTGGGATGTATACAAAGCTATATGACGAGTTCTTTACGACCATGCGGGACAAATACGAGGATGTGAAGGACATGTATCGCCAAATGGAAGATAAGATAGAGGTCTACTATCGTAAGATGGACGAACACCCTGAATTGAAGGCGTATGCGTATGGGTTAGACGAAGAGAAGGTGAAGGAGTGGTTTTCGACGGTGGAAGGAGGGGGGCGCCGGCGCAGGGCACAGAAGACACAGAAACGCCGGCGATAGGTAGGGGAAAGGGGTCGTAAAAAATCGAGAGGTCCCGACGGGGCCCTTTTTGGCGTGATCAACGGTAGATTACTTGTGATTGTGTGTCTGTTTCTGAGATGGCTTCTGCTTCTTCTGCTTCTTCTGCTTCTTCTGCTTCTTCCGAGGTTCCGATACAGCCCCTCTGGGACGGCTTGGAATACTTCGAGCATCAGGTCGTGGGCATTCGCTGGATGCTGGACAAGGAGCGCGTGGGGACGCCGGTGTCGGGCCGCCGTGCGGCGGACGAGTGGGTAACGGTCTATGGAGGCCTACAGTGCGACGAGATGGGTCTCGGTAAGACGATCCAGATGGTGGCGACCATGCTCAACCATCCTCAGCCGCTGACGGTGTTGCTGTGCCCCTTGGCGATGGTCGAGACGTGGACGGAGGTCTGTCAACGCGCGGGCTTTCCCGTCTTCCAGGCGTGGGAAGGGACGTGGGTGCGTCAAGCGGGGCTGGGTGTGCGCTCCGAAGACTCGAAAGTGTACGTGACGAACTTTGAAAAGCTGTATACCACGCCTCGACTGTTCCGTGGCCTCGTGGCCGATCGCGTCGTGCTGGATGAAGCCCATAAGATTCGCAACCCCGATGGACAGATGGCGATCTATGCGCGGCGTCTGAAGGCGCCGATTCGCTGGGCCGTGACGGGCACACCACTGGTGAATGCGTGGCGCGATGTTGTGTCGTTGCTGGCCTTCGTGGGCGTGCCCGTGTCGCCGTTGTGGCGTTGGGAGCCGCGTTTTCTCGATCACCTGCCCGATTTGGTGCTCCATCGCTCCTTGGAGGCACTCCGCCATGTGTTGGTGGATGCGCCGCCGTTGCCCGTCGTCGAGCACCGTGTCTTACCGTTCGTGACGGAACAGGAACGGGAGTTCTATCTGGCGATTCAGGGCATGGCGATGTCCGAAGCGCGTAAGTACGACTTGGACCGTCTGACGAGCCAAGAGGCGTTCTTATTGCTCCTGCGACTGCGTCAGATCTCGGTCCATCCGCAGGTGTACATTTCCGCCAAGCGCAGGGAGACGAAGAAGTACGTTCGGCCGAACTGGAAGGGGGAGAGCACCAAACTGCTCGCCATTCGCGATATCCTGATGGAGGATGCGGGTGCTGCGGGTGCTGCTTCACACAAGTACATCATCTTCTGCCAATTCCGTGAAGAAATGCGGCTGCTTCGCGACTACATTGCTTCACTAGACATGATCGATCGCGAGGCGATCTTAGAGTATGACGGCGAGCTCACGCAAGAAGAGCGGACGAACGTGCTGCGTCGGTCCAAAGAGATCGTGGGGCCGGCGGTGCTCTTGCTCCAACTCCAAGCGGGTGGCGTCGGATTGAACCTACAGGAGTACGATCGCATCATCTTCAACAGCCCGTGGTGGACGTCGGCACTCATGGACCAGGCCATTGCTCGCGCGGTGCGCATGGGACAACGTCGCGTCGTGCGGGTGATCCATTTACAGCTCGAGGCGGAGGCAGAAGAGTCGGCGATTTGTATCGATCGCCTGATTGCGGGGAAGGCGGAGGAAAAGCGGGAAATGCTGTTGGAGCTCTTTGGAATGTGTGCGGGTTTGGAGCCGGGTGCGACGGATGACGAGTAGTAGGTGCGGATGGTGCGGATGGTGTCTTAAAAAAGTTGAAGGGGTGGAAGGAACCCCTTTTTTTGTATCCCCTTTCAGATGCGAATCTCCCTCCAACTCCGTGGCCATCGCCTGTCCCTTGACGTTCCTTCAGGCGAGCCCGCAGGTCATCTCCGTCGAGCGGTGTCGAGGTTGCCGCAGTTGTCCTGCGACGTGTCCTACCTCTCCTTGTACGATGAATGCGGTTTGCCACTGGCAGATGCCGCGGAGATCGACGGAGATCGCTACGTGGCCTTGGTCCATCTTCATCCGCTCTTGCGATTTGTCGTGGCAGGCACGGGAGAAGTCCGAGAAGTCTACCGCCCTACGGGCGTGCTGACGGGCGCGGCGGCGTACGAGGCGTTTGCGCAGTCCGAGGAGGACGTCGATGCGTTCCTGTTGCTCGATCGAGGGGAGTATGTCTATGAAGAGGATGTGTTATCGGGGGAGGAGCTCGAAGTCCAGTGGCGGCTGGAAGAGGAACCCGAGGAACGCGAATAGGTTTGGTGGGGATGGTTGCGATGGTTGTTGGGATGGTTGCGATGGTTGTTGGGATGGTTGCGATGTAAAGAGACGGTGCGATGGTTTTCCCAACTGTCGCTTTTTTATCGGATGGAGACCCTGGGTGCCAGTTGGGCTCCCACAAAAGACCTCGTGTGCCAGGAGGAAGCTCCTTCTAAAGAAGTCGTGTGCCAGGAGGAAGCTCCTTCTAAAGAAGTCGTGTGCCTCCATCTCCCCTCCCTCTTCCGCATGCCGCCCTATCATCTCGCCCATTACGAATTGTCGTACCACGTGGTTTCCGTTCCCTTGGGATGGATGCGACTGGTGTACACTGCGCTGACTGACATCGATGACGGATTTGAAGTGACGGCCGCGGGCGTGGTCTACGTTCGGATGTGGCGGGATCATGCGGGGATGTATTCGGTCGGTCTGACGTACTCCCCATGGCCGGCCTATGCCGTCGATCCCATTCGACTGGGTACATGGCATACGAGTCTAGCGGAAGCGTTGGCGGGCACTCATCAGGTTTATCGTCAATACCGTCAAGAGTCGGTGCGTCCCGTGCCCATCATGGATGTATTTGATGCCTACGAATTCGGCGATGAGGCGATGTGGGTGCTGGAGGGGTCGTGGTAGGGGCGATAAAAAAATCGATCGGGGTCGTTGGGGACATAAAGGGCGTAACTCGACTCTTATCTCTGTTACACATTCACGTAAAATGTTTACTCGTACTCGTATGACTCGTTCCTATGCCGAAGTCGCTGCCCAGTCCGCCAAGGCGGATGCGGAAACCATGACCTTCCTGGCGGAGACCATGGCGGCGACGGAGAAGACGGAGGAAACGCTGTGGAGGGATGCGACTGCTGCGACTGTGACTCCTGCTGTGACTCCTGCGACGGCCTCGGAAGAGAAAGATGCGACCGCTGCCCCTACCGTCGAAGACCCCCTCGCGCAGAAGCGCAAGAAGACCGAAGCGTACTGGGCCACCGTGGCCGAAATCGCCAAGCGCTCAACCCTCTTCAAAGAAACGTACTCGATTGTCTATCGAGGTCACTCGATCGATGGCTGGATGGCGGCCTTCTTGGCCTACACGGCGCTGTCTCGTCCGCGCCTGATTGGGTTGTACCCCGTCACCGCCACGCGCACCGTGTCCGATCAGCAGGCCGAAAAGTGGAAAGGCTCCCACGTTCTCTTCCTGGATCTCAGCGTCGATCGCGCGGCTCAGGCCAAGCTCATGGCGGCGGGTGCGCTGTCCGTGTCATGTATCGACCATCACGAAACGGCGCTCGGCGATTGGGAGGAGGGCGTCATCCAGGTCGGCATCGCGACGGCGTTCCAGACGTGGCTCGTCTTCTTCCCTGGTCTGCCCGTGCCCTACTGGATCGACGCTGTGGCCCGCCTGAGCCTGTGGAAGAGCCCGACATGGGAAGACCGTTGCTTGCGCGAAGTGCTGCTGCCGATTGCCCATCTGCCGGCATGGGAAGCCCTGTACGCCACGGAGGATCTCGTCCGCTCGATGGTCAACCCGATGTGTGCGGCGTTCCAGGCGCGCATGACGGAGGGCCAGGAACGCTTGGTGAAGAAGGACGAGGAGCTGCTGGACTTCTTACAAGACCGTGGTCGGACGCATGTGATCGGGGTGGCAGATGTCGAGGCGTGGGGGCTCGGCATTGAATGGCTCGGGCTGTCCGTCTTCCTGCTCGAAAACACCAACCATGTCATCGACACGAATGAGGCCGCGCACCTCGTCTTCCACCACGCCCCGTATGTCGAAGCGTTCGTGAACATGCGCCGTCGCACCGTCCATGACCGTCAGGGCAAGCGCGTGGTCTATGTCTACTCGGCGCGCTCCCGCATGTTCGACCTGACCCAAGGCGGCTTCTTCCAGGGCCATCGACAGTCCGCGGGCGCGCAGGCGCCGGTTAAAGAAAAGCGCTTCGTCATCGACTTCTCTAGCAGCTTCCAGTAATTGTGTCTCTTGTGTCTCTTGTATCTCTTGTGTCTCTTGTATCTCTTGTGTCTCCAAAGCCTCTTCTCTGTCCCATCGGGCGGGGAAGAGGCTTTTTCGTTTAAAATCGATGGGCCATGTCTCTAGAGAAGTAGAGAACGTAACATGAACATTCAGCTTACGATTACAGTAGAACAAGAGGGAGTGATTTGTCGTATTGAGCCGGTTCCCAGTCATACCACGCCGGTTTCCAGTCATACCACGCCGGTTTCCAGTCATACCACGCCGGTTCCCCGTCGCATACGGTCCAAAGCCCTCGCCAAACGAAACGAAGAAGAGGATGTGGCCCGATTGGTAGAGCTGCTGTGTGGACCTCCTCATGCGCTTCATGCGGCCTTTCATGAGACCTGGCCCGATCACCACATACGCTCCGCTCGGATCCCTCCCCGAGCCGGCGGGCGCTCGGAACACTACGACTTTGAAGTAGAAGTAGAAGGCCCTTCGGGCGTCCAGTGGTGGAAAGTGGAACATAAAGGGTCCGCGACTGTGACTGCTGCGACTGTGACTGCTGCTGCGACTGTGACTGCTGCGACGGGCTCCAAAAGGGGGCCCATGAGCCACGCGGTCCAATTCTACAATGGCGGTATGGAGAAGTTTCGGCTTTGCCAGCGGTATGCTTCACAGTGGTATGATACGTATGTCGGTAACGAGTGGCTTCGTGAGGCATTTGAGATCGAAGCGACGACGCCAAGAAAGGAGGAATGGATCGCGGATGCTCGTTCACAGGGTGCGCCTCGCTCGGCGTTTGGTAAGGCTCTGAAACGAGCTCTACGCGCCTCGGGTGTGAGTTTATTGCCCTTACGAGATCAGTTCGTCCCCTGGTTTGTCGAACAACTGGGAGAGGTCGATCGCGAGGCGCTTCGCGCGGATGTTTTTCCCTTGCTCTGCCACGCACTGGACCAAAAAGACGCATGGCTGACGGTGACGGGCGATGTCCTGTCGGGCGCCTTTCATGCGCAATGGCATCGAGGGATACGGGTCCAGCGGTGCGATCAGGTTACGATTCGCGCAGAGAGGGATGTTGTAGGGGAGATTCATACCGATATGGGTATCATGCGGTACATTCTTCGATGGGGTGGAGGAGCGGGGCTGAGTAACCTGCGTTTGGATTTCAAATAAGGACTACTCTTCCTCGTCCTCGTCGTCGACTGGCTCGACGGCTTCCGCATGTAGCCTCTCTTGAAAGGTGACACGCGGAAGCATCTCGACCACCGCGCGCACCAACGGCGGTGGGACCGCGTTGCCAATCTGGGTGATGATCTCCTTTTCTTTGCCCTTCCACGGATAGTCTTTGGGAAACCCTTGAATCTGCGCGAGCTCCGTCACCGACAGACAACGCACCCAATAGGTGTCCGTGGGAGCATGATGGAGACCGACGAATAAGCGTGGACACGTTCCGTAGGTACAGATGATGGTTTTGGAGGGACGATCGGGGTGGAGAATCTGGCCGTGATAAGGAGACTTACGGACGCCGAAGCTGATTAAACCGCCTTCGACGATGCGTTGGGGTCTGTCTTTTTTGTCCTTTCCGTTGGCCCCGTTGGCCTCTCGTTCCTTCGGTGTCAGCCCTCGGATGCCCTGGACCAGACGGAGAAGGTTGGGATGGGGTGTACCGGTGGGCTCGGCATGCGGGGTGGCGATCCAGTAAGCGGGGTCGAGATCCGCAGGGAGATTCTGCGCGGGGAAGCGCACGGCGCCGACCAAGTGTGTTTCAAGAAAGGGACGGAGAGTCGTCGCAGGCGCTTCTTTGGTCTCGTCGGCCTCTTTGGTCTCGTCGGCCTCTTTGGTCTCGTTGGTCTCGTCGGGCAGAACAGGGTAACCCTTGTGTGCGGGGGAGCCCACGAGGATCAGACGCTTTCGCTCTTGGGGGACACCGTGTGCGGTCGCATGGAAGACACGATACGTCAAGCGGTAGCCAATGGCTTCGAAGAGGGAGCGAATGATGTCGATCACGGGACGTTGTTCACCCGTTTGTGGATCTCGACCCCTGCGTGACAAGAGGCCCGGTACATTCTCACCGATCCACCAGTCGGGTTGGAGCTGCTGCGTGATGCGGACGAACTGGTGAACGAGCTCATTGCGAGGATC
>Ga0078894_10004421_pt1 | contig 10748 bp, 4 predicted proteins | sample LauGreSu1BDMLBSD_2_FD_67506 | JGI IMG/M metagenome (GOLD analysis project Ga0078894, IMG submission 67506) | Freshwater lake microbial communities from Lake Michigan, USA - Su13.BD.MLB.SD (version 4) (version 4) | ecosystem: Environmental > Aquatic > Freshwater > Lake | place: Lake Michigan, USA... | reverse complement strand
GTTTTAAGAATTTATGATAGAGCAACAATTAAAGATCCATCATTAGTTGGTACTAGTTTATCAATTGAAAGTGGTTGTGAAAAATATGATAAGTTTTATAATGAAGCTAATGCTTATAAATATTTCTTTGGTACTGGCGTTTACGGTTCACCAACAGATCCATTAAACCCACCAACATATTCTACTGGTTATCTTGAGCAAACATCTGCAACAGCACCAAGCGGTGCGCATTCATTATTGTCTACAATTTCTGGTGGAGCATCTACTAGAAGATTACCATATAAACAAGCGTGGAGAAAAATATCTAATGCAACATATGACAGAAAAACAAAATCTGGTTTAACTGAAATTAGAGATGGTGTATTCACAGTAATTCCGGTTATTGATGGTGAAACAAAAAACACAAATGTTATTCTAGAGTGGTATCGTAGAAAAAGAGTTGGAGCATATTTCTGTGGGGGAGTTGTAAATTATTCATATGTAGATAACTGGTTAAACGGTTTATTATATTTCTTTAAATTTGATTTTACTCTAAGATGGGATAATGTTAGCGTTCTTGATTTAAATCAAAGAGGATCAAAATTCCCAAGAGAGTTAGTTTTTTATAATGTATTAGATCAGAAATTTTATTATAGATCAACACCATATAACCCAACAACAAAAACATTCATTGGTCAAAATGTTGGAACATATGTAGAGTTATTACACCCAACAACATTTTATGATGTTGGCGTTAGAGATGAATTTTTTGATGAGATTTGTTTTGACCCACAAGTAGATCCAAACTGTTCCGTTATTAGAGATTTAACAGTAACATCATATCAAGATCCTGGACAGGTTTTAGAACATGTTATAAATTATAGAATGGATGCTAGCCAAGCTAAGTTTGATATTAATGATTTCTTTACTGGTCAAGGTATGGGTAGTAATATGAGAATATTAGATGGGGATGTTAGACAGCTTATGTCAATAAACTGTGAAGCAGGCATTGAGGCATTTGACTTAGATACAGTACAATACTTTATATTCAATGGTGAATATCTAGATCCAGAAGATCCTACATATGCATCATATTTTAAGAATAGTGATGGTTCTTGGGGGGCAACACCAATAGATTTTAAATTAGATCAAAATGGTAGAACAGTTAGATTGTGTTTAAACAAAAGACTTGGTGATTATACACAAGAAGTTCCTTTTTATTTATGGGATAAACTTGGTGAGGGATTTGGTATAAACGACTTACAATCGTTTAAGAGAAATTCAATAGCTGTTAGACCATTACAAAGAATGTTATCGTTATCTGGAGCAACTGCGACCACAACAAATTATTTAATGGCAGATGGTGAAGAAGAATATATCATGAAACCGATGACTAAAACTCACGGAATTTTTTCATACACAGGTAATTTCCCTGATATGTTAGAAAGATTTGAAGTGATAACATTGAGCGGTTCTTCTGCACCAAACGCAACACTATATGTAGAAGGTGATTTATGGTTAGAAGTTATAACATATGGTGCAAGTGGGTTTAGAAAAGACCCATACACTGGTAACATCAGAGTAGTGCTTAATGGCGCTTGGAGTTCACCTATTGGTTACATTAGTAATCAGGGCGCTAGTAACACCGAAATGTTTATTTTCCCAACAGCAAACAACTATGCTGGTTCATTACAAACATTATCAACTGGATTTCATTTTTATTTTGGATTAAGACCGGGAGCAACGGCTTATGATAAGTTCATAAAATATTACGGACCTAAAGGAGCGTTCCCATCAGCAGAATAATGGAAAAGAAACAAATATTACAACCAGAAAAAAAATACTATCAAGCACCTGTTGAAGATCAAACAGTATCTATTGGTTTAGAAACTAGAGAAGAACTTTTAAGAGAGGGTGACAAATCAATTATATTAGATTTAGAAAGGTTATTTAACAAAGAAAGAAACGATAGTAAAAAATATAAAATATATGGTAAAATAAGAATGATCTTTAGAAACATGTATAAAGGAGAATCTTCTTATAGTAATTTACGAGAATATCTTTATTTACATGGTGACGGTTCTGACTTAGGTAATTATGAAGGTTACCTACCATATGATGAGTTTGCATTTTTAAGACGTGACATTTATAGAAATGTTATCGATACTCCAACAGGTACAACGACATCTAATTTTGGTACATACACGCCAACATTTTCTTTACCAACGCAAACACCTAATAAACATCAGAATATATCCATGATGGATGCGCCGTATCATAATTGGAATTTATATTTAACATATGTTGATCAAAATGACAGCTTTTATCCAATTACATATACATTAACTGGTGGAACAAAAACAATAAGCGGTAATGTCGCTGCAAATGGAATACCTTGTAGAGTTGAAAGTTTACAAAATTATTATAGATTGACTTGTCCAGTTCCACACGGAATTAATGAAGGTGAATATGTTATAATCAGTGGTAAAACTAGATCCATTGCCAGCTTTGGAAATGAAAAGTTTGATTCAGAAAAATATGTTTTAAATTTAAGTAAAGCACAATTTAGTGGTACACCATTATCATCAATTGTTTTAATTAAAAGATGTATTGATAAAGATAATCCTTTAACAACAACATCCATTTATTATGTGCATAGACACAAAGTAATTACCAAAACAACGGATTACATTTTAGATAAAGCCGGATTTGAAACACCAATTTTTGAAGAAGAGAAAAAATTATTATTTGAAAATAGTGCGGGGGTAGATGATTTTTTAGTTGAAAGAAATAGACAAGAAGCTGTTTTATTTGATTTTAGAGATGAATTTGTTTTAACTGGGTTAACTAATAATTTAGGTTATACCCCAACAGAAATTTATTTGTCAGTCATTTTTAGAAATGGTTCTGGTTATTTTGATTATCCTGTTAAAGTAGGATATCGTTTTCATTTACACGATTCTTGGGTTGATGATCATTATAGTGGAACGACAGCAAATGAAACCGCTTTAACAAGTACACTATATCCAAAATCAGGTACAACAGCAACATTTTACACAGGTAACACTTTAACAACAGGAAGTACCTTGACCGGTGCATTTGTTGAATATAGTCCAGTAGAAATGAAAGAAAGAATTATTTCTGAAGCATTTCACAAACTAACTAACCCAACAGATATATTTGATTATGGTCAAGTATCTGGTACAACATATGTTGGAACATCAGTTAATAATAAATTGGGGTTATATTATCAACCTCATTATAGAATAAAATTAAGAGAACTATCGCCTTATGTCGAAACTTTTAACACAGATAATATTCTGGATTTACCAGACAACGCCAAATACGATCCATTCGATCGTTTATGGAAATGGAGAGACATCTACGATCATGGTTATATCGACCCTGATGGTAACGGAACGGATTATCCATTTGTAAATGGATTGCATTATGTAAAAAGCGATATTAATTTCTATTTAAGAAATGAACAAGCATTTAAAAATAAAACGGATGGTATTAAAGACTTTAATGGTTCAAATATAGATTGTTAATATGAAATTATTATTTAAAAATACAAGCCAGAATTTAATTTACAATCCAGAAACTGACATTCAAACAAATGCTGGGTGGGAAGAAAATTTTTCACAAATAGAGGAAGAGATTCTAACTAGTTTAATTAACCCAGTAGAAAATTATGAAACTGTTAGATATATTCATGAACCATATAATGTGACTATTAATGGTGTGACAGTTAAACAGCCAGATATTTGGTTTTATTTTTATTTTATTGGTAGCGGTAACACGTATTCAAATGGTCTAAGCTATGACTTGGTAGGTATTAGTGCTAAAGAAAATGCTAAAATGTTAAAACAAACTGTTAATAGTTTTTTTAGATTGGAGTTTTATACAACACCAAATACTGAAACGCAAAAAATGATTATGGCCAAGAATTTATCATTACCGCTTGGTCAAAAAGTTATGTTAACGGATTTAATGGAAGATATATTTTTACCGGTTTTCACTGGTAACAATTATAGAAATAGTGAAAATATGTATTTGTTCTGGTTCCCAAATGAAAATTTAATAACCGGAAATACTTTTTATATGACTGCTAGATTTTTAAATGCAGAAGATGGTAGTGTGGTTAGATTTTTAAATAATGACAGCAAAACAATTGGGGCAAACGATAAACCATCTGATGAATTATATTATCAGGTAGTTTTAGATAAAGCCCAACACACATATAAAGTATACCAATACGATGCAACATCAAAGGGGGTTACTCGAAAAGGATCATATTCGGCACCAATAAACTTTTATGAATTATCAACATAAACATGAAAAAAGAAAGATACGAAATATTAAGAAAAAGTATTGTTAGTGGATCGCTTGTTTCAACAACTAGTCAAAACTGGTATGATGAGAATGATAATTTAGTTCCTTGGTCCGGTAGCGTATATATCGGCCCAAATATTGGTGACGGTATTTTTAATTATACTGGTAGTGTCCCTGTTGGTTATTACAAATGGAATGGGTCAACATGGAATTCTTCCTCTGTTAGTGGAATAACAGAAGCTCATCAGATTCCAATTATATTGGAATGTACCGCAGATGAATTAGGTGGGATGGTAACTTTTGATGGCGACATAGAACAAATTGAACAACTTTGTAATTTCACATATACTTCATCTAATAATACCCTTACTGTATATAATTCAACCAATACCAATGTATTAAAAAATATTGTCGATGCAACATTTACAATAAAATGGGGGGATAATACAAGTTCAAACATATCAATTCTTGGATCGGCTACAAAAATATATTCAACAGCTGGAGTTAAAACGGTGACAATCACAATGAATAGTCCTTGGAAAGTTCAAAATTTGGTTAAAAAAATAACATTACCTAAAGTTGTTGGAGATCCAACACAATTAGGGACGATGACATTTAATGTTCCATATACCACAGTTACCGGTAAAACACAAAATTATTTAAATGTTTATGATTATAACGCAAATCAATTTACTGGTACAACAACTTTTTTTGCGGTAGGTACAAGTCGTTTAATTGAGAAAAAATTATATGGCGGAAACAATTATACTGGATTAACTTATGGTTCGATTTCTGTTGAGGATGAAGCATATACATACACCGGGTATACCATTGACGGGTTATCTTTCCTTGATTTAAATGACGGAACTACGTATATTACTGGTAATACCGCCAATTTTAGATCGGAAGATGTGTTTGTTAAAAAATTAACAAGAAACGAACATTACCTAGGTTTTATTGACGAACCGCTAATTTTTTCAGATGTTTTTGTTGAGAGGGGTAAGATGGGTGTGTCTGAATTTAATTTAAGACTGAACGAAATTGACAATGTTGGAGAATTAGATGTGTATGGAAATGGATTTTATAATGTGAAAAAACAATAAATTTATATTTATAATTAAAAGAAAATGGCAGTAGGAAGTTATGGAACAATGAGACCGGCGGATGTGTCCCCAGAAGATGTAGAAATCATTTTACATTATGCTTCTGACAGGGCTGCATCAACAACACCTAGCTTGACAAAGTTAGATTCTGCGGATATTTTGACTCCGGTATATCATAATACAAATACAACGGAAGATACATATGCACCGAATAATGAAATATTGGGTGGTATGTACAATTTAAGACTGAATACTGACACATTTAGCGAATTAGGGGTGTATACCCTCCATATTAGACCAAAGCAAATTAGATCGGTTATAAATGATTGTGGTGTGTTAGCATCATTACCCTCAGTTAGAGGTATTGTTATTGACATAAGTTCAGTAGCCGTTGAAGATAGATCAAAATTTACCCCACAGGGATTAGTTGGCTATAGAGTAGAGTATATTGGTTTGACGGATAATAAAAAGGTTCCTAATTTCTATAAAATAGTAACGTCTTCTTTTTATTGTGAGGCGGTGACAACCAATTTAACAAATACAACACAAAAATCGATTAGATACAGATATACTGACTCTCCAACAACCTTGATGTTTTTAACTTTAACACCAACATCATCACCGGGTAATAAACCTAACGTTGTACCATTTATTGGTCAGCCTAGTCAGAAGGTGATATTAACTAATACATATTTTAACCCAACAACAGTTGAGATTGAAATGGTTGAACATGACGCTTCAACATTGGCTAACGCACTTTATGGTAATCAAAGTAAGGCGGTATCTAGTGGTATATACACAATCTACAATAAAGATAATAATATTTATAAGCAGTTCAACCTATACGAAGTTAAAGACGAATTTAATGAAACATTATATGAGATTCGTGAGGAAAAAACTGATATAGATCAGACATTAAACTTTGACGATATTACTCAATAATGGCAAAAACAACAAGGGTTCCTCCTAGTAGGGCGGCAAGTGGGTCACAAACATTTAGCGATAGTTTAGTCGGTAATCAAATTACCGACGGTACTAGTCAATTGACCAATGCCAACTTTGCTTTAGATAGGGTAATTTCAGAAAAAGACAGCAAAGAATTTAGAAGTGTACCTTTTTCTGACTTTATAACTCTTGACGATCTTAAGATTGAAAATAATGTTCCAACAACAATTCAACAATCTAACGGAGAAAAAAGACCAATTAGATTTAACAAGTCTAAAACTGAGGCGTCTAAATCTTTATTTGGTTCATTAAGAGAAAGAATTCGCGTATCGATTGAGAGAATTGCAAAATATTTTCCTTGTGGTTTATATGTTGATGCTGATTCAATTTCTGGTATAAATCAATATACAGCAGAAAATATCAGTTATGATGTTAAAACAAATATAACGTCATTTACTTTACAGTCTTCAAAAATTTATAATCCATTTGATATTGTTTTAAAAGAGCCAGCTAATGGTATCTTTGTAAGCAGTGATAATGAAAATAGAAAATTATATTCATCTTTCAGCAAATATGTTGTTGAAATAAGTGGAAATACGTATGGTGTAATTTCTTACACAGAACCAGACGATAATAATTTAATTTCGTTAGAGGTTGATGGTAAACCATTTAATAGCGTAACTTATTCACAAAGTTATTTAATTCGTCCTTCAAACCCAGTAGTTGAGGAATTTTTTCTTGGTTTAGATGAAATGGAAGCATCTCTTTTGAATAGAGAGTCTTTCCCGATTTATCAAACAACTTTCAGTGTTCCAGAAACTAGTTTAGATGAAACAAAAACAGTATTAGTTTCGGTACCGGTTAATTGGCCATTGTCATTTGACGGGTGGAATATTAAAATAGTTGGAAGTGATTTTGAAAAATACGCACAACAATTAAATGATTTAGCAACTGAAATAGATGAATACAAATCTAATTTAGTTACTAGATTTTTAACTGCTCCACAGTTATTTGAATTTGATACCGAAGATCAAAAAATTGATAAGATATTTCAATTGTATGGTCAGAGTTTTGATAAGGTAAAAGGTTTTATCGATAACATAGCATATATGAGAAATGTCTCATATGATGCTTTAAATAATATACCAGACGTTTTTCTTAAGAATTTAACAAGTACATTAGGACTAGAAAGTATTAATCTATTTGATGAAACAACATTAGAAGAACAAATATATAATTCACAAAGACAAGTCTATGACGGCGTATCTACAGGTAAAAACCTAATAGAAGCTGAGTTAGAATTTTATAGAAGATTATTGGTTAACTTATCTTTTATTTATAAATCAAAAGGTACTAGGAGTAGTATTGAATTCTTTTTAAGATTCATTGGTGCACCAGAACCTTTAATTAAAATAGATGAGTTTGTTTATAAAGTAGAGAGTGCGTTACCAAGAGATATTGTTGATGACGATATTTTTGATGTAATTAACGGAGTTAAAACAACAACCGTTTTAGCTTTTAATACAGGTACAACGTACACTTATACTGGTACAACATTAACCGGGGAAACAACTGTTTCACAAGTAACTGATTACCCGATTCAAACAGGTAGCACTTATTTACCAACGGCACCAACTACAAATCCAAACGTATTTTTCCAATTGGGTGCTGGATGGAATGATATTACATTACAACATAGGTCTTCAGATATTATGGACACGGAATTGTCTGTATTGTCTGGTAGAACTAAAACATTGAAAACAAAATCTAAACCATACACATATGGTGAAGATTATTTTGACATATATAGAAAACTTCCTGGATTAGATTATGGATTTAATTTAACAAGTCAAATCGATAACGTTAAAGGAAATATTGTAGATGATTTAGGATTAGAAAGTCTAACACTTAATAGAAAAAATATTAATATTTTTATTTCTCCAGCAAATGGTATCAATTATGATATATGGAGAAAATCTAGAGACTTGGTTGTTACGTTTGGTACAAATGGTTTAGAACCACAAATAAACACAAGTTTTTCTGAATTTTTAAAAGATGTTGTAAGTAGTCAAGTAAATAATTCACATGTTATAAGATATAGAAAAAACTATATACAACTAGAAGATGTTTATCAAGATTATATTAATAAATTAACCATATCTGGATACACTCCATATGATATGATTGACGTTGCAACATTTGTAAATAAAATGAGCCCATATTGGACAAACATTTTAGAACAGATAGTTCCAGCAACAACATTATGGTTAGGTGGTAATTTAATTGAAAACACTGTTTTTGGTAGACCGAAATATGATTACAACGAAGGTTGTCAACCTTTAGAAATAACTGAAGTACTTTATCCAGATTTTGAAACAATATTAAAAGAAGACTGGGAAACATATCTTGGTGGTGGTGATGCTTTACGCGGTTTAATTACGGTTACTGGTGCTACATACAATTTAATAATTGATATTGATGGAGTTCAGTATACTAAAAAATTAACACTAACAGCTAATGATCTTTTTGATGCAACATTTGATGTTACATCTAATTGTACAAACATAACTGATGGTTCATATAACTTACCATTAGTATGTGATTATAAAGATCACATTGACGATCATTTAGATATTGCTAATATAAAACTTCTTTGGAGAAATGCTTTAATTGCTTTAATAGCTGACATCAATGATGATGAAACAACACATTATCCCGGTTATGTTAATTATGCACCATATTTAAATGCTCCGGGCACAAAAAATACTGCACAGACAAATCCAAAACCAAAAATATCTTATCAAATTTATAAAGATTCTGATGGTGAGGATAAAATTACATTTACTTCATACAAGTATGGTACAGATGAATGTACTGTAAAAGAATATCTTGATTATTACTTTGCTGGAGAATATGCATATCCACAACAAACATGTGCAATGTTTGTTACTGGATTCACTGAATGTGATATTTTTGATGCAGAGACAGAAAACTGTAAATTAAAAGCAGATGTTTACTTTACTGTAACTGGCGGAACTGGTAATGAAAAATCATTAAGCAACTGGCCATATGATGTTCATTATGAATGTGGCCCAGGCTATCAAACACAACCAAATAGACCGGCTTTAAATTATATCACATATACACAATCTGGTACAACGAATTATTGTACATATAGATTAAGTGATGTTTATGAAGATGATCAAATAGATTTATTATTTACTGATGCCGCTAACTGTGAACAAAAAGTACGTATTGATGGATTACAATTAAAAGTTGAACACGATCCGTTCACAAAATCACACCAACAGTCATATACAATCAGTTCATACAAAGAAATCACAACAAAGGCTTGTACAATCGAAGCGCAGACTGGAATCACTTTCTGTGACAATTATACGGGATATACAATACATCCAAAATTACAATATAGACCAAGTTTCAACTATGGTGTTAAACATGATTCATATGTATTAAAATTATCTGGCACATCTGTTAATATTTCTTCTTGGCAAAACATACAATCTGGAATAGCTTCAGGTGCAATTAGCGGCGTTAGCGTTTCAAACATAAACGCAGGTGATTACATATTATCAGCACAATACGTTGATTGTCCTTATCCAAGTAGTGGATTTAAAAATGTGGACGTTAGTGGTTATTCATTTAACTATGTATATCATTATTTACAAGTAACTAACAAAGATTGTTTATCGTCTATAAAAAGTGATTACATTACTGGTACAACTGCTAATGGTAGTGCGCACACTTTTCATGTTTTACCTACAACAAAACTTAGGGTTTATACAAATAGAAGTGTTTTAAATGAGGTAATTCCATATACGTTTATAGAAAAATATCCAGAACAAATATTTGTTAGACCAGAAGGTCAAACTGAACCTTGTTGCGATTATCCTGAAGATTATATTGAAAGTGGTGATTTTTTAATTAACCAATTAGGTTTCCCAATTGAGGTTAAATCGGTTAATTTAGATTATTGTTCAAGAGAATTATTCTATCATTTAAATTGTACTGGAAGTACATTAGCATACAATACATCACCATTGATAATATTCAACGGTAATGCATCACATCAATTATTATTAGAACATGCTCAACAAACATTTGAGAATATGGACATGTCATTGGATCATTATTATGTTGATCCAACTAATAGTGGAACATATAATGGAACAGGAAATTATCCATATGATGTTGATTGTGCGGTTCCAGATGTAAATGAAAATAGAGAATTTAACTATAGTGGTGCAACAGTATGTTCAGTAAATCCGATTATCAATTGTGACGTTGCGGGTAATATTGTTACACCAACACCAACATATACAGTTACCCCAACACAATCGGTTACTCCAACATATACAATTACAC